>Ga0210407_10000672_pt1 | contig 36739 bp, 34 predicted proteins | sample IncBWC27MmetaG_FD_150860 | JGI IMG/M metagenome (GOLD analysis project Ga0210407, IMG submission 150860) | Forest soil microbial communities from Barre Woods Harvard Forest LTER site, Petersham, Massachusetts, United States - Inc-BW-C-27-M | ecosystem: Environmental > Terrestrial > Soil >...
GGTGACGCGGACGCGGGATTGTCGCAACGGTTGCTGGCCACGCTGCTGACGTGGATGCAGGACCGCGAGGGTGGCGTGTTTCTGGCGGCGACTTCGAACAATATAACGGCGCTGCCGCCGGAGATGTTGCGGAAGGGGCGGTTCGACGAGATTTTCTTTGTGGATTTGCCAAAGGTGGAAGTGCGGGTGATGCTGTTTGGATTGCATTTGAAGAAGCGCGGGCGGGACGCAGGGACGTTTGATTTGCAGAAGCTGGCGGAGGCGAGCGAAGGATTCAGCGGAGCGGAGATCGAGCAGTCGATTGTGGCGGGGCTGTATACGGCGTTTGGGCTGAAGCAGCAGCTTACGACGGAGATTTTGCTGGCGGAGATTGGGAGTACACAACCGCTGAGCGTGACGCGGTCGGAAGATATTCAGGCGATTCGGAATTGGGCGAAGGCTAGAGCGGTGAGCGCGGATTGAAGCAGCAAAACGGCTAGAGCGTGGCCCGGGTTACGTCGAAGAATGCCGCCCTAAAGGGCGGCGCTACACCACTGCAGGAAGAAAAGTCAGCAAGAAGAAAATGCAAGGAATACAGGCAGGTAAAGAAAAACCCGCCCTTCTGGGGGGAGAAGGGCGGGGAGGGGGAGCGATTGCTTGCTGTGTTCTTACTTGTTGTGGTTGAAGGAAAGCGGAAACTCGAAGATGACGCCATCGACGGGAACGCGGAGGAGCAACTGCTCGGCTTTCTTGTCGCGTTCGAACCATACGGCGCCTTCGGATTTTTCGTTCTGAAGAATTTTGCCTTCGTGGAGAACGAGTTCCTTGGGTTCGGTGGCGTCCTTCGAATGAGAATTGGAAGCTACGGACGCGCTGGAAGAGACGGGAACTTTGTAAGAAGCGTTCGTGACCGTTGGCGCGCTGGACCCGGAAGATTGCGACCACTGGCCGCCGGGAGCGGAGGCGCTGGCGCTGGTCCAGAGAATTTGGTGGGTGGCGGCGTTGACGAGTTTGCGGGGGTCCTGGTAAGCGAGCGTCTTGACGAAAGGCACATGCTCTTCCAGAACGAAGCGTGCCGGATTGATGTAGACGTGGTCGAGGTTGGCGTTGGAGACGAGAATGTTGGCACGGAGCTTCCAGCCGGTGTCGTGCAAAGAGACTTGAACGGTGACGCCGTTCACGGTGAGGGATTCGACGGCGGAGTCGTCGGCAGAGAATTGATCGCTGCCGGGAGCTCCGGGCTGCCAGCGGGCAACACCGTTTTGGATTTGGGCGGAGGGAAGTTGCTTGGCGGAACGGGCCGCTTCGCCAGTGGAGATCGTGAGATACATGCGAGCGACGTAGCCGCTCTTGCCGTCGGTGGTGCGGACATTGACGGTGTAGCTGTCCGAGTCGGAGAGGAGGGAGACGTCATCGCCGCAGCTGAGCTTGGCGATGACCTGCATGGGGAGAGTCTGCTCCTGATCGAGGGTCATGGGAACGCTGGAGATCCCGTGGCAGGTGACTTTGCCGACTTGCGAGCTGCCCGCGAGAGACGAAAGCGGCTTGGCGATCTGTTGGGCGCGGCCGGATGGTGCGATGGCCAGGCTGGCGAAGGCCCCGAGTAGTGCGAGTTTGCGTGTCATGGCGTTCCCTCTCCTCATCCCCGAATGAAATATGAAATTTCTAATCTCAACTTCGATTCACATAATCGCGTTGTGGAGAGTTTGCGTCCATAGAGCGTCCGTACCAGAGTACAGGTTACGAGAGGGGCAGCGGGGAAAGGGGCTTCCGCGAATCGAAGAGTGTTTACAGATGCGATCAAAAGGCGGCCGGACTATCATTGCAGAATAGTTGGAGCGAGGACGATATAGACATGGGCTGGGCTAGCAAGTACGTCGAGTCGCTGCAACGAAAAGAAACGGTCAAGTTCCGACCGCGTGGAAATAGCATGGCGGGGAAGATCGAAAGCGGCCAGTTGGTGACCGTCGTCCCGATTGGAATTCAGGAACTTTCGCCTGGGGATATCGTTCTCTGCAAGGTTAACGGCGTCCAATATCTGCACCTGATTAAAGCCATATCCGGCGACCGCGTTCAGATCGGAAATAATAAAGGAAGAATCAACGGATGGACGTCTCGGCGGAACATTTTTGGTGTTGTGCGAGAGATTGCCAGGTAAAGCGGAACTGGATTACGGATTTTGCGGGGTTGGGAGAGGCGGGGGAGCGATGACATAGTCGTCGCCAGTGCGGGCGAGGAGGAGTTCGCGGCGGTGTTTGAGCATTTGGAGGCGGGTGGAGACTTGAACGAGTTCTTGTTTTTGTTCGGGAGATAGTTGGGGGCCGAGGCGGTCAAGTTCGTCGTATTTGGCTTGGAGACGGGGGAGTTCGCGGTCGATGAGCAGCGGCCCGATGAAAAGAGTTTTGGCGTGGCCGGCGCGAACTTGAAGAAAATTGTTCTCGGTCCAGGCGGGCATGATGCCGACGTCGCCGAGCTCAATACGGGTGCCCGCTGAGCCGTAGTCCTTTTTCACCACGGAAAATTTGATGATGAGGGAGTCACGCTGTTCGCCTGCTTTGTCGGGGGTGAGGCCAGAGACGTAGTTGCGGGACTGGTTGGAAAGAAAATTCCCCAACGAATAGAAGATGACAGCGTGGCGCTTGTCTTTGGTTAAGTAGGTTTCGATGGGCTGGAGCACATGGGGATGATGGCCGATGACCGCACCTGCGCCGGCTTCGAGCATGTCGTGAGCAATGTCCATGTCCTTAGGATTGGGGGCGACGGCGTATTCGACGCCCCAATGAATGGAGACGATCAGCAGATCGCATTGGGCGCGGGCGGATTTGATGGCTTCGAGAACGGCATTTTCATCGAGGCCGGGAGCGCCCATCGACTCATCGGGATAGGGGAAGAAGGCGACGTGCGGGTCGGACTCTTTTTCGGGGTTGCGGCCGCCGTTGAGCCAGCGGGTCATACCGAGCCAGCCGACTTTGATGCCATTTTTTTCAAGGATGACGGGCTTCCAGGCGGATTCGGCGTTGCTGCCGGCGCCGATGAAGAGGAGGCTTTGTTCGCGAAGATGCTCCTGGGTTTCGCCGAAGCCCGTGTAGCCTTGATCGAAGACGTGATTGTTGGCGAAGGAGACGAGCTTGACGCCGCTGAACTTGAGGGCTTGCAAGAGATTGATGGGAGCGTCGAATTGGAAGGGTTTGGAGCCGCGGGAGTGCGCGGGGGCTACGGGAGTTTCGAGATTGACGAAGCCGAAGTCGGCCTGGCGGAAGATGTCGGCGACGTTGGCGAAGAGAAAATCCCAGCCGCCGTCGTTGCCTGGCGGATGCGATTGGGTTGCGGGAGCGTCCTTTGATTCGGCGGAAGGTTCAGCATGGGACTCTGCAGCGAGTTGATTTTGTGCAGCGGCTGCTTGGACGACGGGCTGGTGAGGAATGACATCGCCTGCGGCGACAAAGGTGACGCGGCTGATTTCTTTGGGGTAGGTGACGGTGGCAGAGGCGCTGACGGCAGTTTTGTTTTGTTCCCAACGGAAAAATGCAGTGGCGAAAAGGGCCGCGATCAAAACGGCAGCGCTTATTCCAACGGCTTTTCTTTTATCGATGATGCGAAACCAGGTTATTTCTTCGCCCATGAAGATCCCAGACGGCCATTTGCGTTTTGCGGAGCCGCGCAAGAGAAAAGTATACCTGTAACGATGGCGGGGCGCGTCGCGGCACGCAGAAGTTGTAACCAGCGTGTAACTTGACCGTGGAGCGGGTGTCGGGTAGGGTGTAATGAGTTTCTCCCTGAGCAGGCCGCAGAGCGGCCGCGCACGACCCGGAGGAATTCCATCGGCCACCCGATACCTGTAGCTGGAAAACCTGCCCACTGGATGCGACGCACCGTACACATCTCCGGACAAATTGAACCGTTCTTCGGCACATTGGATGAAAATGTGCGCCTGCTTGAGGAAGTGCTGCGTGTGCGCACACATTTGCACGATACGCGGCTGACGATCGAAGGCGAGCAGGATTGTGTCGATCAGGCCGTGAAGATCGTGGAGGAGTACAACCATCTGACGAGGCACGGGCGAACGCTTTCGGCGACGGAAGTGAAGTCGCTGATGCGGGTCGCGACGGAAGAGCCGCATGAATCGCCGCGGGGAATGTTCGAGCCGGCGCGGACGCGCTCGTTTGGCAAGAAGCAGGTGACGCCGAAGAACGCGAGCCAGAAGCGGTACATGGAAGAGATCGAGAAGCACGACATGATGTTTGGGATTGGGCCGGGAGGCACGGGGAAAACGTATATTGCGGTGGCGATGGCGGTGAGCGCGCTGCTGACGAAACAGGTGAACCGCATTATTTTGGCCCGGCCTGCGGTTGAGGCGGGTGAGCGGCTGGGGTTTTTGCCGGGCACGCTGCAGCAGAAAATCGATCCTTATATGCGGCCGCTGTACGACGCGCTGTACGACATGCTGGACGCGGACAAGCTGGAGAGATTTCTGGAGAAGGGAATCATAGAGGTTGCGCCGCTGGCTTTCATGCGCGGGCGGACACTGAACGATTCGTTTGTAATTTTGGATGAGGCGCAAAATACCACCAGCGAGCAGATGAAAATGTTTTTGACGCGGCTGGGATTCAATTCGAAAGCGGTGATCACCGGAGACGTGACGCAGATCGATTTGCCTCAGGGGAAGAAATCCGGATTGATCGAGGCGCTGGAAGTGTGCGGGAAGATTGAAGGCATCGGCGTGGTGCAGTTTGGCGAAAAGGATGTGGTGCGGCACAACCTGGTGCAGCAAATTATTCGCGCGTATGAGGAGTATGATGTAGCTCATCCGCAACACGGCGGCAATCGAGGCGGCGCACCGACGAACGGGAAGACGCTGGCGCAAACCAAGGATTCCGGAAAAGAACGAGACAAAGATCTTCCGCGAGAATGATCGTCAATCGCCAGCGAGCGGTAAGGGTGGCGATGAAGCCGCTGGAGAAGTTTTATCTGCGGGTGCGGGATGAGTTGGGTTTGGGGGAAGCCGACGTCACGATTTGTCTGGTGAGCGATGCGGAGATCGCACGGATGAATGAGACGTTTCGGAAGAAGAAGGGACCGACGGATGTTTTGTCGTTCCCGGCGGTGAAGCGGCGGCGAGCGGTTCGGCTGGAGCGCGCGGCAGGCGTAAAGGGATTGGGAAAATATTTGGGGGATGTGGCGATCTCCCCGGCGACGGCCGGGCGCTATGCACGGAAGAACGGGCGAAGGTTGCCCGCGGAACTGCGAGTTCTGATTCTTCACGGCTTGCTGCATCTTTTGGGGTACGACCACGAAATCGACGGGGGCGAAATGACGCGCCTCGAAAACCGGCTGCGAAGGCGTTTTGATTTAGTATGAAGAATCTCAGCTGGCTGTATGCTTCCGGAGTTGTAGTTCTCGCTTTTGGTCTGCCTATTTTTTCCTACCTGACGCTGATCTACCGCGAACTCGGACGCATGACGACCGGACGAGTTCGCGAGCATCTGGAAATATTTGAGGCGGAGATCGAGCCGAAGCTGCGGATCAACCGTCGCAGCGGGGGGCGGACGTTCCGGATATTGGGGCATTTCTGGCTGGCGTTTCTGGTGCTGGAGACGACGCGCGGAGTGGTGTACTTCGTTCCTGGGACTTGGGAGTCATTTATCGAGTTCTGTGTTTTTCTGACGCTGGAAGTTGTGATCGCGATGCATTTTATTCCGGACATGCTGCTGTACCGGACGACGGGACGCTGGCTGGTTCCGCTGCTGCCGCTGGTGCGCGCGGGGATGTGGCTGGTATGGCCGGTACGAATTTTTCTGGAAGGCGCGGAGTCGCTGGCGCGGATTGCGGAGCATGAGCCTGAGAAGACAGAAGAGCAGCGCACGGAGGAGGGGATCGAAGCGCTGGTGGAGGCGGCGGAAGAAGAGGGGATCATCGAGCCGGAGCAGGCGGATTTGATCGAGCAGGTGGTGGAGTTCAGCGACAAGCGGGTGCGAGAAGTGATGACGCCGCGGCCGGACATTGTCGCGATTTCAGCAGAAGCGACGCTGGAAGACCTGCACGCGAAATTTGTGGAAACGAAATTTTCGAAGATGCCGGTGTACGAGAAAACGCTGGACGATATTTGCGGAGTGGTGCACGCGCAGGATTTGTTGCACATTGCGGATCAGGATTTGCCAAAGCGCAAGGTGCGCGAACTGGTACGGCCGGTGTTGTTCATTCCGGAGACGAAGGCGGGCTCGGATTTGCTCCGCGAGATGCGCCAAAAGGGACAGCCGCTGGCGGTGGTCATCGACGAGCATGGATCGGTCGCGGGAATTGCCACGGTGGAGGATCTGGTTGAGGAGATCGTGGGTGAGAGCGGCTACGACAAGAAGAGACCGTCGCCGGATGTGGTGCGGGAGCAGGACGGCGGATTGGTCATGCGCGGAAGCATCAGCATCGAGGATGTAGAAGAGCTGCTGGGCGTGCAATTTGGAGATAAATCGGATGAAGCGGTGACGACGATTGCGGGATTGCTGAGCCATGTGGCGGGCAAGGTTCCGCCGCCGGGAAGCAAAATCGATCTGGAGGGGTATCAGTTTGAAGTGCTGGAAGCGAACCAGCGTAAGGTGCTACGGCTGCGAGCCCGGAAACAGGCGGCGCCGGTGAACGTAAATGCGGAAGCGAAAGGGAAATGAAATGGTGCGATGGCAAGAACCGCGGATTGCGAAGACATAATGGTTGAGAATAAAGAGAACGAGGAGCCGAAGAAAGCGGAGTTTCGTTCTGGGTATGTGGCGATTGTAGGACGTCCGAATGCGGGGAAGTCCACTTTGCTGAACCGGTTTGTGGGGCAGAAAGTGGCGATCGTCACTTCCAAGCCGCAGACCACGCGGAACCGGATTCTGGGGATTGTGACGCGGGCGCACGGACAGATTGTGTTCATTGATACGCCGGGGATTCATCCGCCGGACTCCGCGCTAGGACGCCAGATGATGCACGAAGTGGCGGCGGCGCTGGAAGAGATTGAAGTGCTGGTGCTGATGCTGGACGCGAGCAGTCCACAAGCGCATGTGGATGAGATTCTGCTGGAGAGGGCAAAGCGATTTCGGGGCAAAACCATTCTGGTTTTGAACAAGATCGACCGGCTGCCCAAGCCGAAATTGTTGCCGTTGATCACCGCTTTTTCGAAGGCGTTTGAATTTGCGGCTATCGTCCCACTTTCCGCGATGAAAGGCACCGGATGCGAGGACCTGGAGAAGGAGATCTTCAAGCTGCTGCCGGAAGGAGAGCCGTATTTTCCCGAAGATCAGGTGACGGACCAGCCGGAGAGGTTTCTTGCGGCAGAAATCATTCGCGAAAAAGCGATTCAGCTTACCTACCATGAAGTGCCACACGCGCTCGCCGTCATTGTGGACAAATATGAAGATTTGCCGAGGTTGCTGCGAATAGAGGCCACGATGCATGTGGAGCGGGATTCGCAGAAGAAGATACTGATCGGCCACAAGGGCGAGATGCTGAAACAAATTGGCACGCAGGCGCGGAAAGAATTGGAAGACGCGTTGGAGAAGAAAATTTATCTGGGGCTGTTCGTGAAAGTGATGCCGGACTGGCGCGAGAATCCGCAGCGAGTGCGGGACCTGGATTGGCACACGCAGATCGAAGCGCTGGCCAAGCCTCAGGAAGAGTCCGAATAACTACGCGCTGATGCGAACCCGGGCTGCGCTATTTTTGTTGGCCGTAAATCAATAAGGCGAATTGGTGTGGCCGTAGCCGCCGAAAGACCAGCGGACACCGATGGTGGAATAGAGTCCATAGGGGCCAGTGGTGTGAAGGTCGGCGGGGCCGAGATTGTGGCTGTAGCGGCCGAGGTAGTCGACTTGATGCTGCGTGACGCGCAACTGGAAATTCTTGGGCAGTTCGAGAGCAACTCCCACCGAACGGTCAAACGCGATCGGAATCATGGACGCGGTGTAAGTGATTTGGGGAATGTTGCGACCGAAGGAAAACGTAGGCTCAAAAAAAACGAAGAAGTGGCGCGCAAAAGTGCGTCCGAACGGCTGGATCTCCACGTAACCGCTGATGAGATAGCGTGCGAAGGCGGTGCAAGCCGATGCGGCTCCGCCGGCGCTGGCGGGTTGCGGAAAAGCGCATCGGCCGAGGTCAGGCTCGTTGTGCGGGGGCGCGACGGCGAAATCGGTGTAGCCGCGAATCCAGTTTTTCGGGAAGAACATTCGTTCGCCGGAATTCGCGGAGGAAGAACGCGGTGAATTTGAATCGGCGGCGTTTGAAATAGCTGCGCTTGAAACAGCGGCGTTCTGGGCGTTCCCCTTCGAAACAAACAGAAGCAGCAGTACGCAAGACAATAGAATGTTCTTCTTCAACGAATTTCTCCTCTTCCTGAAAAATGTCCCCGCAAAAAAAAACGAGGGGTCTGAAAGACAACTTGTGAGGAATGCAACACTCATCCCCACAGAGAAAGAAGGCAGCCGCGAGAAGATAGCGAGCCGCCGGGTGAGTGAGCATTTGGAATTCTGCACGGGTCGGCGGGATTCTACACGAGTTGCTCCCGGCCTGTGATTTGATTTTTTTCAAGATAGAAGGAAAGGATGCGAAGCGCGTCGCAAGAGTTGCTATTCGGGCGCGGCAATTCCCAGGGTTTTCATTTTGCGGTAGAGGTGGCTGCGCTCAAGGCCCAGAGCGCCGGCGGTTTGCGTCATGTTCCAGCGGTGTTCTTGCAGTTTGCGCAAGATAAATTCGCGCTCATAGGCACTGCGTGCTTCGTGGAGCGTGGAGTAGGGATGCTGGGGGCTTTCAGCGACGCCGCGGAACAATTCCGGGGGAAGATGGTGAGGCTCAATGCGCGCTTGCGGACAAACGATGACGAGGCGCTCGACGAGGTTGCGAAGTTCGCGGACGTTGCCGGGCCAGGGGTAGCGAAGAAGAATTTCCATAGCTGAATCGCTTAGTTCGCGCGTCTTTTTTACGTACGCGGCGCTGAACTCGTTCAGGAAGTAGCGCACGAGGGAAGGAATATCCTGCGTGCGGTCGCGGAGGGGCGGAACGAAGAAGGGAATTACGTTCAGGCGGTAGAAAAGGTCCTGACGGAAGTTGCCGCGATTGATTTCCTGTTCGAGGTTTTTGTTTGTGGCGGCAATGACGCGAACGTCGACGCTCATGGTTTGATTGGAGCCCACTGGTTCGAAGCGCTGCTCCTCGAGAACGCGCAGAACTTTTGATTGCGTGCGCATGCTCATGTCGCCGATTTCGTCGAGGAAGAGCGTGCCACCGTCGGCTTTTTCGAACTTGCCGATTTTGTCTTCGCTGGCGCCGGTGAAGCTGCCCTTCACGTGGCCGAAGAGCTCGGACTCGATCAATTCTTCGGGGATGGCGGCGCAATTCACTTCTACGAACGGGCCCTTGCTGCGGAGGCTGGCGGCGTGCAGCGCGCGGGCAACAAGTTCCTTGCCGGTGCCGCTCTCGCCATAAATAAGGACGCGACCGTTCGTCGGCGCCGTAACGGCAATCTGCTGGCGCAAGGCTTTCATCGGAATGCTGTCGCCGATGACCTGGTAGCGGTGGCTCAGCTCGGTGCGGAGAAGCTGATTTTCTTCTTCCAGGCGTCGCTGTTGAACGGCATTGCGGACCAGGACGATTATTTTTTCCAGGGAAAGGGGCTTTTCGAGAAAGTCGAACGCTCCGAGTTTTGTGGCACGCACGGCGGTTTCAATGGTGCCGTGGCCGGAAATCATGATTACCGCTGGAGGGCGCGGGATGGCCTGCAGCCGGCTGAGCGCGGCCAGTCCATCGATGCCGGGAAGCCAGACGTCGAGAAAGATGACTTCCAGGTCGCCGGCGGAAGCGCGTTCGAGGGCTTCTTCGGCGGAACCCACAGCCTCGACGTGATATCCCTCGTCCAGAAGAATGGAAGAGAGAGATTCGCGAATGCCGGCCTCGTCGTCAACGACGAGGATATGCGCTTTTTGACTCATCGAGAGGATTCCGATCCATTGTGGTCGGCGGCAAAGGCTTGGGTTAATTCACCGGCTGGAAGCTCGATGAGGAAGCGGGCACCCACCGGACGATTGTCCTCGACATGAATGGTACCGCCGTGTTCGGCGACGATGCGCGCGGCAATGGCTAATCCGAGACCGGTGCCGCGATCCTTGGTGGAAAATTGAGGCAGGAAGAGTTTGTCCTTATCTTCGGGGGAGATGCCATGTCCGGTGTCCGAGACGCAAATCTCAATGGTTTCAGATTCGTCGTGCGCGCGCGTGGAGACCGTAATTTCGCGGAAGGGAGAATTTTCCAGGGCCTCGGCGGCGTTGTCGATGAGATTTACTACGACGCTGCGGAGCAGGCCGCCGTCGGCGCGAACGGTGGGAAGATCGTCGGCGAGGATGGTTTTTACTGTGATGCCTTCCAGGCGGCCGGAAAAGACCTCGAGCGCTTCGTGAACGATGGTGTTGGCGTTGGTGGGTGCAAGCTTGGCAGTGGGGAAGCGCACGAACTGGGAAAACTCGTTGACTAGGGCCGCGAGCGTGGAGACTTCGCGTTCGATCAGGCGGGAGCATTCCTGGACGAGATTTGCCAGTTCGGGGTCGCGCTGGGATTCGGGTCCGGAGGATTCGCGGCGGTCAAGAAAGCGTGACAAGCGCTGTGAGGACAATTGAATGGGAGTTAGAGGATTCTTGATTTCGTGGGCGATGCGCCGGGCCACTTCTTGCCAGGCGGCAGATTTCTGGGCGCGCAACATTTCGGTGAGGTCGTCGAGAACGACGACGTAGCCGCTATTGGCGCGGCGCGGACCTAGGGAGCTTACGGTTACGGCCAGATGCAGCACGCGTCCCGCGACTACGGTTTCGATTTCGCGGGAGACGACGCCCATGCGAAGCGAGCGGCGCATGAGGAGCTGAACGATACGCGCCGCATCTGTGCCGAGAAGTTCTTCAAGCGTGCTGAGCTCCCTGGAGCCGACTCCAAACATGCGAGTGACGGATGAGTTTGCGCGCAGCATGACGCCATCAGCGCTGAGGGAGAGCACGCTGGTGGGAATACTCTCGAGGACGGTCTCCATGAGCTGGCGCCGGCGCTCGAGTTCCTGGACGGCTTGCTGGAGGTTGCGAGTGAACTGATCAATCTGCGAGCGATTATCGCGCAGCTGCGTGGTCATGGTGTTGAAGGAACGCACGAGGATGCCGAGCTCATCCTGGGCCTGCTCGGGGACCTGATAGTCGAAGTTCCCCGCGGAAACTTCGCGAGTGCCTTCGGCGAGGGCCTGGATGGGGACGGTGACTTGTTTAGCAAGGAAAAGTGCGACCCACATCACGGCAAAAAGAAGCAGTACGGTGAAGAAGAGCAGGATGAGCAGCATCTGCCTTTTGAGGGCGCGGAGATTCTGCTTTTGCGAATAGTATTCGCGCGTCTGTTTCTGAATTTCGCTGATGCGCGCGAAAAAGTCGGGGCTGGTGCGAAAGCCGGCGACGAAATATCCGACGTCGCCGGAAGAATCCGGCATCGGGATTCGCGACGCAAGATAGATCTTGCCGTTGGCTTGCCACAGCTCGATTCCGCTTCGTAGCACCTGATCCTGCGTCCCAAGAACATTGGCTTGGACGCAGAGAACGCCAGTGCGTGGTTCGGCTGGATTGTCGCAGAGGACGCCGCCGCGAATCGCTTTTCCGTCTTTGCTGAGAACCCAAACCGCATCTGCGCCCTGGCTAAGCGCGCGCTGCAGAAACTCGTCGTTGGGCAAAGACGTGTAAGGCAGGGCGCTGCGCGCCACAGCCTGGAGCCTGGGAATTTGCGAGTGGCCGATATCGTTCAGGAGTATTTGTGTTTGCTCGGAGGCAATTTCGAGCGGGCGAGGAAACCAGCGAAGGAGAGTGCGGTTGAGGAGGGAGTAGCTCACAAAAAACATGAAGAGGATCGGCAATAGGGAAATGGCCATCGCGCCCACGACCATCTTTGATTTGAAGCGCGCTCCGAGCTGATCCTTGCCGCGTTCGGCCCACAGGCGCAGCATCGTGCGCGTGAGGATCAAACCAAAAACGAGGAAGGCGGCGGTGATGAAACTCGATACCGCGTAAAGAGTAAGCGCGTCGCGCCAGTTTTTCGGCTCGAAAGGGACGTCCAGCGAGCCGAACGTAAATACGGCGGCCATAAGGAGCGTGAGAAATAGACCGCCGATCGCCAGGCCCCAACGCTGTTTGGAATCGAGGCGGCTCATGCGGGCCTCGTGAGTGACGGCTTGAATGGGGTCGCGAACGAGCTGTTGGCGGAACGGCGCAGCCGGCGATGGACACTTTTCGTCAGGCGCATCACGGTCTTTGCAGATTGTGTCGCAAGGGTGAGTGAATACATCTCTTTGCGAAGATAGCGACCGCACGGTGCCAAGTCAAGAATCCTACCTGTCCTGATTCCTTGGCACCTGTCCCGGGGGACAGGTGTTAGCCATTTCAGAACGATGCTGCAAATTCCGGCTACGCTCTTCATCAGCATTTGCTAAGGTGAGCCTTGGTTGTCGAAGCCGAGGGAGTGCTGCGGATGTCCGTCCGTTTGGGCGAAATATTAATCAAGGAAAGCCTGATCACGCAGGAACAGCTCCAAAAGGCGCTGGAGTTTCAGCGCGCCAACGGAGGCAAGTTGGGGAGCTGCCTGACGAAGATGGGCTTCATCACGGATGATGACATCACTGGTGTGCTCTCCCGTCAGTACGGCGTGCCGTCCATCAATCTCAAGTACTACGAAATCGACCCGACAGTAATCAAGCTCATCCCACAGGACACCGCCGTGAGGTATCAGGTGATCCCGCTTTCGCGCGTGGGCTCCGTGCTAACCATCGCGATGACGGACCCGACCAACGTTTTCGCCATGGACGACATCAAGTTCATGACGGGGTTCAACGTGGAACCCGTGGTGGCGTCGGAATCGGCGATCGGCGACGCGATTTCGCGCTTCTACGGCGGAAGTTCCACTAACCACGAAGAGCTCAGCAATTTGATGAAGGACCTCGTTGACGAAGACAACGAGCTGGAGCTTGCGGCCGAAGAGTCCGAGCTGGACACCGCGACGCTGGAAAAGGCCGCGGAAGAAGCGCCGATCATCAAGCTGGTCAATTTGATTTTGACGGATTCGGTGAAGCGGGGCGCCAGCGATATTCACATCGAGCCGTACGAACTGGAAATGCGCGTGAGATTCCGCGTTGACGGGCAATTGCAAACGGTGATGAGCCCGCCCTTGCGGTTGAAGGATGCGATTACGAGCCGCTTGAAGATCATGGCCAAGCTGGACATCGCCGAAAAGCGGCTGCCGCAAGACGGCCGCATCATGATCAAGTACAAGGCCGACGGCAAGAAAAAAGAACTCGATTTTCGCGTTTCGACCGTGCCGACCCTCTATGGCGAAAAAATCGTCATGCGGTTGCTGGACAAAGAAAACCTGCGGCTGGACATGACCAAACTGGGGTTCGAGCCGGAATCGCTGGTCAAGTTCGAGAGAAACATTTTGAAGCCTTACGGAATGGTGCTGGTTACGGGTCCGACGGGTTCCGGTAAGACCAACACTCTGTATTCCTCCGTGGCCACGCTGAATACGGTCGACACCAATATTATGACGGCGGAAGATCCCGTCGAATTTCAGCTGGCCGGCATTAATCAGGTGCAGATGAAAGAGCAGATCGGTCTGAATTTCGCCGCTGCTCTGCGCGCCTTCTTGCGGCAAGACCCCAACATCATTCTGGTTGGAGAGATTCGCGACTTTGAAACGGCGGAAATCGGCGTAAAGGCCGCGCTGACCGGCCATTTGGTGCTCTCCACACTGCATACCAACGACGCGCCATCGACGATCAGCCGTTTGATGAACATGGGTATTGAGCCTTTCCTCGTGGCCACGTCGGTGAACCTTATTTGCGCGCAGCGTCTGGTGAGGCGCATTTGTTCGAACTGCAAGGAAGAGCTGGAAGTGCCGGAACAAGCGCTCATCGATGCCGGATACACTCCAGAAGAAGCCAAGAAAACAAAGATCTATCACGGGAAGGGCTGTACGACTTGCGGGAAACGCGGCTACAAAGGCCGCACGGGGTTGTACGAGGTAATGGAAATTAATGATGAGTTGCGCGAACTCATTCTCGTGGGCGCATCGGCGCTGGAGCTCAAGAAAAAAGCAATCGAGCAGGGAATGATCACGCTGCGGCGCAGCGGCCTGATCAAGGTGGCGCTGGGGCAAACCACGATGGAAGAAGTATTGCGCGAAACCGTTTTATAGAACTGAAGGTGAGAGATGGCTGGAATCACACTGAGCGAATTGCTGAAAAAGATGATCGAGATGGGGGGCAGCGACCTGCACATCACGACCAACAGCCCGCCGCGTGTGCGCGTTCACGGAAAGCTTCGCCCGCTGGACATGCCGCCTTTGACCGCCGCGGACACCAAGTCGCTGGCTTATAGCGTGTTAACGGATGCACAAAAGCATCGCTTCGAGGAAAATCTGGAACTTGACTTTTCCTTCGGATTGAAGAATTTGGCGCGTTTCCGCGGCAACGTATTTAATCAGCGCGGGGCAGTAGGCGCCGTTTTCCGCACCATTCCTTGGGAAATTAAGGGTTTTGACGCGCTGGGCCTGCCGCTGGTCGTAAAAGGCATGTGCGATAAGCCGCGCGGGCTCATTCTCGTAACCGGTCCCACGGGTTCCGGCAAATCAACGACGCTCGCGGCCATGCTGGACAAGATCAACAGCGAGCGCGAAGAGCACATGATCACGATCGAAGACCCGATCGAGTTCCTGCATAACCACAAAAAGTGCCTGGTCAACCAGCGTGAAGTGCACGCGGACACGCATTCTTTTGCGAACTCGCTGCGCGCTGCTCTCCGCGAAGACCCCGATGTGGTGCTCATTGGCGAAATGCGTGACCTGGAGACCATTGAATCGGCCCTGCGCATCGCGGAAACCGGCCACTTGACGTTTGCGACCTTGCACACCAATTCCGCGGCCTCCACCATCAACCGAATTATCGACGTGTTCCCGTCGCACCAACAGCCGCAGATCCGCGCGCAGCTTTCGATGGTCATTGAGGGCATTTTGTGCCAATCCCTCCTGCCGCGCACTGATGGCCGCGGCCGCGCCATGATTATGGAAGTTCTAGTGCCTACGCCGGCTATCCGCAACCTGATCCGCGAAGACAAGATTCACCAGATTTATTCCGCGATGCAGACCGGAACGGGCCAGACGGGTATGCAGACGTTCAATCAAGGGCTGGCGAACGCCTATTTCTCAAAAATGATCACCTTGGATATGGCCTTGTCGCGCTCTTCGAACGCCGACGAATTGCAGGACATGATCAATCGAGGGGTTTCTACGTCTTCCGGCGGCACCAAGGCGCCGGCTGGCGGAAAGCGTTAAAAGTTTTAATTGATTTTACGGGTCAATGGTTTTCGAATGGCTAGACTGAGGAGGAATTCACATGCCGGACTATAAATACCAAGGAACTAACCGTTCCGGCTCGAGCGTCAGCGGAGTCATGACCGCCACCAGCAAGTCTGAGCTGGCGAACATGCTGAAGCGCCAGCAGATCACCCCCAAAAAGATGACCGAGAAGGGCAAGGAATTTAACATGCCCACGTTCGGCGGGGGCGTGAATGCAAAAGAGTTGGCCATCTTCACGCGGCAGTTCTCCGTTATGATTGACGCCGGGTTGCCGCTGGTGCAGTGCCTTGAAATTCTGGCGAGCCAGCAAGAGAATAAATTTTTCCAAAAGGTGCTGATCACCACGCGCAGCCAGGTGGAGGGAGGCGCAACTCTCTCGGCGGCCATGCGCAGTTCGCCCAAGGTATTCGACGGGCTATACGTCAACATGGTGGAAGCCGGTGAGACGGGCGGTATTCTTGACACCATTTTGCAGCGCCTCTCAAGCTACATCGAAAAGAACGTTAAGTTGCAACGCGCCGTTAAATCCGCTCTCGTGTATCCGATCGGCGTATTAACCGTCGCCGGCGGTGTGATCGTCCTGCTTCTGTGGAAGGTCGTGCCGATTTTTGCGACGCTGTTCGCCGGACTCGGCGTGGATCTGCCGTTGCCCACCAAAATCGTCATCGGGATGAGCAACTTCGTTGGCAGCTACTTCGGCTTGCTAATTTTGGTGGGAATAATTGGTGGAATCTTCGGCTTAAAGGCCTGGTACGGAACCCCGCAAGGGCGTTTCGTCCTGGATACCATTATTCTTAAGTTGCCGGTCTTGGGTATCTTGATGCGCAAGATCGCCGTAGCACGCTTTACCCGTACGCTGGGAACCTTGATCTCCAGCGGTGTCCCCATTTTGGAAGGGCTGGATATTACGGCAAGGACGGCAGGCAACGCCGTTGTGGAACGGGCTCTGCAACAGGTGAGAAAGTCGCTGGAAGAAGGTAAATCACTTACCGAGCCGTTGAAGGATTCGGAAGTTTTCCCCGGCATGGTTACCCAGATGATTGCCGTCGGAGAACAAACCGGCGCCATGGACGCGATGCTCCAGAAAATTGCGGATTTCTATGAGGAAGAGGTCGACGCTGCGGTTAAGGACCTGTTGACGGCCCTGGAACCTGTGATGATCGTGTTTCTCGGCGTGGTAGTCGGCGGCGTGGTCATCTCGATGTACCTCCCACTGTTCTCGCTCATTGGCAAGCTGAGCACCATGCACTAAACGGGAACTCGTCCGCCCGGAGTTATCCTATTTGTGCGGTGGGTGGAGAAAAAATCTCCGCCCGCCGCAATTCCTGCCTAAGCTAGGAATTGCCCAGGGGGACTTTTGGGCATGAGGCGCGGGCGAACGATGGACAAAAGTTTCGCGACAAAAGAATGGCTGGACTGGCTGACGCGCGTGCGTCTGCTGATGATTACGCTCATCCTGACTGTGGGCGTCGTCTGGCCGCAATCGCTGCCTTCTTCGTCCACTAACCGCTTTTTCCTTCCGCTCATCATCTTCTGGCTAACCCTTGGCATTCTGCACTTGATCCTCCTCCGGTCCCTTCCGAATGCCCGATGGCACGGAGGACTGCAGTTGGCCAGCGATGTGATCATGATTTCGGCCTTGGTCTATGCCACCGGCCTGCAAGAAAGCTACTTCATCTCCTTATATCTGCTGGTCATCATTGTGGCGAGCATCCTGTTTTCAAGGCGATGGGCATTTGCCGTGACGGGTGTCTGCCTGGTGCTTCTCGGGGGACTAATAGCCCTGGCGTATACCGGCAAAATTCCCCGAACCTTTGCAAGCCCTCCGACAGTAGAAAACCTCAGGAACTGGTTTCTGAGCAATCTCCTTGGTTTTCTAGCGGTTGCTTATCTGGCCAGTTATCTTGCGCACTCCCTGCGAAGCAAGGGCATGGAACTGGAAGAGAAGCGCGAGGCCCTTCTCGACCTGCAGGACTTCACCGAAGACATCATTCACTCAATGCGCGGGGGATTGCTTACCACCGACCTGGACGGGCGAATTCTGCTGCTCAACCGCACCGGCGAAGAGATTCTGGGATTCCGATTTGCCGACCTGCGCGGCCGGCGGCTGCAAGAGATTAACTCGGATTTCTGGCTCCCCGGACTCTTCGAAAATGGGGAAAAGCTCGCTTTGCGTAAGGAAATTGATTTTCAAACTGCCGATGGGCAGCTGCGATACCTCGGCATCAGCATCTCGCCCCTCCGCTCCCGCGATGCCCTCCGAAGCGGCTATGTCTTCAACTTTCAAGACCTCACGGAACTTCGGCGCCTGGAGCAGGAAGTAGCGACCAAAGAACGAATGGCGGCGCTTGGCCGCCTCTCGGCCGCCATCGCCCATGAGATCCGGCAGCCGCTGACGGCGATGGCCGGCGCGGTTAAGGAATTAGCGCGGCTTGTGCCTCTCGAAGACGACGAAAAACGTCTCGTCGGCATCGTCAGCCGGGAATCCGAGCGCTTGAACCACATCATCACCGACTTTCTGAATTACTCGCGCGAAAAATCTTACGAGTTCCAGGAGGCGGATCTTCGCGGGTTGCTCGACGAGACCTTGACGCTGATGGAGAAAAAGCCGGAGGTCGAGTCCAGATATCGCATCGTCCGCTCGTTCAATGGCCACGAGTTGAGAGCGCGCGTGGACGCCAACAAAATTCGCCAGGTTTTTTGGAACCTCTGCGATAACGCCTTGCGCGCCATGCCGGACGGCGGCACGCTGACCGTGAAAATCGACCAACATCCTTTTTGGCTGCGCATTGCCTTCCAGGACACGGGAATAGGCCTCGATCCAAGACAGAGGGCCAAGATATTTGAACCGTTGCAGTCGGGATTCGCGGGTGGCACGGGTCTCGGGCTGTCTATCGTGTACCAAATCGTGCAGGCCCACAGCGGCAGGATCAGCGTAATTTCGGAGAAAGATCGCGGCGCGGAATTCATTGTTGAATTACCGAGGGTGGCGTGAGGCGCTATGCAGGCAACTAAAACAGCTACACGGGAAGTGAGCCGGGAAATGCCGCATATCCTCGTCGTGGATGACGAGCAATCCATCTGTGAATTGCTGGAGATTACCTTTCGCAAGGAAGGGTATCGTGTCGAGGTGGCGCATAGTGTGGAGGCTGCCAGGCGCAAGCTGGAGTCGCGGATATTTGACATCGTGATCTCCGACGTCCGCATGCCGGGCGCCGGCGGAGTCGATCTTCTTAAGTTCACCAAGGAAATCTCTCCCGGTTCTGTTTTTCTTTTGATTACCGGAGTGCCCACCGTGGAAACGGCAATTGCCGCGCTTAATTCCGGGGCCGACCGCTACGTCATCAAAGACCACGAGCTGGTGGATCAGCTTCGCCGCGCCGTGCACGAGGTTTCCGAGAGTCTCCGTTGGAAGAAAGAAGCGGGCTACTTGCGGCGCGAATTGCGCCGCCTGACCGGGTTGGACAATATCATCGGGCAAAGCCCCAAGATGCGTGCCATATTCGATTTAATTCAGACGGTTGCTCCGCAGACCAGCCGCGTATTGATTACCGGCGAGAGCGGAACCGGTAAAGAACTGGTCGCGCGCGCTATTCACGAAAACAGTCAACGGTCGCAAGCGCCATTCATCACCATCAATTGCGGCGCCTTTCCAGAGACGCTCCTGGAGTCCGAACTCTTTGGCTATATGAAGGGTGCCTTTACCGGGGCAAACGAGAACCGCGTGGGACTCTTCCAGGCCGCTCACGGTGGCACGCTTTTCATGGACGAAATTGGCAATATGAGTCTCACCATGCAGGTGCGGCTGTACCGCGTTTTGCAAGAAGGCAAGGTCCGCCCCATTGGGAGCAATGAAGAGACGGATGTCGATGTTCGCATCATCGCCGCCACCAACAAGGATTTTGAGAAGGAGATTGCCGAGGGGCGTTTCCGTGAGGACCTGTATTACAGACTTAGCGTCATCCCCATTCAATTGCCTTCTCTGCACGAGCGCCGCGAAGATATCCCGCTCCTCGCGCGCCACTTTCTGGAACGGTTTCGCAAAAGTATGGAGAAGCCCATTGAGGGCATCTCGCCGGAAGCCATGCGTCATCTTGAATCGTACGACTGGCCTGGCAACGTGCGGGAACTTGAGAACACAATGGAGAGGGCCGTAGCACTCGAAACTACTTCGGAAATCTCATTGCGGGTGCTGCCGGACCGAATCGCGGGTTACGCTTCGTCGCAGGCCGGAGCCAGCGGAGGGGCGTCAAACTGGACCTTTCCCGTAGAGGGAATCGATTTCGAAAAGGAAATTGCCGAGGCCGAGCGACGGTATCTCCAATCAGCGCTCGAACGCGCGGACGGTGTGCGCACCCGTGCCGCGGATATGCTCAAGATCAGCTACCGCTCCTTCCGCCATTATGCCAAAAAGCACAATCTATGAGGCTTATGGGCCAAACCAATACGATTCATGGGTTTGCTGGCGCCAAAGCTGGATTTGACCCTTTCTGTCGATTAATTGTGACGGAAATGGTCACTTTCGGCACGCAAACCGGGGGAACCGCCAAAACCGGCCCGGCTCAGGCCGACTCTGAATTCTGTAAGTCTATTATATGCAGTGTGTTAGAAGAAATTCGCGTAGCTAGTACTGGTAGTTCTGCGGATGGCACTAGCCTTGCCCTACTCTCTGTCGTGCTCTGGCACTTGATACTCTCACACTCTCAAGGAGATAGTTGAATGAAGAAGCAAAAGGGTTTTTCACTTATCGAGCTTTTGATCGTCGTGGCGATCATTTTGATCATCGCGGCCATCGCAATTCCGAACCTCCTCCGCTCGCGTATGGCGGCCAACGAGGCTTCGGCGGTCGGTTCAGTTCGTTCCATCAACACTGCACAGGTAACGTTCGCGGCCACCTATCCTAGCGTGGGCTTCGCGACGCCGCTCAGCGCCCTCACCGGCACGGCTGCGACTTGCGCTACCACCACCGGTGCAACTTCCACGAATGCTTGCTTGATTGACTCGGTCCTCGGATCGGGCACCAAGAGCGGCTACATTTTTGCAATCGGCGGCACGAGCGGCACTCCTATCGTGACCTATACGGTCAATGCGGATCCAGTCGTGCGTGGCCAAACCGGTCAGCGCTCTTTCTTCTCGGATCAGTCCGGCGTCATTCGTTACAACGGCGCGGCTGCTTCGACGGTTACAGATCCTCCGCTTCAGTAAACCTGGGTTTCGACCGGGCAACTGGTCGTGATCTTAAGGGAAAAAGCACGGGACTTCGGTCCCGTGCTTTTTTTTTGAATTGCAAATGCCCGCAATGCTCTCGGCGGCAGCTCGCGGTAGGACCGTCAAATGGCCTGACCATTTTTGACAACGGTAAGTCGATAGCAGACTATTTTCGTCAGTCTTAACCTGAAGGCTCTGTGACGAACAAGCTGACACAGTTGGAATCTGAAGAAAATGCAGGCTTTAGCGATAACCTGTATCTTCGAGATTGGCCCAGGGAATGCAGTATAGATGTCATAGTTTGGCCTTGTGATTGGTAAGGAGACGGCTTTACTTTTCGGGAAACTCCAATGAAGAGAAAACAGGTCGGATTCTCCCTCATCGAACTCCTAATCGTCGTAGCCATCATCTTGGTGATCGCGGCTATCGCTATCCCCAACTTTCTGGCCTCGCGCATGGCGGCCAACGAGTCGTCGGCGGTACAGGAAGCCCGGGCCATCACCACCGCGCAAGTCGCCTATCAGACCCAATATGGGATCGGCTACGCAGCGAATCTCGGCGATCTAGGGGGATCTGGCACGCTAGCCAGTTCGACCAATGCCTTGCTGATCGATTCTGTTTTGGCGTCGGGTACAAAGTCCGGGTACCTATTCGTCTATGTTCCGCTTCTCTCCGACGCGAACGGAAATTTCATCACCTACAGCTTAAACGCGAACCCCCAGACTCTCGGATCCACGGGAAGGCGCTATTTTTACTCGGACCAAACTGCCGTAATTCGATATAGCTATACAGCCCCGGCGGTTGCCACGGATTCTCCCCTTTAAGAAGTTGACGCTTATATTTTCTCGGATGGCCGTCTATTTCACGGGCTTGGAGCCGCATGCCAGTCCACCTCCTCGCAGTCCAGCCTGCCTTCGATATTCAAACAAGTTAATCTTGCGAATCAGAAGCTATTAGGCCCGCGTTAAATTGGTTCTAGAGTTGTTCGAATTGGGGGATTCTTTGCACGATTAAATCCGAATGGAGATGATTTAATCCCGGCCTCTACCCTGGCTCGGAATCTTTGATTTCAGTTTTAAGAAGAGAAGTCTATTTCCAAGTTCACTAAGACGCTGGCCTGCATTCGCATGAAAGCAGTTTATTTTTCGAGGGTCATCCCCAATTCTAAAAAAAAGCAATCCCGTTGCGTGCGTCCGTGATCCGACCCAATCGCGCCGCACTTTCCTGCTAAAGTAATAGGATGGCCCCTCGCCTCGTGCGGCGCAGACTTTGTATTCTGCTAGTTGGCTTGCTTTTTGCCAGCGCGGCTACTTTCTCTAACACGCCGGACGTAAAACGATGGGTGGGCTTATTCGAATCGCGCTATCGCGCCCCGCGCTCGCTGCGAGCCACCTTTCTTGAACGTTACACGGAAGGCGGCCGGCTGGTTCGCGTGGAGACCGGAACCGCCTACTTTCTCCGCCCTGGCAAAATGCGCTGGGAATACGAGTCACCCGAGAAAAACCTCTTCCTCGTAGACGGCAAAATGGCCTGGTTCTACGTTCCCGCCGACCACACCGTGACCCGCGTTCCGGCAAAGCAGAGTTCGGACTGGCGCACGCCGTTGGCGCTTCTCGCGGGAGAGATGAAAGTCTCTCGGGTATGCTCCCGCGTCGAAACGGCCAAAGAAGAAAAACCGGAAAGCCCGGATCACGCTATCTTGTATTGCGCTCTTCGCGGTGGCCAATCGCCGGAATCAGGGTCAGTTAAAGGGAAAACCTCGTCTCAGACGTCCGCGGAAGCAGAGACTGTTTTTTTCGAAGTCGCCAAGGACACGGGCGAACTTGTCCGTGTGATCGTTCGCGATCCCGGCGGAATTGGCCTCGAGTTTCATTTTGCCAACTGGCAATTGGATCCGCCGGTCCCAGCCTCTCTATTCCAATTCCAGCCGCCACTCGGCGTGGCCATCGTAAACGGCGAGTTACCGGCTCCGAACAATCTGGTAAAATAACTCCTGGTGGGCCCCAACCGCCCCGTACCCAGCAAGTTACGGCCAACCTTCTGAGACCAGCCTGCATATTACGTAGTTGAGGTAAACTTACTTCTATGGGGGAATTTGTTTGCCGCGTTGCCGACGCCAACGGTCGTGTCTTTTCGCACGTCGAGGGTGCCGCATCGATCGATGAAGCGCGCCAGAAAATGGTGGACCGGGGCTTGTACGTTTACTCGGTCCAGTCCCGCAGCAGTGTGCTTAGCGGGCTGCTTAACCGCCGCAGGGAGCGCCAGGTTGGCGGCTCTGAATTTCTCATCCTGAATCAACAGTTCAACACGCTCATCAAAGCTGGTTTGCCCATTCTGCGGGCCCTCGATCTCCTCGCCACTCGCGCGACATCTCCCAAACTCCGCCCCATCGTCGCTCAGATTCGTGACCGCGTGCGCGAAGGGAAGTCCTTGTCCGAAGCCGTTGAGGAAGCCGGCGTATTTTCAAAAGTATATTCCACCGCGATCCTTGCCGGCGAGAAGAGCGGAAATCTTTCGGGCGTTTTGGAGTATTACATCGCCTATCAGCGTGTGAGCACGGGCGTCCGCAAAAAAATTCTCGCCACTCTCGTTTATCCCGTCCTGCTGATCGTCGTCGCTGCGGTCATCGTCACCTACCTGGTCACCGTGGTAGTTCCCAAGTTCGCCCTGCTCTACCGCGACTTAGGCGTGGAATTGCCCCGCCCCACGCAAATCCTGATCGCCATAACGGTCGACTATCGCTATGTGGTTCTCGGATCGATTGCCACTCTGTTTCTCACCGGCATGGTCGTCTATTTTTGGTCCCGCACCGAAGAAGGCGGCACCGCTTTCGACCGTTTGAAATTCCGCACCCCGGTGATTGGAGAAACCCTTCTGAAGTTTCAGGTCGCCCAGTTCTCGCGCACGCTGGCGACCCTGCTCACCGGAGGCACTCCGCTCGTCGCGGCTCTGCAGACCGCTTCCGATGCCATCACCAGCAAACTCGTCCGCGCCACGGTTACGCAGTCCACCCAAATGGTGCGCGAAGGGGAATCGCTTCACGCGGCGCTGGCTTCCAAAGGCGTCATGCCGGATCTTGCGCTCGACATGATCGAAGTCGGCGAATCGAGCGGTGCTCTTGCGCCCATGCTCACGAGCGTTGCGGAATTCTACGAAGAGGAAGTAAACCTCCGGCTCTCCGCGCTGGTTTCGCTCATCGAACCCACAATCCTTATTTTCATGGGGTTGCTGGTGGCCTTCATCTTGATTTCTCTCTATTTGCCGATATTCTCATTTTCTCTCACGGGGACCACAAAGTAAGCAACCATGGCTACCACAGAACAACTTCCGCCGGCACCGGGGCTTCCCGGAGGGGACGAGCAGCACGAGCGCGAACACGCGCGCAAACTTGCCGAGCGCTATCGGCTGAGCTTCATCGATCTTCGCGATCAACGCATCGATCCTGAACTATTCCGCACCATTCAAGCCGACCTGATGTTCCGCTATAACTTCGTCCCGCTGGAACTTCAGGGAAACGTTCTGTCCATCGCCGTCGCCGACCCCAGCGTCCAGATGAGCGACGAGTTGCCGCTCCTGCTGAACAAAAAACTCCTCATTAAAGTGGCCACCGGCCGCCAGATCAGCGACCTCCTCAAGCGCACCGAACAATCGCAGCGCGTTCTCGAACAGGCCACGGAAGCTTTCACCCTCCAGGTATCGAAAGACGACGAAGACGCCGACGAAGCGCTTACCGGCGACCGCATGACCCGCGATACGACGGTTAGTCCCGTCGTGCGCCTCGTCGAAACGGTCATCTTCACGGCTCTCGAACGCCGCGCGAGCGACATTCACATCGAAGCGCGCGATGCGGAAGTTGCCGTCAAGTACCGCATCGACGGCGTTCTCCAGCACGCCATGCAGCCCATCGCCAAGGAATGGCATTCCACCGTCATCTCCCGCATCAAGGTTCTCAGCGACCTCGACATCGCCGAGCGCCGCGTTCCCCAGGACGGCCGCTTCCGCGTTAAATACAAGGGCCGCTTCATCGATCTTCGCGTCTCCATCATGCCCGCGAGCCACGGAGAAGACGCGGTGCTTCGCGTCCTCGACAAAGAAACCCTCTCCGAAAAATTCCAGAGCCTCAGCCTCGATGTCGTCGGCTTCTCCGGCGAAGAAATGCGCCGCTTCCGCCGCTACATACGCGAGCCGTACGGCATGGTGCTCGTCACCGGTCCAACGGGTTCCGGCAAAACGACCACCCTCTACGCCGCCATCAACGAGATCAAGACCGACGAAGACAAGATCATCACCATTGAAGACCCGGTCGAATATCAGCTCAAGGGCATCACGCAGATTCCCGTCAACGAGAAAAAAGGGCTGACTTTCGCCCGCGGCTTGCGCTCTATCTTGCGCCATGATCCGGACAAGATCATGGTCGGCGAAATCCGCGACCAGGAAACCGCGCAAATCGCCATTCAATCTGCGCTCACCGGCCACTTGGTCTTCACCACCGTTCACGCCAACAACGTCACCGACGTCATCGGCCGCTTCATCAACATGGGCGTCGAGCCGTACAATTTCGTTTCCGCACTCAACTGCATCATGGCCCAGCGCCTCGTGCGCATCATCTGCTCGAATTGCAAAAAACCGAAGAAATATACCGTCGAAGAACTGAAAGAGGCCGGACTCGACCCGGCCGTCTGGGCCAACGTTGTTTTTGCGGAAGGCGCGGGTTGCCTGGAATGCTCCGGTACGGGATATCATGGCCGTACCGCCATTTGTGAATTGCTGGACTTGACCGACCGCATTCGTGAAATGATTGTGGACCGGCGCCCAACATCGGAAATCAAGCGCGTGGCCCGCGAAGAAGGCATGATCACGCTGCGCGAAAGCGGACTGGCAAAGATTCGCGCCGGCATCACCAGCGTGAAGGAAATTAACAAGGTGACTTTCGTTGAGTAGCACCACCACATTCCGGGAGGGAATTTACAAGAGCGGCCTGGTGCGCCGCGTTTCGCGCTGGCTCGATGCCATGCCGCACCCGCCTCTGGCGATCGAAATCGCCCCCGACCGCGTAGCTGGTGCACGCTGGGCAAGATCTGGGGCCTTGGATGGCTTTGCGGTTGAGGCCCTTCCCTCCGGTGCGCTGGTACCCTCGGCGGTCGAATCAAATATCGTCAATCCGCCGGCCCTCAATGAGGCTGTCTCCAGCGTTTGCGAACGGCTCCGCGCCAAGGATGAAGAGATAGCTCTGATCCTCCCCGACCCGGTTATCCGCGTTTTCGTCCAGCACTTCGATCAGTTTCCCCGTTCGCCCCAGGAAGCTATTCCCATGCTTCGGTGGAAGCTCAAAAAGAGCGTGCCCTTCGAATCGGATGAGACGTTGATCTCTTATATGCGCCAGGCGCCTCGCGAAGATGGCGTCGATGTGGTTACGGCGCTGGCCCGTTTGCGCATCATCCGCGAATACGAATCGCTGGCGGAGACGGTGGGGCTCACCCCTGGCGTGGTGATGAGCTCCTCGCTCGCCGCGATTGCGCTGCTCGATGATGCTAAGCCTACCCTCATGGCGCGCGTCTCCGGTGCCGCCCTCACCACCGCCATTGTGCGCGACGGCGTTCTGTGCGGCTACCGTTCCACGGAGCTTCCTGCTTTCGGCCTGAAACTCACGCCCCAGATGCTCCTCGAAGAAATTTTCCCCGTCGCCGCCTATTATCAGGACACTTGGAAGGAAGGCATTCAGTCGGTACGTGTCGCGGGGCTCGGCGTGCGGCTTCCGGAATTTGTCCAGCCGCTCGAAGATGAATTCCGCTGCCAGGTCCGCTCGCTCCTCCATTCGGCCATTTCCGATGGGCGCATTCGCGAGGATGCCCGGCCGCTTGCCGAGCGCGAACTCGACGGGTTGGTCGGCTGGATGCTTCAAGGCGCTTAGCCGCGCCGCGAAAGGAATATAGGATCACCCGGTAATGAAAGTACGGCTCAACTTAGCCACCAACGCGCTGGAAACGCACCGCCGTTTTCTTGTCGGTACGGGCCTCGGTGCCGTTTTTGCCGGCATCCTGTTTCTTTTGCTTGGCTGGCACGTCTATTCCGTCCGCAAGGTGGACGAGGAGTTGCGCCTCAAGTCGCAGAAAATGCTTCTGGAAACAGCCCTGTTGGTCAAGCAGCGCAATGACCTCGAGCGTTTCTTCAATCTCCCGGAAAACGCCAGACTCCATGACCGCGCCGATTTCCTGAACTCGATCATCGACTCGCGAAGCTTTAATTGGACCCAGATGTTCATGGACTTGGAACGCGTCCTTCCGGGCGGCGTTCGAATCGTGAGCATCGAGCCACGCCAGGTGAAGGGGCGCGTGGAAGTGAAGCTGACCGTCGGCGCGGATAGCGACGAGGCGCAGCTCAAGTTCCTTCACGCTCTCGAGGAATCCAAGGTGTTTACCGGCATCTCTCTGGATAAGGAATCCCGTCCCGGCGCCAGCCCCGGCGGGGATCAGAAGGTCATGCTACTTGACGTGGAGTATTCGAGGATCTGATGCGACACGACTTCAAACTCCAGAGGCGTCTCCTTCTCGGCGGAGCGCTTTTGCTCGCCGCCGCGGATGTGGCCCTCGCCTTCTATAGCTGGCACCTGGCGGCGTCTCCTCATACGCCGCAACAGGCGTTCCAAGTGCAAGCGAGAAATCTCGATCTTTTGCGCGCGGATATCAATCGTGCTCAGGGCATTCAAAAGAACATGCCAAATATCCAGAAGGACTGCGATCGTTTTGAACAGATGCTGTTTCCCGCGAGCACGGGAGACTCTTCGGTCGTCTCGGAACTCGGCGCCATCGCCAAAAAAGCTGGTCTCCAGTTGGATGACTTGACCTTTCACCACAAGGAAATTGCCAACCGCAATCTCACCGAGGTGCCCATCGACGCCACCGTCAGCGGCGACTACAAGAGCGTCATTCAATTCCTGAATGGCTTGCAGCGCTCGCAGAATGTCTATGAAGTGGATAATTTGTCGCTCGCAACCGAAGCCCAGAACCAGACCGGCTCCGTCAAAGTTGTCGTCCACTTGAGATCCTATTTCCGGACAGCCGCATGAAACAGAAAAACCAGATCGTCGTTCTCTGCGTGCTGGTGATTTTGGCGGCGGCCGTTTGGTATGAGGAACGCTCGGACTCCGCTGATTCCTCGAGCCCGGCCTTCGTCGCGCAAAACTACCAGCTGCTCTCCGTGGAAAATCCCGCTATTCGCTGGGATGAGCTCGCCAGAGCCCAGAAGACCGAATACAAGAGCCTCGGCCGAAATCCTTTCAGCAAAGTGGCGCCTCCTCCCGCTCAAACTCCGGGTAGTGTGGCGCCAAGCGGAAAGGTTCCTTATACTCCGCATACGGTGACTCCGCCTCCGCCCGATCCTCCCGTTGTGCTTCCGGCGAACTTGAAGTTTTTCGGTTATGGCACGGTCCCCGCCGGCAGCGCTCGCCGCGCGTTCTTCTCGGACGGCGAAGAGATCTACATCGTCGCCGAAGGAGAGACCCTCCTCGGTCGCTTCCGTATTCTCAAAGTTAACAACACCAATCTCGAGTTTGAAGAAGTTGCTTCCGGCAAGCGAAACACGGCTCCGCTGGTTGAAGAACCGGTCGCCGCGGGAGGCCCCACGTGAGAGTGCAGCGCACGCTTCGTGGTCCTGGCCGCCGCGCCCAGGAAGGCTACGCTCTCCTCCTTGTTGTATTTCTCACCGTCGTTCTCCTGGTAGCAACCATGTCCGCGGGCCCCCGAATTCTCACCGAGGGCCGGCGCGAAAAAGAAACTGAGATGATCTGGCGCGGCAAGCAGTACGTTCGCGGCGTGAAGCTCTTTTACCGCAAACTTGGCCGCTTCCCGACCTCGCTTGACGATCTCACCAAGCCCCAAATCGGCTCGCTGCACTTCATGCGCCAGGCCTACAAAGACCCCATGAATAAGAAGGATGGAGCGTGGCGCCTGATTTACGTCGGCCCCGCCGGGAATTTGATTGGCAGCTTGAAACCCCAGCAGACCGGTGTGCAGTTCCCCGGTGCGCCGGGACTGGGCACACCGGCTAGCGCCATTGGAGGTCTGAGTTCCCAGCCCGGCCAGAACAGTTCCTTTGGCTCGTTCGGTCAGACCCCGAGCGGCGTACCAGGTTCTCAGCCGGCAACGGCGCCCTCTTCTACCCCGGCGACCGGTCAGGCGAATGGCACCGCAAATGGCCAGAATGACCCGATGGCCACTCCTCCCCCGGACTCCGGAGGCAGCCCGCTGAACGTCATCGGCGGAAATATCATCGGCGTGGGCAGCAATGTCAACGAGAAGTCCCTTCGAGTCTATGAGAAGGCCAAAAACTACAAGCTGTTCGAGTTTATCTGGGATCCATCGAAGGACACAGCGGCCGCCGTCCAGGCCGGAACGCAGCCTGGAACGGTTCCCGGTGGCTCGCTCCTCGGCCAGCCCAACAACTCCCCCTTCGGCCCACCCGTAGCTAATCCCCCCGGCGGACAAACTAACCCCACGAATCCGGCGCCTCCCGCGCAGAATCCGCAACCGCCCGCGCCCGCTCCACAACCGCAATAGTCCTGCGCCTTTGCATTTCTGCTATTGAAAATATACGGCTAGACCTGTTTCGGGAGGGCGGCTTCGGCGCCGCTAAGAGAGAAATTCACCCGGACCCTCCACATTTTTTCAGAAAATCTCCGATAACTGACGGAATCATATCGGGTTATCGCCGCGAGCAAGCGGCATGCGCTAAACGACTCAAATCGGCCCGCTAACAGATCGCATTCCCCCTGCGAGTTCCTCATGTAACCTTTTTTCCCCAGTCAATTTATCTCCCTTGACAAAACCTATCGATTCATTTACTATACTCAATAGGAAAAGTTGGGTTTTCCATGCGGCGCTCCGGCCATGTCGGAGCGCTTTCGCTTTTCGGGGGTGAGAAAATTCAATCCCGCAAGTCATTTAGATGCAACACTTACAGGCCATCTCACAAGTGTTGCATCTAAAGAACTTACAGAATACCTAAGCCCTTTAGAAGCAACACTTACAAAAACGCAGGGGGGGCCTCAGACAGGACGCTGTTGCTCCCGCCGTCCACCAAGGCAGTTTCGATCCGGCCGCTGTGGAGCCGACTCTATATCGCCATCTTTATCTGTCTCGGAGCGTTGCAGCGGAAGGAGTAAGGAAGGTCAAAAGGAATTCAGTTTTTGCCGCGATCAAGGCGTCGCGGCATTGGTTTTCTGTTTTGAAGTGGCCGCGGCGTCTGGGCCTGGAAGCAAACTCCCTTTCCCTGGAGCTTCCGCCTTCCGCTTTTCGTAGTTCTGCTTCACCCGGCGCACGTAGGAAATCGTTTCTTTATAGGGCGGGACGCTTCCGTATTGCTGCACACGCTCGGGTCCGGCATTGTAAGCCGCCAGCGCCAGCGCCAGGTTATTGTTGTAGCGGCTCAGCAGTTCACGCAAATACTTCGTTCCCGCCTCGACGTTTTCTTTTGGATCGAAAATATTCTGCACGCCGAGCTTCGCCGCCGTTCCCGGAAGGAGCTGCATCAATCCGCGCGCATTCTTTCGCGAAACCGCTTTGGGCTCGAAATTGGATTCCGCCGCAATCACGCTGGTGATCAGTTCCGCATCTACGTTGTAGCGCGCAGCCGCGGCCTCCACGATTTCCCGGTAGGGCGCCGTGGACGCTGCCACGGGTTTCGGCGGCTCGGGAGCAAACGCCTCTTCCGGCTCAATGCTCAGCACACTCTCCGCCGGCACTTCCACCACCCCGCCATTCACCTGCAATCGGTACCGATCCCCGAGCAATTGATAGCCTGTCACGCTCAATCGCTGGCCGCTTTTCAGAACCACGTACTCCGCGCGCAGTGCGGGAGACGCCGCGGCCGCAATCAGCAGGGTAAGGAAGATCCGCGTTAGGCGCACGAAGCCGCCTCTCGTAGCGCAAAATGTTCGATCGCCGCGGCCACTCCGCCTTCATCGTTGCTCGATGTTTCATGCCAGCCGAAATTCTTTAATTCGGCCACGCCGTTCCCCATCACCACCGGAATGCCGGCAAACTTCAGCATCTCCAAATCGTTGTGATTGTCGCCGATGGCCATCACGTCCTGCCGTCCGATCCCGCGCAAGCCCGCCCACTCCGAAAGCGCCATGCCTTTCGATACCATCGGGTGAATCACGTCGATCATTGCAAAATTCTTGCTTTCATACTTCGTCGCCGCCAACGCGATCTCGCCGGCGAACTCCACGTTCCTCAACACTTCTTCCACTGCCCGCATCTCTGCAATTCCGCCCGAGAACATCACCTGCACTGGATCCTCCGTCAGGCAACTCTCCAGCGGTTGGGCGACCCCGATGAACTCGAGATTCCGCTGATAGTATGCGTAGCGCAGCGTATCCTCTGGATCCAGAAACTCCAGCATCAGCTGATTCTCGTGTGGCCGGTCGAAAATCACCGCGGCTCCGTCGCGCCAAGCCCTCGTCGTTTCCAGGACCTGCCTCGCCGTCGAACTCGGCAGCACGTGCCGCAGATGCGTCCGCCCGTCGTGCGAGCGAATCAAGGCCCCATTGCTCACGATCATCGTCAGCGGGGCATCCAGCCTTTGCGCAATGGGCATGGCAAAATCGTAGCGGCGGCCGGTTACCAGTGCTATCTCGATTCCACGCCGCGCCGCTTCGGCAATTGCCGCGCGATTGGCCTCCGGAAGCCGCCACCGGCTATCCAGAAGCGTCCCGTCGATATCCAGCGCAATGAGCCGCACAGCCATGCCCAATTGTACCGCGGATACCCGCTGCTTCGCGGCCACCGAACGTAAGAGTTGTCCGCACCGCCCTGGGTTGCCGACCTGCCCGGAGGAACAGGGCAATGCCCTGTGCTAAACTTTTTCCTCCATGACTACGGAAACCGTGTCCACCGAAACCAATGTTCGCGAACTTGAATGCTCCGCCTGCTCCAAGAAATTCGACCCTGGCGTCGAGCAGCATCTCTGCACCTGCGGCAAGCCCCTGCTGGCGCGCTACGACCTCCGCCGTGCCGCAGCTACTTTGACCATGGTCAACCTGAAAACCCGCCCCAGCACCCTCTGGCGCTACGCCGAGGTGCTTCCCAGCGGCCCGCCAGTCACTCTGGGCGAAGGCATGACACCGCTCATTCCCGCTTCGAGGCTGGGCGCTTCCCTCGGCCTGGAGCGCTTATTCGTTAAGGACGAAGGTCTCAATCCCACCGGCTCCTTCAAAGCCCGTGGCATGACTGCTGCCGTCACCCGTGCTAAGCAGCTCGGCGCAAAGGCCTTGGCGGCTCCCACGGCCGGCAATGCTGGCGGTGCCCTGGCCGCCTACGCGGCTGCGGCTGGCATCCCCGCCGTCATCGTCATGCCGGCCGACACGCCCTCCGCCAACGTCATGGAATGCAAGGCTTTTGGCGCCAAGGTCGTTCTCCTGAACGGCTTAATCTCTGACTGCGGCAAATACGTCGCCCAGCACAAGGACGCGGAAGGCTGGTACGACGTCTCCACCTTGAAAGAGCCCTACCGCGTCGAGGGCAAGAAGACCATGGGCTACGAACTCTGGGAGCAGTTCGGCGGCAAGCTTCCCGATGCAATTCTCTATCCCACCGGCGGTGGTGTGGGCCTCATCGGGATGTGCAAAGCCTTCGACGAAATGCAGGAGATGGGCTGGATCGGTTCGGACCGGCCGCGCATGGTCGCCGTCCAGGCAGAGGGCTGCGCACCCATCGTCAAAGCGTGGGATGCCCACCGCGCCTCGGCTGAATTCTTCCAAAACGCCGCCACTCTCGCTTCCGGCTTACGCGTCCCCGGCCCGCTCGGCGACCTGATGATCCTCAGCATGCTCAAACAAACTCACGGCACGGCCCTCACGGTGACTGACGAGGAGATGCTCCAGGCGGGCAGGGAACTGGCCTCTCAGGAAGGCATCTTCGCCGCGCCGGAAGGTGCCGCAACCCTCTCCGCTACGCGCAAGCTTGCCGCCTCTGGCTGGATCAAGCCGGATGACTCTGTCGTGCTCTTCAACACCGGCACCGGCTACAAATATTCCGAAGCCTGGCAGCGCGCGCTTCAGGGAACCGCCTGATGGCCACGCGCCGCCTCTATTACGACGACGCGTTCGAACGCGAATTCTCCGCCCGCGTCCTCCATTGCGAACTCCTCCCGCCCGACGTGAACTCTGGAATCACCACTCAAGTCCTGGGCCTGGTTCTGGATCGCACCGCCTTCTATCCGACATCCGGCGGCCAGCCCCACGATCTCGGCAAAATCGGCGACGCCAACGTCCTCGATGTCCGCGACGACGGCGAGGAAATCATTCACATTGTCGACCGCCGCCCCGGAAGCCCCGACGTCCTCGGCTGCATCAGCTGGCCCCGCCGTTTCGATCATATGCAGCAGCACACCGGCCAGCATTTGCTCTCCGCCATGTTTCAGGAGCGCTTCGGCCTGCCCACCGTTTCGTTTCATCTGGGCGCTGAAATTTGCACCATCGATCTGCGCGGCCCTCAGCCCACGGAGGAAATCCTGGAAGGCGTCCAACGCGCCGCCAATCAGGTCATCTTCGAGAACCGTCCCATCACCGTTCGCTACGGCACCTCGGAACAGTTAGCCAAACTTGGCGTTCGCAAAGAAGTCCCCCGCGAGGGCATTCTTCGCGCCATCGAAATCGAGTCCGCCGATTTGCAGCCGTGCGGCGGCACGCACGTCAAATCCACCGGCCAGATCGGCCTGATTCTCGTTCGCCGCTGCACCAAAGTCCGCCAGGATTGGCGCGTCGAATTCGTTTGCGGCGGCCGCGCCGGCCGCGTCGCCCGCCACGATTTTTCTACTTTGCTCCGCGCCGCCGAAAAACTGGATTGCGCGCCTGACGAACTCGTCTCTGCCGCCGAACGCACCATCGAAGCCCGCGACGCCAATCACAAACGCGTCCTTGCCACGTATCAGCAACTTGCCCAGGCCGAAGCACGGCTCCTCATGCAAAGCATGACACCCGCCGCTGACGGGAAACGAATCGTTCTCAAGGAATTCCCTGAAGCGGAGCCAGAGTACCTCGGCCCCCTCGCCACGCAATTAGCGGGCACGGAAAACGTAATTGCCCTTGTCGGTGCGAGCGTGTCGGGCAATCTCGTGTTCGCGCAGCACTCCTCCGCGGGCAAAGACATGAACGCCCTGCTGAAATCTATTTTCCAGGAATTGGGTGGTAAGGGCGGTGGCAGCCGCGATTTCGCGCGTGGCCGCCTTTCGGACGCCGCAAAAACATCCCAAGCCCTTAGCCGGGCCGCGGAATTGCTTTCTGCGGGCGAGTAGACGGGAGCCTGCCTTCCGAGGAGTCCAAATCTTTTTAGGAAGAAGCGGCGAGGTTCATCGGAATTTGCGTGGGGCTCGCGACTAGAAGTATCGCATTCGAACGCGCTCGGGAAGATTCTGTAAATCAATCAACGTCAAATAGTCAATCGTGCGAAATTCCCGGTCGATCGCCGGCGGCCCGCAGAGCCGCGCGGAAATCTCCAAATAGGCGCGAAAAAGCCGCGGTATGGGCGGCGCCAGCGCGAGCTGGTCCCCAGGTCTGCAGCGAAACTCCGCGCGCGGTTGCGTACGCAGCGCAACTTCCGCGAGATACTTCTCCCGCAGCTTCTCGTAAAGCGCCACGCCTTCCGCTTCATTCTGCGAAGTCAGCGAGCTGCACCCCAGCAAAAATCGTGCATTGCAATGTTCCGCGTACCGCGCAATCCCTTTCCAGAGCATGTGCAGCACGTTGGTATTGCGGTAGTCCTTGTGTACGCAGGCTCGTCCGCACTCCAGCACTTCGCCCCGGATCGCTTCGAATGGCCCAAAATCAAAAATCTGCTCGCCGTAATATCCGAGATTCCCCTTTGCCCGATATCCCGTCTGCATCCGGTACGTTCCCACCAATTGTCCCGACGCCGCTTCGCGCACCATCAAGTGGTCGCAAATAAAATCAAAGCGGTCGCGGTCCAGCCCGGCGCTCTCGGAGCTCTCCAATCCTTCGCCCAATTCGCAATTAAATACCAGGTATCGCAGGCGCTGGCACTCTTGCAGATCTCTCAGACTTTGTGCCAGCCCGACGCGAAACAACGGAGTGGAAGCCAGCGGATCGCTGCACTCCTGCACCAGCACAGCAGTGGTAGGCATGCCCGAATTCTCAAACGAACCATATTACGGGCATGTTTCAAGCGCTTGATTTGCGGGTTACGGCAGTCTATCAGTACACAGTAAGCAAACTTGGTGGACGAGACCGGGATCGAACCGGCGACCTCCCCGTTGCGAACGCGTTTCGCGGCGCTCAAAACGCACCACTTGCGGCGTAGGTGATTTGTCTCCAGTGACAGCTGGGCTAGGGCGGGGCAGCTCTGGCCTAGCTGGGTCACTTCAACCGATACAGGAGTGGAATCAAATTTTTCACCCGGACAATCCGAAGGGGCAATGATGGTCCGTGCCCTGGCACATCGTAGCGTCTTAGCTGGAAGCCTTTCGGGGTTCCGGTTTGTTACCTTCGGGTCGCTCTAAATGTCCGGCATTGATCAATAATTCCACGTAGGCGGCATGGACAAGTTTGCAGTCAACAAATTGTTTGAATTGAGGCGTGGTAAGTTTCATCTGGCGGGCCATAAGACCGCAGTTCGTATCGCTTATTTCCCGTTCTCCATGACTGATTTTGGTTCGGATAGAAGTCTTTTTGCCGTTGTGATACAGAAAGTAGAAGTGATGGTCGTTATCGACTTTATGAAATCCTTTTGAAGTTAGGGAACTATCAACCTGACGCGCCTGTAATGGCACGTTTACTGCTCCTTCTCGACCGCCCTAACAAGCGAACATAAGATTACTTTGAGCCGTTGCGCATCGGGGGCCAGGCTTTCATCCGGAGCTTTTGCGATCTCATCCCACAAGACAGAAAAATCTTCACCGAACGCTTGCAAAGCATCTTCCGGGGTGCGCCCATGAGCCAAGCTAGATACTAATTCAGATTCACAAATCCACAGTCCATCCTGCTCCGGGTAGAGCGAAACTTCAATCGGGTCATTGAGTCGAAAGATTGTCTTAGCATACCTAACTATAGGCAACGCATAACGCGGCTTGGGCACCAGCGCGGGTGGACCGCAATAAATTGAGGATGGCTCTCCTGCAGCGGTGGATGCCGCTAAAAATTCGTAGTCTACGACTGCGGTTGTTTCCATTTCAGTTAGGCTTAACCTTTTCCTTCGGCTCTCCCTTGAGCTTAGACTCCGCGACATTCGTTACAGGAGTCGCCATAACAATATAAATCGGACTTCCGTCTGGCAAATATTGCCCTTCAATCCGAAGAATGGATGTTGCTACGCTCCTGACACGAATTACGGAGCCATCCTCCAACCAATACGTATTTAACTGCTCTTCATTTCTGAGGATTGGTACCTCTGCCACATCAACCTCATGGCCAAAGATTGGGAGTTTTTTCTTTTTTTCAGGCATGAGTAAAAGAACACACTTGTCGTGTTGACACTTCCTAGAAATTAGAAAGTATCACCTCATGAGACACCACTGCAAGCGAATGGAAAGCGTATACACCGAAGGATAACTATACGCATAGCCATGTCATAGCCCATGCCTGTTACGGTGTTACGCCTCCCAGCCGCGCAACAACCGGTCCAAATAAAGCTAGCTTTCTCCCCGTCGATTCGTTCGCGGCTTCGAGAGCCTAAAATCATGAGCGACTTCTCCTGCTAACTCATCGCGCCCTAGGAGCGGGCGTACCATCCGACCAAGTGAGCACCGGAATCATGAACTCGGTTATTGGCTCCGGGGCGCCCTGAAACTGCGGATTTAACATAACCGGTGAGCCCGGCAAATCCGCGCCCCATGACTTGGCATCTGTAAGCGGAATGTAGAACATCAAGTGGGGCACCCAATGCCCGGCTGAGTCATTCAGAAACCCCTGGGGTGACATCATGTAGCACATCGCGCCGGGTTCAAGAGCCGGCAGTCCCTTGGCATCGAAAGCCTTAATACCCTCGACGATCTGAGCTTTGGATAGCCCCGCTAGTACCAATTCCGTTCTCTTGAAAGTCAGCGGCAGGATCGATCGGACCGCGGCTGGATTAAAGCAGATTGGACCTCGCATCTTTGGATTCCAGAACTCCGCAAAGTCAAATGGGGACATCCACGATCGCTCCACAAGACAGAC
>Ga0210407_10000673_pt1 | contig 36716 bp, 25 predicted proteins | sample IncBWC27MmetaG_FD_150860 | JGI IMG/M metagenome (GOLD analysis project Ga0210407, IMG submission 150860) | Forest soil microbial communities from Barre Woods Harvard Forest LTER site, Petersham, Massachusetts, United States - Inc-BW-C-27-M | ecosystem: Environmental > Terrestrial > Soil >...
AAATTGAAAAGAGAATCAAGCAAGTGAACAAAGAACAAGGAACCGTGAAGTGGTTTAATGCCAGCAAAGGCTTTGGCTTCATCCAGCGCCAGACCGGAGAGGACGTTTTCGTCCATTTCTCCGCCATCGTTGCCGATGGCTATCGCTCCCTGAGCGACGGCCAGGCAGTCGAATTTGAGGTCGTTCGCGGCCCCAAGGGCCTGCAAGCCTCCAACGTTCAGCCTCTGTAAGGCCGCGGGGGCCGTCTGACGGTCGCCTGCACTTCACAGCAGAGAAATTTGGGCGGTGCGCTTCGGCGTCCCGCCCGTTTTCTTTTCCGGGCAGCCATGCACACCTGTTTCGGGCCAAAGTATCTTTCGCAGGGCCAAATTGGAGGCTGTTTTTTATTGGCCGGGCGGCGCAGAATCTCACCATGAAAACCAACGCCGCAAAGCAGGGACCGCAAACGCTGGCCATTCACGGCGGTGAACCGAAACGCCATGGCGTAAACGTGGGCGTAGGACCGGACATTTGCCGGACCTCGACCTTTACCTTTTCCTCGACCCAACAGATGAAAGAGTGGGCCGAGGGGAAAAGCAATGCGTACATCTACACGCGCTACGGGAATCCCACGCTTACGATCGCGGAACAAAAGATTGCCGCGCTGGAAGGCGCGGAAGCGGCGGTAGTGACGGCGTCAGGCATGGCGGCGATTTCCTGCGCGCTGCTGAGCGCGTTGCGCGTTGGCGATGAAGTCATCGCCACGTCGCAGCTCTACGGCGGAAGCTACCGCTTGATGCGCGATCTGTTCCCGGACATGGGCATCAAGGTCCATCAGGTCGGCACGGATCTTGCCGGAATCGAAGAACTGGTGAACCCGCGAAGCAAAGCGCTGTATGTCGAGACGCCCACCAATCCCGCGCTGCGCCTGGTGGATTTGCACAAAGCCGTGGCCTTCGCCAAAAAACATAAGCTCGTCTCTATCATGGACAATACTTTTGCCACTCCCGTGCATCAGAATCCCATCGCCATGGGCTACGACATGGTGGTGCACAGCGCGACCAAATATCTCGCCGGGCATTCCGATGTCATCGCCGGAGTCGCTGTCGGCAGCAAGCACTGGATGGAGCGCGTCAAGCACTTCGTGATTTATCTGGGCGGCTCGATGGATCCCGAAGCGGCGTATTTGCTCATTCGCGGAATCAAGACGCTGGGCGTGCGCGTCGAGCGGCAAAATGTCAACGCCATCGCCGTGGCCAAGTTTTTGGAGAAGCATCCGAAAGTGGCGCGCGTCCATTATCCCGGCCTGAAGTCGCATCCCGACCACGCGCTCGCCAGGAAACAGATGCGCGGTTTTGGCTCCATGCTGGCCTTTGATTTGAAAGGCGGCCTTCCGGCGGCGCGGCGTTTCTGTGACCGCGTGCGCCTGTTTTTGCTGGCCGCGAGCCTCGGCGGCGTCGAGTCGCTCGTGGTGCTGCCCATCTACTCGTCACACTATCGCATGAGCCTTGAAGAATTGCAGCGCGCCGGAGTCACGCCGGGAACGGTGCGCGTTTCGGTTGGTTTGGAAGATGCGCAAGACTTGATTGCCGATTTGCAACAAGCGCTCCGCTAAAAAGAAGCGACGCGGCGAAAAGCTAGGGCAGCACCAAACGCAGAACGCACGCCACACGACCATCGGAATGGTTCATAATCCCCCCATGATCATTTCCAAAATCGGCTCGACTCCTTCGGCCATTGTTTGGATGCTGTGGGTTCTCTTCGCCGTTTACTGGGCCGTCTCAGCCCTCAACAGCAAAAAAACCAAACGCCGCGAGACCTGGGCGCAACGCCTGGCTTACGTTCTGCCGCTCCTCGCGGCCCTGGCGTTGCTCTCGCGGCCCGAAGCGCATCGCGGATGGCTCGCCGCGCGCCTTTTTCCCTTTTCACCGGCCATCGAATGGCTGGGGGTCGCGCTCGTGGCCGCCGGAATCGCCATCGCCTTCTGGGCCCGCTGGCATCTCGGCGCCAACTGGAGCGGCACCGTCACCTTGAAGGAAAACCACGAACTCATCCGCAGCGGCCCGTACCGCAACATTCGCCATCCCATTTACACCGGAATTCTGCTCGCGCTCCTGGGTACGGCCGTGCAAATCGGGCAAGTCCGCTCCTTGCTCGCCTTCGTGGTCGCGTGGCTGTGCTTCTACTTCAAAGCCCGCCGCGAAGAATCCTTCCTTCGCGAAGAATTCGGCGACCGCTTCGCCGAGCACATCGGGCGCACCGGAATGTTTCTGCCGCGCCTGTCCTGACGCGAGCGGTTACGCTTCCTCTTCGACTTCGGCGTGCGCGGGTTTGTGCGCGGCGATTACCTTTTCGGCGAGTTCGTTGGGGACGTAGTCGTAGTGGGAGAACTCCATGGAGTAGGTCGCGCGGCCTTGCGTCTTCGAGGTCAAGTCCGTTGCATACGTCAGCATTTCCGCCAGCGGTACTTGGGCTTTGATGATTACGTTGTGGCCGCGGGCTTCGCTTCCGGCGATGCGTCCGCGGCGCGAGCTCAAATCGCCCATCAAATCACCTGAATACTGATCCGGCGCGTACACTTCCACGTGCATCACCGGCTCGAGCAGCGCCGGCCGCGCTTGCTTCATGGCTTCTTTGAACGCCAGTGAGCCGGCGATCTTGAAGGCCATGTCCGAGGAATCCACATCGTGATATTTTCCGTCGTATAGCACGGCGCGGAAATCCACCACCGGAAATCCGGCGAGATACCCGCGGGCCGCGGCGTCGCGAATTCCTTTTTCGACTGACGGAATCCAGTTCCTCGGAATTGCGCCGCCGAAAACGTCGTCCACGAATTCCACGCCTTTGCCGCGCTCCACTGGCTCCATCTTGATGCGGCACACGCCAAATTGTCCGTGTCCGCCGGATTGTTTCTTGTGCTTGCCCTCGGCGTCCGCTTTTCCGCGGATGGTTTCGCGATACGGAACCTTCGGTGGCTTCAGCGTCAAATCCACGTGATAGCGCTTGTGCAGCTTGGCCACCACGACTTCAATATGCTGCTGGCCCGATCCGCCCAGCAAAAATTCCTTGGTTTGCGGATCGCGCGAAAAGCGCAGCGCGGTATCCTCTTCCATGATTTTGTGAATGCCTACGCCGATTTTGTCTTCGTCGGCGCGGGTTTTCGGCTCGACGGCAAAGGTAATGGAAGGCTCGGGCAGCAACGCGGGCTGGTAGTAAATCGGCGCGCTGCGGTCGCCCAGCGTTTCGCCGGTCATGGTTTCTTTCAGCTTGGCAATTGCGCCGATATCTCCGGCGTGCAATTCCTGAATTTCGGTGAGCTGTTTACCTTGCACCACTTGGGTGTGCTGGAAGCGCTCCGGAAGATTACGGTTGAAGTTGATCACCGTCGCGTCGTTCTTGAGCACGCCGCTCTTCACCTTGAAATAGTTGATACGCCCGGAAAAGGGATCCGCCAGGGTCTTGAACACGAACAGCGAGACCGGCTGCGTATCATCGTATTTCCGCTCCACGCGATCGCCCTTGGCATCCGGCTGCTTGAATCCCACTTGCGCATGTTCATCCGGATGCGGAAAGGAATCCGCCAGAAACGTGAGCAAACTCGCCGTGCCCACGTTCTGCGCCGCCGACACCATCAGCACCGGGACGATCTTTTCTGCAACGATGGCTCGGCGCACTCCCGGAATCAAATCCTCGATCGGAATGGTGCCTTCGCGGAAAAACTCTTCCATCAATGCGTCGTCGCCCTCGGCAATCATCTCCACGAGCTTCTCGTGCGCTTCCTTGGCATCGTCCGCCAGCGCCGCAGGAATTTCTTCGATGGAAGGCTTGCCGTCGCCGCCGGGTTTATAGATGTGCGCCTTCATGGCCACCAGATCGATCACGCCGCGGAATCCGCGCTCCGTTCCGATGGGCAGTTGCAGCGGCACCACGGTGCGCCCGAAGATTTGCGTGAGCGATTCCATGGATCGCTCGAAGCTGGCGAGGTCGCGATCCATCCAGGTGAGCACAAAGGCGCGCGGAATGTCGTACTCGACGCAGTAATCCCACACTTTTTCGGTGTTCACTTGCGCGCCGACGTGCGCGTCCACGGTGATCAATGCCGCATCCGCCGCGATCAGCGAAGCTTTCGTTTCGTTCAGGAAGGTTCCGTAGCCCGGCAGGTCGATCAGATTGATTTTGACGTTGCTTCCCGGCCCGCAGAATGTGCACGGCCATTCCGCATACGCCAGTCCTGTCTGCAGCGAAATCTTGCGCCCAATCTCTTCTTCGTCCCAATCCGTGGTGGCCGTGCCCTCCGCAACTTTTCCCCACCGGGGGGTCATTCCCGCGGTGTGAAGTAACGACGCCACCAGTTGCGTTTTACCGGTGCCGCCGTGGCCGACAATGCCAACGTTGCGGATGTCCTTTGTTGCGTAAGCCTTCATATAGACCTCCATCAGGCGACGGGTCCGCCTTACGGAGTTAGGCGCGGGCCTGCGCCTGGGCGAGATTTTGAGTTGAGGGCGGAAAGCGTGGCCGCGGTACCTGGGTCCCTAGCAGCGGGGGCGAAGGACAATCGAAACAACTCCCTGGTCCGCTTCCCGTACGAGGCGGATGCTAACACAGCCATCTGTGCCGATACAATGCACGCATCCAGCGCTTGTCACGCACCCAGCGCTCCAACCCGTCGCGCTTCACGGCGATCTTTGCAGGGCTCACCGATTCTCTTTTTCAGGCCGCACCAATACATCCGAAATAGCTATCGGATAGCTACCCGCCTTGGCGTTTAAGCGCGACTGCGACACGAGTAAGTTTCCTTCAGAGGCGAATTCTTCGAGAGGGTTCGCGACGCAGGAGACAGAGTTATGGAATTGCATGAAAAGCCCAGCCTGGTGGCGACCAGTTGGGTCAAGGGCGAGCCGATGTCCTACGAGTGCTCGCAGTGCGGACAAATCTTCCTGCTTCCCGAGGATCGCAGTACCAAGGACGCCGCCGCAGAACTACTAGCGGCCTTTCACGAGCACGTTGGAGAGGTCCATGCCGAAAAAACGGACGATTGACACTTGTTTGGTTCCAGCGCAGCCATCCAGGCTCTACTCACGGTTTCCCGCGGGCAGCGTCGGATTGGCGCTGCTGCTGTTGAGGCTGGTCGATGGCTTTGGACTCGTTAGGGAAGGGATAGGCATCGTCACTCAGGGCATAACTTCATCCGAGCCTGCAGGTGTGCCGCTTATCGGCCTGGGGCTCGTGGCCAGCGCGGTCATGCTCATCCTCGGGCTGCGGACATCCTTTGCAGGCAGCGCCGGCGCACTTTGCACCGCAGCCGCGGCACTCCATGGCAAACATAACTTTGGCCCATTGGGGAACGAAATGTATGCCTGGACATTCCTATTTGCCTTCGTGTTTTTCCTTTCGGGCTCGCTGGCTCTGCTGGGTCCAGGCGGATATTCGCTGGACGCGCGGCTTTCCGGGTGGCGAATGATCGAGCTGTCATCCGGACGATCGAATGCCAAGGATGTCGACTGACATGCAGGGATTTCTACAACTTTGCCGTAAGTCTCGGGAATTCGCTTCGGCGACAAGCAGCCGAAAAGAAGGTGGATATGTGGATCGTTAAAGTTGCGCTGTCGCGTCCTTATACATTCGTCGTCCTGGCGCTGGTGCTCATTCTTATAAGCCCGGTGATTCTCCTGCGCACGCCGGTCGATATCTTTCCGAATATCAATATCCCGGTGATCAGCGTCATTTGGACCTACAACGGGCTTGCGCCAGCTGAAATGGGCACCCGCATTGTTTCCATCTTCGAGCGGTCTCTCACAACCAGTGTCAACAACATCGAGCACATCGAATCGCAGTCACTGAATGGTGTGGCGGTGGTCAAAGTGTTTCTCCAGCCATCGGCGAATATCGACGGCGCGATTTCTGAAGTGATCGCAGAAGCCCAAGTAGGGTTGAAGCAGTTCCCACCCGGCATCACGCCGCCGTTGGTCATTAGCTACAACGCCTCTTCCGTACCGATCTTGCAGCTGGGTTTGAGCGGGCAAGGTCTTTCCGAGCAGCAGTTGAACGACTTGGGTCTGAACTTCATTCGTCCGCAACTCGCCACAATTCAAGGCGCCTCGGTCCCGATTCCCTATGGAGGGAAAGTGCGGCAGATCATGGTGGACATCGACACGCAGAAACTGCTCTCCAAGGGCCTCTCGCCGACGGATGTGGTGAATGCAGTGAACACGCAAAACGTTGTGCTGCCTTCCGGGACCGCGAAAATCGGCAGCACGGAATACAACGTCGGCCTCAATGGAAATCCCCTTACCGTCGAAGAATTAAACGATCTTCCGGTAAGGGTCGTCGATGGGGGCACTGTCTACCTGCGCGATGTCGCCAACGTGCGTGATGGCTACGCCGTACAAACCAACGTAGTGCGCCAGGATGGACAACGAGGTGTCCTTCTCACGGTCCAGAAGGCGGGAAACTCTTCCACTCTGGCTATCGTCTCCAATATTCTCGCGGCATTGCCGAAGATTAAGGCCACTCTCCCGTCGCAGCTGAACATACGGCCCCTGTTCGATCAGTCTTTGTTTGTGCGCGCTTCGCTGCAAGGTGTACTGCGTGAAGGCGCGATCGCCGCCGCGCTGACGTCCCTGATGATTCTGATGTTCCTGGGCAGTTGGCGGAGCACCTTGATCATCGCCATTTCCATTCCGCTTTCCATCTTGACGTCGCTGCTGATCCTGAGCGCGCTCGGAGAAACCATCAACATCATGACCCTGAGTGGTCTGGCGCTGGCGGTCGGAATCCTCGTCGATGATGCAACGGTCACAATCGAGAACATCGAGCGGCAATTCAGCCAGGGCAAGGACCTCCACCAGGGAATCCTGGATGGAGCGCAGCAGATCGCCGTCCCAGCACTGGTCTCCACTCTCAGCATCAGCATCGTGTTCGTGCCGATGTTCTTTCTGACGGGTGTGGCGCGCTACCTCTTCGTACCTTTGGCAGAAGCCGTCGTCTTCGCTCTGCTGGCGTCCTACTTCTTCTCCCGCACCCTGATTCCAACGCTGGTCATGTACCTGCTGCGGTCCGAAGTTGAAAAGCGCAAGGCCCCGGAGGCGGAGAAGCAGCCCAGTGTCTTCGCGCGTATTCATCAGCGCTTCGAGCACGGCTTCGAAACCTTGCGGGAAAAGTATTCTAACTTGCTCAGTCTATGCCTGGAACACCGGCGTGCCTTCGCCGTCTGCTTTCTCATTTTCTGCGTAGCGAGTCTTGCCCTTGTACCACTGCTCGGCCAGGACTTCTTTCCGGCAGTCGACTCCGGCCAAATCCGTTTGCATATGCGCGCAAAGACCGGCAGCCGAATCGAAACTACTGCTGCCCTCACCGATCAGATCGAGGGCGCCGTTCGCAAGGAAATACCATCCACAGAACTCGCGGGAATTCTCGATAACGTTGGCCTGCCGACCAGTGGAATCAATCTTTCCTACAGCAACAGCGGCACCATCGGCAGCGCCGATGCGGAAATCCTGATTTCGCTTCAGGCCAAGCATCATCCCACCGCGCAATACGTCGAACGGTTGCGCGAACAGCTTCCCAAGGCCTTCCCAGGGACATCGTTTTTCTTCGAGCCTGCGGACATCGTCAGCCAAATTCTCAATTTCGGCCTGCCTGCCCCCATCGATATTCAGATTGTGGGTCCAAATCTTGAGGGCAATTTCGCCGCTGCGACAAAAATCGCGAAACAAATGCAATCCGTTCCCGGCGCCGTGGATGTCCACATACAACAAGCGCTGGATCAGCCCAGGTTGCAATATTCGGTGGACCGCATCAAAACGCAACAAGTCGGGCTCACCGAGCGCGACGTAGCCAACAACCTTCTAGTGTCGCTGAGCTCCAGTTACCAAACCACTCCCAATTTTTGGCTGAACTCGAAAAACGGAGTGGTCTACAGCCTGGCCGTTCAGACGCCGCAGTATCACATCGACTCCATCGACGCCCTGGGAAGCATCCCTGTCAACGCCGGAAATCAAGGGACGCCACAGCTGTTGGAAAACCTGGCTTCGATGCAGCGCATGGATGAGCCTGCAGTGGTCAGCCATTACAACGTGCTTCCGGTCGTCGATATCTTTGCCAGCACGCAAGGACGCGATATGGGCGCCGTGGGAGCGGACATCGCGAAGATCACGTCGGCGGCTCAGAAGCAGTTGCCTGCCGGTAGCACTCTGGTGACCCGCGGACAGGTTGCCACCATGCATTCTTCCTTCGTCGGACTCCTTGGCGGACTGGCATTCGCCGTCTTGCTCGTCTACCTGCTCATCGTGATCAATTTCCAATCGTGGACAGAGGCTTTCATCATTATCACGGCTCTGCCCGGCGCGCTTGCAGGAATTTGCTGGATGCTCTTCTTGACGCGCACCACCTTGAACGTGCCTTCGCTTATGGGCGCGATCATGAGCATCGGCGTGGCCACGGCTAACAGCGTTCTGGTCATCACATTTGCCAACGAGCGTCTGGCCGACACCAAGGACGCCTTCGGCTCGGCGCTTGAAGCCGGCTCCACGCGGCTGCGGCCAGTGCTGATGACCGCTCTCGCGATGATCATCGGCATGGTGCCCATGGCTCTCGGCCTCGGCGAGGGCGGCGAACAGAACGCGCCGCTCGGTCGCGCGGTAATTGGCGGGCTGCTCTTCGCCACCATCGCAACGCTGTTCTTCGTTCCCGTCGTTTTCGCCATGGTCCGCGGTCAGAAACAATCTCAGGACTTGATTCCACAGAATTCGTGAGGACTTTATGACTAAACAATCAGAAACTTCCGCAAAGAAAGACCAGGGACCTTCGCGCACAGAACCGCAGCAGCAGCGTTCCCGTTCAAATGGGAAACGCCTGCTGTGGTTCCTGGCGCTCCCGGCGCTGCTGGCGTGCTCTGCCTTTGCCACCGCCTATGCGCGCCGCGCGAGCAACGCGAGCCTGGCGGCAACCACCAAGACCCTGGCGCTGCAGAACGTCAATGTCATTCACGCAGAACTCGGCAGTCCCGTTAGCGACTTGACCGTCCCCGGCACCGTGCAGGCTTTTTCGGAATCGCCCATCTACGCCCGGATCAACGGTTACGTTCGCTCATGGAACGCTGATATCGGCGCCCATGTGCGTAAAGGACAACTCCTAGCGGTAATCGAAGCGCCGGAGGTCGATCAGGAGTTGAGCCACGCTCGCGCCATGCTGGCCCAGGCGCAGGCGAATCTCCAGCTTGCCGCGGTGACCTCCGCGCGCTACCGCGAGCTGATCCAATCAAATTCGGTTTCACAGCAGGAAGTCGACAACAACGATCAGAATCTCAACTCGCAAACCGCCAACGTGCAAGCCGCCACCGCGGAGACCGGCAGGCTCGAGCAGCTTCAGGGATTCGAAAAAATTTACGCGCCCTTCGATGGAGTGATCACCGCTCGCAAGACAGAAGTGGGTGACCTCATCAACGCCGGCAACAGCGGTCTGGGTGCCGAGCTTTTCCGCATCTCCAACATCACCACGATGCGCGTGTACGTAAACGTTCCGGAAGTGTACAGCGAGGCCATTGCTCCGGGCGTGCGAGCCTCGATGGAAGTTGCCTCTCTTTCGAATCGCCAGTTTACCGGCAGCGTCGCGCGCACCAGCAACGCTATCGGCGTTAACTCACGGACGCTCCTTACGGAAGTGGATGTGCACAACCCCAAAGGTGAACTGTTTCCCGGCGCTTATGCCCAGGTCCACTTCCATCTCTCGCTGAAGGTTGTACCGCTGGTGCTTCCTGGAAACACCATTCTCTTCCAAGCCGAGGGTCCGCAGGTCGGCGTGGTGAACAGCCAAAATCACGTCGAACTTCGAAAGGTGACTCTGGGCCGCGATTTCGGAAACCGCATCGAAATCCTCGGCGGAATAAGCCAGCTGGACGCGGTAATCGCCAATCCTCCCGACTATCTTGTCGATGGAATGTCCGTAGCCGTGCAGACCACACCGGGTAGCGGAAAGTAGGAATGACCATGCTTCCCACCAAATTCATGTCGATGACATCTATTACGCCCCGTCGAATCTCCACCTGGCGGTGCAGTGCCGCAGCCGTTGGCCTTCTCGCGGTGACGGCACTCTGGGGGTGCGCCCTCGGGCCGAAGTACCACCGCCCTTCTGCTCCTGTGCCAGCGCAATTCAAAGAATCCAGTAGGCCGGCAACGCAATCAGCCGGAACACCTGCGATCGCCTACAACAATTGGTGGCTGGTCTTTAATGATCCCATGCTCGATCAGCTAGAAAACGAAGCCGACTCCGCCAATCAGGATATCCGCATCGCGGTGGCCAGAGTGGATCAGGCGGAAGCCGCGGCAAGGTATTCGCGTTCCTTCTTGTCTCCCACCCTAGGTTTGGGAGCCAGCGCATCGCGAACCCGCGAAGCGCAGAACCGGCCAAACAACGGCAACACCAACGGCCGGGCGGCAACCTTCAATGACTTCCCGCTGTCTGTTTTCTTCAACTACGAAATTGACGCTTGGGGGCGCGTGCGGCGTTCGCTCGAAGCGGCACGGGATGTGCATCAGGCCACCGAGGCGGATCTGCGCTTTGTGCGCTTGTCGGTCGAGGCCGCGGTGGCCTTGGACTACTACAGCTTGCGCGAGACCGACGCCGAACGGGCCGTTCTCGACTCCACCATCGAACAACTGCAGCAGGCCCTCGACGTGATGACCAATCGTTTCCACGAAGGCATCAACAGCGAGCTCGAGGTCAAGCAAGCAAAGACTCTCTTGGATCAGACCAAGGCTCAGGCCCAGGCACTGGACGTGCAACGCGCGCAGCTCGAGCACGCCATTGCTGTTCTCGATGGGCGAGCCGCGTCTGACTTCTCGCTGCCAAAGGCGCCGATTAGCGGCCAGCCGCCGGCGATCCCCCCGGGGCTTCCGGCAGACCTGCTAGCGCGGCGCCCGGATATCGCCGAAGCCGATCGCTTCGTCGCCGCTGCCACCGCGCAGATCGGGGTTGCCAGAACAGCGTACTTGCCCCATCTATCGCTCACCGGGTACGCCGGGTTTGACAGCACCAATACCACCAGCATCTTCAATTGGCAGAATTTCATAACCTCGCTGGGAGTAGCGGCCTTGACGCCTGTGTTTAACGGCGGACGAATTCGCGCCGATGTGGATCAAGCCAAAGCCGCCTACCGCGTATCGCTCGGGCAATACGGAAAGACCGTCCTCACCGCCTATCAAGAAGTCGAAGACCAGCTCGCGGCTCTCCGCATCCTGTCCGGTGAAGCGCAATCGGCATCCGATGCCGTCGACGACGCCAGGCGAGCAGAAGAAATCGCCATGAACAGATACAAGGCGGGGCTGGTCGGATATCTCGATGTCGTTTTCGCGCAAACCACGTTGCTGTCCAACGAGCGCGTGGCCACGCAGATCAATGGGCAACGCATGGTTGCCACGGTTGTTCTTGTAAAAGCTCTGGGCGGTGGGTGGCTGGGAGTGCCAGCGCCGCCGCAGCTACAGCCCAATAGTCAAACCGGAGAAACAGCAGCAAATTCAACAAAGTAAAAAGGAGGAAGTATGAAGTTTCTATCGAAAATCGCAGCATCCATCGGACTAACGCTGGGTTTAGCGAGTGTTTCATTCGCTCAACACGTCAAGACCGATTACGACCACAGTGCAAACTTTGGCCAATACAAGACCTACTCGTGGGAAAAAGTCCAAACGAAAGACCCGCTTGTGGTGGACCCCATCAAGAGCGCAGTGAACAGCGCTCTGACGGCAAAAGGCTGGACAGAAGTTTCCTCGGGAGGTGATGTCGAGGTCTTTGCCATTGAGACCACTCAGGATCGCCAAACCTTGGACACCTTCTATAACGGCTTCGGCGGTGGTCGCCGTTGGGGGTTCGGCGGTGGATTTGGCGATGCCACCACGACCGTCGAGACCTACAAAGTGGGCACCTTGGTGGTCGATCTGTTCGACGGAAAAACGGAGAAGTTGATCTGGCGCAGTTCCTCGAGCGATACGCTTTCCGACAAGGCGGACAAGAACACCAAGAACCTCAACAAAGGCGTGAACAAAATGTTCCAGCATTTTCCTCCCGCCCCGTCCGAGAAACACTAAGGGAGGCGAGATGAACCGCGGTCCAATGAGTTTACTCGCTATGTCAATGACCATCACCACCTTGGCCATTCCTGCGCGCGCGGCGAACCAGCCGCGCGCGGGGAAGATGCCAAGAACCGCAGTGGTTTGGACCAATCAGGACCTCAAAAGACTTACATCTCCGGGCCTGATCTCCATCGTGGGTCAACCCGCGCTCGTGCAAGACGCAACTGCCGAGGCACTGGCTTCGCCTTACGTGAAGACACAGGATCCTGAATGGTATGCCGAACGAGCCACCATGCTCCTCGACGAACTTAAGCGCAGCCAGGCTCAGCTCCAACAATACCGCCAGGCGCTTGACGACGCGCGAAGCCTCAGGCAAATGACCGGTGGAATAAACCTCGATGCAGGCGACGTCGGCATTACTCCCGAGGCTGGCATTGAGTTCCTGCAACGGCGCGTGCAGGAAGCGCAAACGAAGTTCGACGAACTGGAAGACTTGGCCCGCCGCCATGCCATCCCGCCAGGCACGCTCCGCGGCCAGTGACACTAAACTACGAGAAAGGACGAAAGACAAAATGTTGGAATATATCGAGATCAACGGTACAAATCTTGTCAGTTCCCGAATTGCGCTGGGCACCTGGGCCATCGGTGGTTGGATGTGGGGTGGAACCGACGAGCAGGAATCCATTCGCACCATTCATGCGGCCCTCGACCTCGGCATCAATCTGATCGACACTGCCCCCATCTACGGCTACGGGCGTTCCGAGGCGATTGTAGGTGAAGCCTTGCGCCAACACGGTCGCAGGGAGAGCGTAATCCTCGCGACGAAAGTCGGTATCGACTGGACAAAAGGGAAAGTCGAACGCAACTCCACGCGCCCACGTATTCTCAAGGAACTTGAGGATTCGCTGCGGCGCCTGCAAACCGACTACATCGATATTTACCAGGTTCACTGGCCTGATCCCTCTGTTCCCATCGAGGAGACCGCCGCCACTCTTCGTGAACTCTACGAGCAAGGCAAAATTCGTGGCATTGGAGTCAGTAACTATTCCCCGGACCAGATGCAACGTTTCCGAGCCGTCGCGCCGCTTCACACCGTTCAGCCGCCTTACAACCTCTTCGAGCGCGAAATAGAACGTGACACTCTGCCGTATGCCGTCCGCCATGGCATCACTACGCTCACTTACGGGGCCCTCTGCCGCGGATTGCTAAGCGGTGCCATGCGTGCCGATCGTCAGTTTGCCAACGGCGACATGCGCAAGACCACCGATCCTAAGTTCCAGCCCCCGCATTTCGCCGAGTACCTCAAAGCCGCCAGCATGCTGGATGCATTCGCGCGCGAAAACTTTGGCAAGCGCGCCATTCATCTGGCGGTCCGCTGGCTCCTCGATCAACCCGGCGTTGGCGTCGCACTTTGGGGCGCCCGCCGTGTGGACCAGCTCGCGCCCATCGGGGAGTTAATCGGCTGGTCCCTGGGAAAAAGCGACTTCGCCGCGATCGACGCCATTCTGCGCGAGAATATTCATAATCCAGTCGGTCCGGAATTCATGGCTCCGCCGTCCCGGCAAATCCGCCGTGTGGCCTAGCCCTGCGCCGCGGATGTCGCTTCATTCTGGGCGCTAGGTTTATTCGCTGGAGCGTTCAAGGAAAGAGGTTGTTGCGGCTCTTAATGCCACTGGCAGGGTTCTTTCCTATCTGGTGCGGTCATTGGCCAGAAACGCGGTTGTCATGGATATCCGTCAATTGACCGGTGTTTCCTGCGGCCACGTTTTGCTTTAACCCGCCGCGGCGTTCTACTCTCCGAACATGTAGGACCGCACGTGCAGAAGGTGCGCTCGCAACATCGCGTGTGCTTGAGAGTGATCGCGATTGTTAAAAGCGGCCACGATGGCCCGGTGTTCGGCGTGAAGTTTGGCTTTGCGCTCCGGAGTCATGCTGCGGGCCTTCAAGATTCCCCACTGGGCCTGCTCGCGCACTTTGGCCAGCGAGCGGGACATGGACATGGCGGCTTGATTGTGCGTGGCGGCGGCGATGGCATCGTGCAGCGCGGCATCCCAGAGTTCGAACTCCGCAAGGCTCGACGAGGATTCCGCGCGCTGCAAGCATTCGGACATGCGATCCAGGTCCGCCTTGGTGGCTCGCGCCACCACCAGCGCCGCAAGGCCGGGTTCGAAAATCAGCCGGCATTCGACGACGTCCGCAGGACTGAATTTTTCCAGGCTTTCTACTTCGAATGGGTCTGGCTTACCTGCAACGGCGGCACGCGACTTGTAGGTCCCGCGCCCCACATGCCGCACGATTAGCTTTCCCTCTTCCAGGACCGCCAGAGCGCGCCGAACCGTATTTCGAGCGACATGGTACTGCGCGCATAGTTCACGTTCCGTGGGCAGTCGTTCCCCGTCCTGCCAGCGCCCGGCACGCAAATCTTGCTCCAACAGGACGCGCAGGCTTGCCGAATCACCTCGCCGACGTGCATGGGTGCGCGGAAGGGCCCGATTGGCTGCTTCGTTTCCCATGGAGTTGTTCTCCTCGGTCGCGAAAACGGAAGTGAGATTCTGGCACGGAGTTGGTCAACAGTCTAGGACCATTGGTATATAAAGGTTCATTTAATCTTCGGGGCGGGATCCTCGATTCCGAGGTCTGCCAGGCAGCCGTCGCGGCAGCTTGCCCTTCTGCGCTAGGGCGCCATTCGCTCAGCGGGGCGGGATATCGTCCCGGACCGCATAAACGTAGAAAACTGATTTCTCTTGACTCAAGAAACCAATTTGAGGATATTGGCCCTCAATTGGTGCAAGGTTTGGGGGGTGCTTGGTGCACTTTGGTGTACTAGGCGCTGTTTTTTTGATTCCCGCAGGACGAATGACGTCGAGGATCTGTTGGCAGTCTGTACGGCAGCTATGCAGCGGCTTTTTTGTGCTGAAGACAGAGACTTGGGGGATCTGCTATGAAATCAAACTTGATCAAACTCGTTTTTGGGCTCATGGCCGTAGTGCTGGTCTTTTGCGCGCCGTTGCGCGCCCAGGTGGCTGGAGCATCTTTGAGCGGCACGATCACGGACGCCAGCGGCGGCGCCGTCGCCGGCGCGCAGATTTCCGTGAAAAACAACGCCACGGGTGTCGTCACCACCACGACGGCGAATACCGACGGCAACTACGACATGCCGAATCTTTTGCCCGGTGATTATCACGTTACCGTCTCCGCCGCAAATTTCGGTTCTAAGGCCACCTCCGTCACTCTAACGGTCGGCGCCAAGCAGGTTTTCAACTTGACCCTGGAAGTCGGAGAATCGAAACAAATCATCGAAGTCACCGAAGCGGTTCCCACCGTGGAGCTCGCCACCTCGGAGCTCAGCGGAATCGTGGAAGGCTCGGAAGTTCGCGAATTGCCTCTGAACGGCCGCGATTGGGCATCGCTGGCGACCTTGCAGCCCGGCGTCGTTTCCGTCCGTACGCAGGAACAGGTGCAACAGATTGGATCGCACGCCCGCGGGCTCGGCTTGCAGTTGAGCATCGGTGGCGCCCGTCCAACGCAAAACAGCTACCGGCTCAACGGACTGATCATCAACGACTACTCCAACGCCGGCCCGGGCAGCGTGCTGGGCCAGAATCTTGGCGTGGACGCCATTGAAGAGTTCTCCGTCCTCACCAGCAGTTATTCCACGGAGTACGGCTATACCTCGGGCGGGGTCATTAATGCCATCACTCGCTCGGGCACCAATCAGTTTCACGGCAGCGCTTATGAGTTCATCCGCAATAACGCCTTGGACGCGGCCAATTTCTTTGAAAACAGGAACGGTCTGCCGAAGGCGGCTTTTCGGCGAAATCAATTCGGCGCCTCGGCGGGAGGCCCCATCTGGAAAGACAAGATCTTCGTTTTTGGGGACTATGAAGGTCTGCGCCAGACCAAGGGCATCGCCAACGTCGCCGATGTTCCCTCGGACGCCGCGCGGCAAGGCCTGCTCGGCGATGCCAACACGGGAGCGCCGCAGGCGCCATTTACCGTCGACCAGTCGATCGCCAAGTACTTAACTTTCTATCCGAAGGTTAACGCCGGTTTGCTCACGCCAGCTAACGGAGCTGCCTGTAACCAGACCACGGTGGTCTGTAATACCGGCCAATACGCTTTTTCTGGCGCACAAATCGTTCCGGAGAATTACTACACCACCCGAAGCGATGTAAGGTTTTCAGACAAAGACAGCATGAATGGCGCGTATTACTATGACCACTCCACCTTCACACAACCGGACAGTCTGAACCAGGTCCAGGATCAGTTTGCCGTCGGCCGCCAAGGGTTCTCGGTGGAAGAGACCCATATTTTCAGTCCCAAGATGAGCAACACCGCGCGCTTCGGTTACAACCGCAGCTCGGCGTTTGGCCAATTGACGGTGAGCGCCATCAATCCCGCGGCAGCTGATCCGGCCTTCGGACTCGGAAACGGCTTGTTTGCGCCGCGTACCCAGGTGTCAGGTTTGACTGTGTTTGGCGGAGGATTGAAGGGCCAGTCGGTTCAAAACTACCTGCTGCAAACCTATCAAATCTTTGATGACGCCACGCGCACCATCGGCAAACACGAACTCAAGTTTGGCTTTATGTTCATCCGCTACCATGAAAATATTTTTGCTCCGTTCCGCGAGGACGGCGTGGTCATCTTCAATTCACTCTCGGATTTTCTTACCAACAACCCGCACAAGGCCAGCGCACCTCCCAACCTCGCGGCCATCCGCGCCCACAATCTGGTGACCAACATCCCCGCGGTCTACTTTCAGGACGATTGGAAAATCCGCCCCGGCCTTACCTTGAACCTCGGTTTGCGCTACGAAATGGAAACCATTCCCTCCGAGACCAACGGTTTGGTAGATAATCTGCCCACCCCTTTCACCGATCCGGGCGGACAGAATTGCCCCAATTGCCAGCATGTTTTCTTTACCAGGAATCCCACCAACAAGAATTTCGAGCCGCGCATCGGTTTCGCCTGGGACCCCTTTCGTGACGGCAAGACCGCAGTCCGCGGCGGTTTCGGCATCTTTGATGCGCTCCCGCTTCCCTACGAATTGGTCATCAATAATGCGCAAACCTCTCCGTTCAACGTCACCGGGTCGGCCACCGCTTGCACTCCCGGCGGCCCTACAACTTGTTTGAAGCAAGGATCCTTTCCAAACAACGGAATTCTCGCGCAGTTGACCAATCCACCGGTAATGAACCAGACCTGGAACTATCTGGATCCGCGGCCGAAGCGCAATTACATCTACCAATACAACCTCAACATTCAGAGGCAGCTCACCAATAGCGTCTCGCTGACTGTCGCCTACGCTGGTTCGCGTGGACTCCACAACCCCACCCAGTTGGACGACATCAACACCGTCTTTCCCTTTCACGTTGACGGCCGCTGGTTGTTTCCCAACCCCAACTGCGCGGGCACCAATCCGGCAGCCACTTGCTTTGTCTCCGGAGGCTCCGCCATTAACCCGGGGCATCCGATCAACGCCGCCATTAGCGCCAACGGCGCGATTCAGACTACCCTGTGGCAAAGCAAGTCTTGGTACAACGCGCTGCAGGTGCAACTGTTGAAGCACATTACCCACGGCCTACAAGTGCAGGGCTCCTTTACCTGGAGCAAGACCATGGACACCTCATCCGGTAGCTTTGCCGGCGACAACTTTGCCGGCGATGTCAGCCCTACTGTTCCCTGGTGGGACTTGAGAATCACCAAGGGACTTTCGGATTTCAACGTCGGTCGCAACCTGGTCATCAATGCCTTGTATGAAATCCCCGCGCCCGCTGCACTTCATGGGCCAGTGGGCTGGCTCGCGAAAGGTTGGGAGTTGGGAGGCATCTTGACGCTGAGCGACGGCGTTCCGGTCTGGCCGTTGTCTCCTCCAGGGCAGGGCTTTGACCAACTCGGCCAGAACAACTCCGAACCCATTGCCACACCGGATCGTGTGCCCGGATGCGCGTTGACCCTGCCTTCTTCTGGCCGCCACGGTAGCCTCCAATATGTGAATCCGGCGTGCTTCATCAATCCAGTCGCGCCTAGCGCGACTTTCTTCAAGGCCGCTTCACCGCTGGGATGCGATACCGCGTACCCTACACCGGTTCCCGCAGGCCTCCCGCCGCTCACCTGTTTCAACCTGCTCGGCAACCTGGGGCGCAACACGGTCATCGGGCCGGGCCTTTTCAACCTGGACTACGCGATGATCAAAAACTCCAAGATTCCGAGGATTTCGGAAACCTTCAACGTCCAGTTCCGCGCCGAGTTCTTTAACATTTTGAATCACGCGAACTTCGCGCCACCCAATGTAAACAACCTTTCGCCGTTCGACGGCAGCGGGAACCCAGTCCCGGGTTTCGGCCAGCTTACCAATACCCAGTCGCCCGAACGCCAGATTCAGTTTGCGCTCAAACTTACCTGGTAATTTTGGATCAGCGATTGGCCCAGAGCGGGGAACTCGGCAAGATGCACCGGGTTCCCCTTTGCTCTACAGGCGAAAGCGAAGCGGCCAAGCGGGTTATAAGTCACGTGCAGACGAGACCTGGTCAACGTCGATGTTTCCCTGCCCTACGTGATGTTGAACCGGTTTGCAGCGAGTATCCAAGCGCTTCACCAGAGTTTCCTGCTTCTGCATTCTTGCGGCGGCAGATTTCAAATGGAGGCCCCGATGAAACGGTGCGTGTCGTTTGTATTGTTGTGCCTGGCAATTCCTTTATTCTCTGCTGCGCAAGAGCAAGCCGCTCCAGAGATTCCCTTCGAATCGGTTCCCAATCTGCTGAAACTTCCTACCGATCTGTATCTGGGCGAAGCCGCCGGCGTCGCCGTAAATTCGAAAGGACACATCTTCGTCTATACGCGCAGTGAAAAGACCCGGCTGTTCGAGTTCGATGCCAAGGGAACATTCGTCCGCGAAATTGGCAAGGATTTGTACGGCTTCGCTTTCGCGCACGTCGTGCGCATCGATAAGAACGACCATATCTGGTGCGTCGACGAAGGCGCGAATCTCGGCATCGAGTTCAGCCCCGAAGGCCGCGTCCTCACCTTATACGGCAGAAAGCCCGAATCCGTGGAGGGCGCTGCCGCTCCCGGCGTCACTCCTCCTCCACCCCCTCCGGCCTTCGCTACTTTCTCCCACCGCCTTTTCAATCGGCCGACAGACGTTGCTTGGGACTCTGCCGGAAACAGTTTTTTCGCCGACGGCTACGGGAATTCCCGCATCGTGAAATACGATAAGGACGGTAATTGGGTCAAAGAGTGGGGCAAGCGCGGAACCGCGCAAGGCGAATTCCACACCGTGCATTCCATCGCCACCGACGCCAAAGGCAATGTTTACGTGGGCGACCGCGAAAACAATCGCATTCAGGTATTCGACGGCGACGGAAATTTCCTCAAGCAATTCACCAATGTTGGCGCCCCCTGGGCCATTTGCATCACTCCCGGGCCCAATCAGGTGCTGTACACTTCCGATTCCAACCCCGGCCAAATCTACAAATTGGATTTGGACGGCAAAATCCTCGGCGTCTTTGGCAAAGCCGGCAAGCAACTCGGCCAGTTCGGATGGGTCCACGAAATCGCCTGCCCCTCCGAGAACACTTTATTTGTATCCGAGCTCTTGAATTGGAGAGTGCAGAAACTCATTCTGCATCCCGCGCATTAAGACGCGGATCCAAGCGCCTCGCCTGGGCGCGGCGGTTTTCTATTAGACTTCCGCACGCGCCAGGTGGGGTGCACGATTTTCACGCCAGACTAGTTGTCTTGAGCCGCCGCAGCACGGCGCGCCCGTGCACCCTACATCCTTGGGCACAAAATCTTTTCCTCTGTGCTAGAGTTCCCCGCGCCATGAGAATTCTTCGTATCCCTGTTGTCACTTGTTTCGTGCTGCTTGCCACGCTGGCGCCGCAACTGTTAAATGCGCAAACCAGGCGCGGCGTCACTCCCGAAGACTACTTCGCTTTCAAATTCATCGCCGATCCGCACATCTCCCCGGACAGCAAATCGGTCGTCTACGTCCTTACGGTGATCGACCAGAAGAAAAACCGCCGCGATTCGTCGATCTGGCTGATTCCCGTCGACGGCTCCGCTCCGCCTCGCCGGCTCAGCGCCGAGGGCTTCAGTTCGAACTCGCCGCGCTGGAGTTCCGACGGCAAGACCCTGGCGTTCCTCTCTGCGCGCAGCTCCGATTCGGCCGCCGCACCTGCGGAAACGCCCAAGCCACAGATCTACCTGCTTTCGATGACCGGCGGCGGCGAAGGAATCGCTCTCACCAAGCTGAAGAACGCCGTGCAAAGTTATCAATGGTCGCCCGACGGCACGCGCATCGTGGCCGTCAGTTCCTCCGGCCCGCTCGACGCCGTCGCGGCCGCCGATCGCAAAAGCGATGTCCGCCACTACACGCACATCCAGTACAAATTCAACGACACCGGTTGGTACGACGACAAGCGCCGCCACCTCTGGGTGGTGAACGTGTCCGGCGGAGACGCCAGGCAAATCACCGACGGCCAGGACTGGAACGACACCGATCCCCAGTGGTCGCCCGACGGCACACGCATCGCTTTCGTTTCCGATCGGACCGGCAAAGCCTTCGACGACAGCCAGAACACCGACGTCTGGACCATCGCCGCGGCCGGCGGCCCGCTCACCAAAATCTCGGACCACCCCTTCGACGACGAAAGTCCCCGCTGGTCGCCCGACGGCAAACAGATTCTCTTCGCCGGCCAGACCGCGCGCCACCAATTCCCCAAGCTGTACATCGCGGACGCTTCCGGCGGCGCTCCTTCGCAACTTGCCGTCAAAGATCTGGATCTAATTCCCACAGAACTGCACTGGCCGGCGCCGGGCTCCGCGTTGTTCGCCGCGGGCGTGAAGGGGGAAACGCAAATCTTCCGCGCCGATCTCGCCACGCACACTTTTTCCGCAGTCGTTTCCGGACCACGCGGCTTGCGCTCATTCGACGTCAACGCAGCCACTGGACAAATGGTTTATCTGGCCAACGATTTCCAGCATCCCGACGATCTTTACATCGCGAATCTCGATGGCGCCGGCGAGCGCCAGTTGACTCATCTCAACGCCAACCTGTGGGCGCAACTCGAACTGCAGCCCGTCGAGCGCCTGCAATATAAGAGTAGCGACGGCTGGCCCGTCGAGGGATTCATCGTCAAGCCGTTCGGATGGCAAGCCGGCAAAAAATATCCCATGGTCCTGGTGATTCACGGCGGCCCCGAAGGCATGTTCGGTGTGGACTGGTATCACGAGTTTCAGGTCTACGCCGCGAAAGGCTGGGCGGTGTTGTTTTGCAATCCGCGCGGCTCAACCGGCTACGGCGAAAAATTCGAGCGCGGCGAAATCAACAATTGGGGCGGCATGGATTATCAGGACGTGATGGCCGGCGTCGACGCCGCGTTGCAACAATATCCCTGGGTCGATGCTGAAAAACTCGGCGTCACCGGCGGCAGCTACGGCGGCTATCTTACCAACTGGATCGTTTCGCACACCAAGCGTTTCAAAGCCGCGGTAACGCTGCGTTCTGTCTCGAATTTCGTCAGTGATGAAGGCACCCGCGATTTTGCTTACGGCCACGAGGAGTATTTCAAGGGCATCCTCTTCGACGATTTCGACCAATACTGGGGCGCCTCGCCGCTCAAATACGCGCGCAACGTCCGCACCCCCACTCTCGTTCTGCATTCCGACTTCGACTTCCGCGTGCCCATTGAGCAAGGCGAGCAATGGTTCCGCGCGCTGCAGCATTACGGCGTTCCCTCGGAGCTGGTGCTTTTCCCGCGCGAAAATCACAACCTCACCCGCACCGGCGAACCAAAACATCTCGTCGAAAGCCTGAACTGGCAGCTCTACTGGTTCGATCGCTATCTCAACGGCAACGCCAGCGCAAAACCCCCAGACGCGCAGTAAGCGCCGCAAGGCAGGGAAAATGGTCATCACCACCGAGTACGTCGACATTTCGTCTTCACCCAGCCCGATACGCACCTTCGTCGCCGCACCCAAAGCCGAAGGCCGCTACCCCGGCATCTGGTGCTACTCCGATATTTTTCAACTCACGCCGCCGATGCTGCGGTCCTGTGTGCGCATCGCCGGCTACGGGTTTGTAGCTGCAGCACCCGAAATCTACTCCCGCATCGAACCGCCCGGCAGCGCCATTCCCTTCGACGACGCAGGCCGCACCCGCGGCCAGCAAGACGCCGCGAAAACTCCCGTCGCGCACTTCGACGCCGATTGCCGCACCGGCCTCGACTGGCTCGCCGCCCATCCCAAAGTCGCCCGCGGACAAATCGGCGCGATGGGCTTTTGCATCGGCGGCCATCTCGCTTTTCGCGCCGCACTTCAGCCCGACGTTCGCGCCACCGTCTGCTACTACGGCACCGGCATCCACGACGGCAAGCTTGGCAAGGACGCCGATGCCGGCTCCCTCGCCCGCGCCAAGGAAATTCGCGGCGAACTCCTCATGGTCTTCGGCTCCAGCGATCCGCACGTACCTGCCGCCGGCCGCGACACCATCGACCGCGCCCTCCGCCAAGCCGCCATCAACTACAACACCGTGCTCTATCCCGCCGAGCACGCCTTCATGCGCGATGAAGGTCCCCGCTTCGATCCCGAAGTCACCGACCTTGCCTTCGCAGACATGATTCGCCTTTTCCGCAAGGCTTTCCAAGCTTGACCGCCTTCACCAACCAAGACGCTGTTTCGCTCAGTCGCAGCTTCGCAAATCCCCGCTTGCGCGAATCCCCAGCTTTGCAAATCCCCCGCTTCCGCAAATCAAAGTTCCGCGCTATTTTCATGAAGAGCCCAGCCACCGGAGATCTCCAATGCTTCCCGAACCGACCCTCACAAAAAAACCCTTTATCAAGAATCCTTTCGTCTACTCCTCCCTAGCCATCGGCCTCGTCCTTCTTTACACCGGCTGGATCGTCTTCTCCCGCTGGCAGGCGAATCGCTCGATCGACAAGCAATCAGTTGTCGAGCGCACGGAGAAACAGCGCGAGCAGGACCGCATCGCCATCGAGCAACTCGGCGGCAAAGACCTCGCCATACAGGTGTTTTACGCCAGCCCCGGCGCTATCCGCCGCGGCGAAACCGCCAAGCTCTGCTACGGTGTCGCCAACGCCAAAAATGTCACTCTCGAGCCCCAGACCAGTCCCGTCTGGCCCTCTCACAATAATTGCGTCGACGTCACCCCCAAAAAAGACACCACCTACACCCTTACCATCGCTGACGCCTTCGGCCATTCCCAGTCCCAATCCCTCACCGTAAAAGTCCGCTGACCCCCACCCTGGCGCCCGGCTTGCCCCAATCCTCTCTTGTCCCGGCAAAAGCCTCCTATATATAATGTCTTCATGCGGGGTCCGGCACACCTCCGGTGTGTCGGGGCTCCGCATCCATTTTTTGCAGGGAATTGCGCTGAGCACACATGTCCGATCCACTCCAGAAGGTCAAACAGAAGCTTTTGGACGAAATCAGCGTCCTGGAACGCGAGCTCAACATCGATCTGCCCAAGGAAATTGCGGTCGCGCGCGCCCATGGCGACCTTTCTGAAAACGCCGAGTACAAATACGCCAAGGAACGCCAGAGCTTCGTCAATGCCCGCATCGCCCAGCTCAAGAGGCGTATGGGCGATCTCGGCATGCTCAATCTCAGCAATATTCCCAAGGATCGCTCCGGCTACGGCTCGCGCATCCTGGTCCTCGATATTCACAAAGAAGTCAAAATCGAATACAAGCTCGTCTCTAGCGAGGAAGCCGACGCCGAAAAGGGCCATATTTCCACCACTTCGCCCATTGGCAAAGCCCTGCTCAACCGCAAAGTCGGCGACGAAATCGAAGTCGCCACCCCCGCCGGCAAGAAAGAATTCGAAGTCGTCCGCTTGGTCACCATTCACGAAGAGGAGTAGCGTCCCTGCTCGCTCGTTCGTCCAAACCAGCAGGCCTTCGTCTTTCGACGACTCGTGAGGTTTTATGTGGCTTTCGGCAATCGTGCAGTGGGGGCTCGGCCCGCAGCTCGGCCTACTTACCTTGATCGGTTATATCGTCGTTCTCTCCGGCGCCGCGCTTTTCTGGCGCAATCGCGGCGAAGTCTTCGTGTGGATGCTCGATGAAGTCGGCGCTTTCCGCCGCAATCTCTCCCGCTACACCGCCGTCGGCCCCTTCTACGGCATCCGCTCCGAATCCCGCCTCAAAGTCATCCCCGCCGGATTCCTCCGCTCCATGGCCCGCTTCCCCCGCAGCCGCGTACAACTGGCCAGTCTGCTCCTATTCCTCGGCTCCGCCCTGCTCATCCTGGACTTCTTCGTCTAAGCCGGCGCTCTATCTCTTGCCTCCTCTCTGGTTCAATCGGAAAAACCTGTTACCATTTTCGTCTCATGTCCCTCCAGCGCTGCGCCAACTGTGGCAACGAATTCGATCGCAACGTCGCCGATCCTTACTCCTCCCCCCTTTGCCCCGCCTGCGATCAGCTTCGTGCACAAACCATCCCCGCCTCCGTTCCTCGGCCTCCCTCCCCATTTTCCTTCCCCGTAACCATCTCCCTCATCGCTACATGCGCCTTGGTCTTCGCCGCCATGGTCCTCAGCGGAGTCTCCGCTTTCGAGCCCACTCCTCAGCAAGCCATCGCTTTCGGCGCCGATTTCGGCCCGCTCACCCTCAGCGGCCAGTGGTGGCGCCTGGTCACCAGCATGTTCGTCCACTTCGGCATCATCCACATCGCCCTCAACATGTGGTGCCTCTGGAACCTCGGCCGCGCCGCCGAACAGCTCCTCGGCCGCTTCTCCTATCTCCTCGCTTATTTCGTCACCGGCATCTTCGGCAGCATCGCCAGCGTTTCTTGGCATCCCGAGGCCGCCGGAGCCGGCGCATCCGGCGCCATCTTTGGCCTGGCCGGCGTCCTCGTTTCCTTCGTCTACTTGAAGAAAACGCCCGCGCATCTTCAAATCAACAGCAAAATGCTCGGCAGCCTCGGCACTTTCGTCGCCTACAATTTAATTTTCGGCGCCGCCATCCCCGGCATCAGCAATGCCGCGCACATCGGCGGCCTGGTCATGGGACTCGCCATCGGCGCGCTCCTTCCCAACGCTTCGGCTCCCGAATCCTCCCGCCGCGCTCGCCTCTCTCTGGTCACCGTTTTCGCCGTCATCGTCCTGTGCGCCTCCGCCTACGCCGCCAAGCAACTCCGCTCCGGCGTCAGCGCCCTCGTTCCCATCCAGCAATTAATCAAGTCCGAAAAGACCGGCGAAGCCCTCGCGCAATTCCCCAACGACGCCTAGGCCAAAGCCACCCTCGCCTTCGCCACCCGCCAGCTCCACTAATCCGATTTTCTCTTGGCTTCTCCGCTTCTTTGACTCTTCCACCCTCTTTTGCCATTCTTTTCTTGCTCATGAAACCTTCTCTGATCGTTCACGGCGGCGCCTGGGACATTCCCGACGACGCCATCGACGCTTGCAATTCCGGATGCCGCCGCGCCCTCGCGGCCGGCTGGTCCATCCTCGCTTCTGGCGGCTCGGCGCTCGACGCCGTCGAAGCCGCTATCATCGTTCTCGAAGATGATCCCGTCTTCGATGCCGGTTTTGGCTCCCATCTCAATCTCGACGGCCGCGTGGAATGCGACGCCATCGTCATGAACTCCGCCAACCTCCGCGCCGGCGCCGCCGCCGGTCTCCAGCGCATAAAAAATCCCATCCGCCTGGCCCGCAAGATTCTCGAACACTCCAACCACATGATGCTCATCGCCCAAGGCGCCGAGCGCTTCGCTGTCCAGCACGGCCTCGAACTCTGCGATCCTGCAGAACTCATCAGCGAAGCCGAGCGCGCAGCCTGGTCCAGGTGCAAACAGGATAAGCATGCCGCCGAACACCACCGCGGCCACGAACAAGGCACCGTCGGCGCTGTCGCCCTCGACGCCAGCGGCCATCTCTTCGCCGCCACTTCCACCGGCGGCACCTGCTGCAAACTTCCCGGCCGCGTCGGCGATTCTCCGCTCATCGGTTGCGGCTGCTATGCCGACGCCGAAGCCGGCGGCGCCTCCTGTACTGGCTACGGCGAAGCCATCATGAAAGTGGTCCTGGCCAAGACTGCCGTAGACTTTCTGCGCCGTCCCGAGATTTGTGTCGATTCGCCCGCTGGCGCCTCTTGCGAACTCTCCACCGCGGATATCGCCGCCCGCGAAGCCATCCATCTCCTCGCCAAGCGCACCCACGCGACCGGCGGCCTCATCCTCCTCGACCGTCGCGGCACCCCCGCCTTAGCCTTCAATACCCCACGCATGGCCCACGGCTACGTGCAGGCTGATGCGACCTTCTTCACTGGCGTAGACCGACGGAGGTGATCGGCAAGGGCCTATCGCGGTTAGGGCCCGCGTTTCTGCCGGTTCTCTCGCAGCTTAGGTCGCGCAAAAAAACGAAAAGGCCAACCCTTCGGCTGGCCTCGTCGAGGTTGTTGACTCTGGCAGGGCTAGAAGGAGAGGCGCAAGCCAAACTCCAGCCGTCGCCGTCCGACGCCGGTTACTAGCGCGCTCGCAGAGCCGCCAGTGGCGGAGTTGGCGCCGCCGTTGTCATTGGCGCTAAAGTTTCCAAACGTTGCAGGCGAGCTAATGCTGACGCCGGGTGTGCCGAGGAACTGGCGATTCAGCAGGTTGTAGGCAATGGCCTGGAATTGGAGGGTCAAGCGTTCCTTGATCTTGGTGTCCTTGATAACGCTCATGTTCACGGCGCTGATGTAGTCGCTGCGCTCCGTGTTGCGGCCCACGCCCTGGAAGGGACTCAGACCAAGGAATTTCGCGGAGTTCAGGTTGTTGATAATGTAGCGGACCTGATCCTTGGCAGTTGGAAGGCCGGTATTCGCATCGACCAGCTGTAATTGGCCCCCCGCGCTGATGACGCGACCAATGCTGGTGAAGGGAGCGTTTGGATTCCCGACGAATGGCCGGCACGCGTCCGTTGCAGCGCTCAGTGTATTGGTCGGGTCGCAGAGGTTGCCGGCCCCGCTGTTGGTTTGCTTGGCCTGCGTAGGCGTCCAAGGCACGCCGGTCTGATAGCGGTAGGTGAGGTTCGTCGACCATCCGCCGAGTACGTGTCCCACAAGTCCGGACTGATTCCGGTAAAACGGCAAGTCGTAGAGCGCAACAGCCGAAAACACGTGGGGAGAATCGAACGAAGACAGCGCGTGCTCGGTGCTTTCCTGGTCGAAGGGGTTGGGCCCGATCGCCAAACTGCCGACCGCCGCCGTATTGAAGACGTCGGAAACGGTGTCCATCGTCTTGCTGTAGGTGTAATTAAAAGAGCCCGTGAAATTGTGGAAGGTCCGGAGATCCAGACGAGTCTGCAGGCTGTTGTAGTTAGAGCTGGCGCCGTTATCCCGCAAGAACACGTTGCGGCGGAAGCAATCCACGTAGCCGGAGGCAAAGCCCGGGGGCGCCGCTCCATTCAAGCCACCGGTGGCATTGGTGCAGGGTTTCAGGCCGGCCGGAATCAAGTTGGCCTCGCCATTGTTGATGTAGGTGTTGAGAGCCGGATTACCGTTGACGGATCGCAGGAGGTTGACACCGCGATTGCCCACGTAGCGAACTTCAAAGGCAATCTTAGAGGTCACTTCGCGCTGCACGCCGAAGCTCCACTCCTCTGCGTAGGGTTGAGACAGCTTCGGGTCGATCAAAGTTTGTGTGCGGAATCCGGGGTCCTGGCCGACACCGGCGCGAATGAATTGCAAGTTTTGCGCGCGAACGTCATTTCCGGTGAAGCCGGCGGTGGGCAACCCAGGCACGGTATCGCCAGCCGCGACGCTGAGCTGGCCAGCGTTGACCACTGGCGCAGAAGTCGCCGTATTCAGGAACGGATTGTAATAAATCGAGTCATACGCCAGGCGGAAACCTCCCCGCAGGACAGTCTTATTTGCACCAAAAAGGCCCTGCCAAATCCGGGGCGTCCAAGCGAAGCCGACCACCGGGCCAAAATTGCGATAGTTCTGCTGTACGGTGGGGATGGTAGTGCGATCCAACGGCAGGGACGGATCCCAAAATGGCTTGGAACTTGTCTGTTGCCGGACCGTCAAATCGTGCAGTAAATCAAAGGCTGGGGTGGCATACTCCCAGCGAACACCCAGGTTCAATGTGAAGTTAGGCTTCACGCGCCAGTCGGTTTGCACATACAGCGCCGTGTCTTGCTCTTTGAAGTTAAATTTCGACGTACCGTCCGTCAGGCTGAACTGCGCTGGGGCATTGCGAAGCAGGTTGTCGAAGGCGCTAAACGTGCCACTCGATGTGAATACATAGCCGCCGTTGGTGTTTGGCAAGAACACGCTCGGCGAGCGTTGACGGTCGTATTCGCCGCCAAACTTAACGGTGAATTTGCCGCGAACCCACGAGGCGTTGTCCTGAAACTGCGTATTGTTGACCAAACGATTCTGGGGAGCAGTGTTGGAGGGTCCGACGTTGACTTGCGTGAAAGTGAGGGGGGCGTTGCTTCCCACTATGGGCGTCGAAGACGGGCCAAAAACGACGCTAGGAGCGCATTGGTTGATCGTGCCCACTCCACAGCCGAGGCTGCCGCCGGTGAAGTCCACGTTGGCTCGCAAGTAGCTGAGGCGGGCCTGGTTTGTGAGACTAGAGGTCAACGTGCGCGTCCAGTCCACGCCAGCTTGATGGGTGATGGCCGGGACATCGGCGACGTAGCCCGCGATAAAGCCGTTACCAAGAGAACTAGCCAGCGAATTCAAGGTGTTGTCGTACAGGTAGCGAACAAAGATGCGATCCTTGTTGGTCACCTGCCAGTCGAATCGCCCAAGGTGCTGCTTGTCGTCTACCGGGCTGGCGACGCTGCGCTGAATTTCGCCAAATTCGACCGGTACTCTAGCCCCAACTCCGTTGGTGACCAGCAGTGTCTGCAGATTATTGAATTTTGTTGTGCCCAATTGCTTGGTCGCTGGCGCCAGAGCCTTCAGAAGCGCCACGCCAACATTTCCGGGAAACGCTGCCGCTAACTGCGTCAAACCGTTGTTCGTCGGAGTGAGCTGGTCGGGGCCAGCATTAAACAGCCCTTCCCCCTGCCGGATGCGAATCCAGTAAGTGGAACCGAAAAACCACATTTTGTCGCGCACGATCGGCCCGCCCAGCGCTCCGCCGAACTGGTTGTTGATGTCACGGGAGGGTCTTGTCTGGCCCACTTTTTGTTCTTGCCGCGTAAGCGAATCGAAGGTGTGCGAGCGGTAGTTGTAGCGCGCCGAACCATGAAACGGGTTGCTGCCCGACTGCGTAACGATATTGACCTGCGCTCCGCTGTTGCGCCCATATTCCGCGGTGGGGTTGGTGATCAACTGAAATTCTGCGATGCTGTCCGGGTTGTTCAGCTGTAGCGAAGGGCCAGTAACGGAGTTGTCGTTGTTGGCTTGGCCGTCGATTTGAAAATTGTTAGACCGGCTGCGCTGCCCGTTGGCGACAATCTGCGCGCCGTTGTTATTGCCGAAACCGACCGCTCCAGGCGCGACAACGCCCGGGACGAAGTTGGCAAGTTGGTCGAACCCGGTCCCTAACGGAAGGACACCGACCTTGTTTGAATCGAAGACTGTGGTTAGTTGCGAAGTGCTGGATTCAATGAGCGGAACCTCGCTCGATACCGTGATCGTTTCTGTGCCCTTGCCGATACTGAGCACCACCGACAGAACGCTATCCTTCGCGACCGCGACGCCAACTCCCTTTGCCTCGTAAATGCTGAAGTTGGGCGCTTCGACGGTAACGGTGTACATTCCTACCGGCATACTGCGAAAAGAGAAATAGCCTTCTTGGTTGCTGTTTAGATCAGCCTCGACGTTGGTATCCATATTTTTCGCCGTTACCTTGGCCCCCACAATTGCGCCCCCCTGCGGGTCCAGAACCGTCCCGGAGATCGATCCGGTGACAATGCCCTGGCCAAAGGTCAGCGTGGCCCCCAGGCACACGCAGCAAACCATTGACGCCGTGATCAAAACCCTGCGCAACACCACCTCTAGTAAAGATTTCACGTCTTCCCTCCTATTTTAAAAAATCAGATACCCACAATATTTCGGACACAAACAGCATGTGAATTCCGTCCAGTGAGGAATATTGTTTAGACTTGAGCAATCGGCGAACCACGAGATGGCCGGGACCACGAAAACTGTTTTCCTGTGTGCTTTCAACAAGATGACGAACGTAGCTTATTCTGTATTTACTGATAATTTAGACGTCGTCCATATAGATTCCCGGAGAGGCGTCTGCGCGGTTATGGCAATGCGTAGCGAGACTTTTGCACGCGCAATGCGTAGTTGAGCTAAACCACTCGCTGTACCCATGGGCAGGCGCGCACCGGCTATGCCGGTTTCCGCGCTTTGTTTGCCATAAATCCAAGAACGATGCGAATCGTTTTAGCCGGTCTTACGGCTTGCTGCGGCACGCGGTGTCTGCTTGGCTTGTTGGCGCCGTCGCTGGAGCCTTCGTCGGGAGCACAATCCCAGATCTCGCGGTCCCCCGTGGTTCTCATCTCGATTGAAGGTCACCGGCGCATCGCCAGCCGTAGATTCCGCTTGCCGGCTCGTCGCTTCGCGCCGCGCGGCCGTTCACCGTTCATTCATCAAAAAATCGCGTCGCCGTAACTTTTTTCCTCCGTTGGCCCGGTCTACATCCCGACCGGACGCACCGGCGCCGAAGTCTTTGTGGGTGTGCTTTGGATCCAGGTACACGGCGGGGCAGTTAATTTCTTGGGGGGTGGTTTTACGCGATGAAACATCTTCGTAGGTACGTGTGTGTCTCGGGGTTGGTTTGTGCGCTGCTCTTTGCGGGAGGGTCGTCGCTTCTGGCGAAGTACGCGGCCGGCCAGTCCATTTACGGACAAATTTCCGGCACCGTCACCGATCCCAACGGCGGCGTCATCGGCGCGGCTAAAGTCCGCGTGGTCGAGCAAGGCACCAAAGTCACTCGGGAAGTGGAGACGGATAGCTCCGGTGATTTCCGCGTGCCCAATCTCGACGCCGGTATCTATACCCTCACCTTTCGCGCCGCGGGTTTCGCCGACACGGAGCGCAAGGACGTCCGATTGCTTGCACGCGAGCAGTTGCGTCTGGACACCGCTCTCACCGTAGCCAGCGCCGCGGGCCAAGTGGTCGAAGTGAAAGCCACGGAAGCGATTCTAAGCGATTCGAACACGCAATCGGACTCGCGGTCGGGCGAACAGATCTCCGACCTCGCTCTTAATTTCCGGGCCACCGACAATCCCAGCCCGCTCAACGTCGCGGTGCTGGCGCCCGGCGTGCAGCAGGACGGAGGAAGCAAAGCCAATATATCGGTCGCTGGCGGCCTGCCGTATTTCACTTCCTTTTCGATCGATGGAGTCAATACGACAAACGTGCGTTTCAACGGTCCTAACCGCGATCTTTTCCCGTCCATCGAAGGTATCGCCGAGTTTAAGGTCAATACCGCCAACAACAACGCCGAATTTGGCCAGCCCAGCGATATCACCGTCACCACGCGGGGCGGCACCAACAGCTATCACGGTTCCATTTATGACTTCTACCAGAATTCAGCGTTAAACGCCTCCAATCCGTTCAGCCGCACCAAGAATTTCCTCATTGGCAATACCTTCGGCGGATTTTTTGGCGGGCCACTTTCCATTCCTCATGTCTATGGCGCCAAGGACAAAACCTTCTTCTACTTCGATTACGAAGGAACGCGCCGCCCGCGCAACAACACCGTGCAGGAGACCGTGCCGCCGGACGATTTCCGCAAGGGCAATTTCGCCAGCCTCTTGAATCCGGCGTTGTCGCCAACTGGAAAGGCCATTCAACTCTTCAACCCGTTCACCGGACAGCCGTTTCAGGGAAACCTCATTCCGCAAAACTTGATTAGCACCACCGCGACGAACATCCTGAATACGCTGTTCCCACGGCAGAACGTGACTGGCGCCGGCGACACGCTGGGGCTCAATTTTCAGACGCAAATCCCTGGTCCGTACGGCTTGAACAGCTATGACGGACGAATCGATCACAACTTCACCGCCAATCAAAAGGTTTTCGGGCGTATTTCGTGGAAAGATATCAACGACCTGGGAATCAACGGGAGCCCGGTGAACGGCTACAACGCCAATTTCGGGCAGTTCGCCACGGTAAGCGCGCTGCGCAATTTCGTGGTCTCCTACAACTGGATCATCAACGCAAGACTGGTGAACGAATTGCGCGGCGGCTTTTCCGAGGCCAATTTCAGCACCTCTTATCCGCTCGCCGCGCAGGGCGCTGCGCAGGATCAACAGTTCGGGCTACTGGGGCTTCCCCCCGCGAATCCCACCGGGGGCATCTCGGACTTTAACTTCACAGGAAGCGGTATCCTCAACAGCGATACGTCAGGCCGGCCGCACGGGACGCAAAACCATACCTATCAGCTCGGCGACAACTTGACGTGGCTCAAAGGAGCGCATTCCATCAAGTTTGGCGTGGACTACACCCGCGATAGCTACGTGGACTTCCTCACGTTCTTCAACGGCGATGAGTTCGGCGCGTTTTTCTTCACCGGAGCGCTCACCAGTAACGCCGCGACCAAGTCACCGGGCTTGGACTTTGCCGACTTTCTCCTGGGCCTGCCATCGGTGACCACATTCGCGCAGAATGGTCCGGACACCCGTCCGTATGCCAGCCAGTATGGTTTCTATGGTCAGGACGAGTGGAGAATCTCTCGCAACCTGACCCTCACCTACGGTTTGCGTTACGAGATTCATCCGCCCTTCAACGACTCCACCAACCAACTGGCCAATTTCGACCGCAATTTTCCCGGCGGCCGCGTGGTCGTCCAGAATCAGGCCGGCCTCAACCAAGTGGCTCCAACCTTCGCGGCCTCGCTTGGGAACACTCCGATCGTGCTGGCCAGTCAGGCGGGTCTACCGGATACGCTTCGCCACACTTACTATGGCGACTGGGATCCCCGTCTCGGCGTCGCCTGGCGCCCGTTCGGAAACGACAAGACCGTGCTGCGCGCCAATGCAGGCGTGTACACCGTGCCGGTTCTCGGTTCGGTCCTGTTTTCACTGGCGGGCGTGGCCACCAGCAACAATCCGGTTTTCTCGCAATCCGTCACCGGGGTTGGTCCCAACGGCGCGACCTTCGCTCTGCAGTTTCCCAACGTTTTCCCCACAGGAGCAGGCGGCACTTCCGGCATTCCCGATTTTCGCCGCGCCAACAACGTCAACCTGAAGGATCCTCGCAGCATTCAGTGGGGCGCTTCTCTCGAACACGACTTGGGCTGGCAGACGCTGCTGCGTGTCAGCTACGTCGGCACGCACACGACCGGGCTCATCTTCAGCCCGGACCTCAATCAGGTGCAGTCCAATACCACCGGCTACACGCCAGCAGTTGCGGCCACCCGGCCGTTCCCCAACTTCAACGCCGTTCTGACGCGCGACAACGGTCCGAGCGCCAGGTACCACGCCGGCACCGTCGAGGTGGACAAGCGCTTCGGCAACGGCCTCAACTTCCAGAGTTCCTACACTCTGGCAAAAAACCTCTCCAATGCCCTGGGTACAGCCCCCACGGCGTTTTCCGCGGAAAACGGCCCGACCACACTGAACCGCTTTAATATCGGCGCCGATACCGGGAATGTGGTGTTCACCCGCCGCAATCGCTTCCTGACCACGCTGTTTTACGATCTGCCTTTCGGTCAGGGCAAACAGTTCCTATCCAGCGGATCTGCATTTACAAACGCGTTAGTGGGCGGCTGGAGCGTTGCAGCCATCGAACTCGCACAATCTGGGCCGTTTCTGACCCCGACTTTCAGCGGCACCGATCCTTCCGGAACCGGCGTGCTTGTTCGCGGCGTGACTTCGACCCAGCGTCCTGACTGCGTCGGCAGCCCATCGTTCTCAAATCCAGGCGCTTTTGCCGTCCCTGCCAATAACATCGGACGCTTCGGCAATTGCGGCGTGGGCATCCTGGAAGGGCCGGGCACGCAGGTCTTCTCCATGACCCTTGCCAAGCAATTTCATCTCACCGAGCGGATGGGCCTGAAGTTTGACGCGCAATTCGCAAATCTCTTCAACCACGTCAACCCTAACGCTCCGCCGACCAGCATCAATAACCTCAAGACGTTTGGAATTCCTCAAGCGGATCAGGCCGGCGAACAATCCGGCCCGCGAACCATTCAGATGGGGCTACGCATCTCTTTCTAGCAAACAACTGCACCACCGGAGCCGGGCGCGCGTGCTGCGTGCCCGGCTTTTGTTTATCCTTATCTATAGAAATCAGGGGAAACAACGATGCACAGGCTCCGCTGGATTTTCGTTCTGCTCGCTCTCTACTTGGCCAGTTCCAGACTGCTCTTTTTCCCCGCGCTGGCTTTCGGCCAGGAACAAGCGCCGCGCACACCGGTCATTCTGATCTCCATCGACGGCCTCAAGCCTGAGTACGTCCTCGGCGCCGACGCTCGCGGCCTGAAGATTCCCAATCTCCGCCGCTTCTTGAAGGAAGGCAGCTATTCAACAGGCGTTCACGGCATCGTTCCGACGGTGACGTATCCCAGCCACACCACACTGATCACCGGCGCCTCGCCAGCCAAGCATGGCGTCTACTCCAACACTACTTTCGATCCTTTCCGCAAAAATTTCGGCGGCTGGTACTGGTATGCCGAGGACATCAAAATTCCCACGCTCTGGGATGCCGCCGCAGCCGCTCATCTCGTCACCTCGAACGTCCACTGGCCCGTGAGCGTGGCCGCGCACATCGACTGGAACCTTCCGCAATACTGGCGCACCGGAACACCGGACGACCGCAAGCTTCTGCGCGTCCTGGCCACTCCTGGTCTTCTGGATTCGCTCGAGAAAGATCTCGGACCCTACGCCGACGGCATCGATGAATCCATCACCGGAGACGAGAACCGCGCGAAATTTGCCGCCCGCCTCATCGAACTCAAGCACGCCGACTTCACCACCGTCTACCTAACCGCCCTCGACCATGAAGAACACGCCTCGGGACCCTTTTCTCCAGAGAGCTACACCATACTCGAACGTATCGACGCAGCGCTCGGCGCCGTCCTCGAAGCCGTCCAGCGCACCTATCAAGGCCGCGCGGTCGTGTGCGTCGTCTCAGACCACGGTTTCGCGCGCACCGACAAATCCCTTCACCTCGCTGTCGCGTTTCGCAAAGCCGGCCTCATCGACTTCGACGCCAAAGACAAAATCACGGGTTGGAAAGCCATGATCTGGGGCGCCGGCGGCTCCGCAGCCATCGTGCTCAAAGACAAGAACGACGCGGCGACGAAGTCCCAAGTCTCCGATCTGCTCGCCAAGCTCGCCGCCGATCCCGCCAATGGCGTCACGCGCATCATTTCCGAAGACGAACTGCACGCCCGCGGCGGTTTCCCGGACGCCCAGTTCCTCGTCGCGCTAAAGCCCGGCTTTGTGACCGGCGAAAACCTCTCCGGCGAACTCGTGGCCTCTTCCAGCGTTAAAGGCATGCACGGCTACTGGCCCGACCTCCCGGAAATGAACGCCTCGTTTTTTATCCTCGGGCCGGGCATTCCCGCCGCCCGTTCGCTTGGTACTATCGATATGCGCTCCGTTGCGCCCACCTTGGCGCAATTTCTTGGCGTGCCGCTCCCGGGCGCCGAGCTGCCCCCACTCGAGCTCAAATAAACGCCCACGTCTCGTTTTCGGCATCCACAGCCGATTCGCCAAGCAACGCATTTGACGCTCGCGGCGTCTCCACTTAGGATTGCCAGTGAGTCCAGATTAGGACCGCCAGGAAGCGAGCCACCACTCTAAATGACGCCCTGCAGATTGCCCGTCCTCATGTTCTTTTCTCTTCTCCCGCTGGCCGCTTCCGCGCAAACGGCCGACGAAATCGTCGCCAAGTCCATCGCCGCGCGCGGCGGAATGGACAAGCTCAAAGCCGTGCAGTCCCAGCGCATCTCCGGCACCATCACCTTTGGTCCCGGCGTGGATGGACCCTTTGTAATCGAGCTGAAGCGGCCCCTGAAGCTGCACATGGAAGTCACCCTCGGCGGGCAGACGCTTGTGCGCTCCTATGACGGCAAATCCGCCGGGTGGACCATCAATCCGTTTGCGGAGGATCGCACCCCCCAGCCCATGACCGCCGAAGACCTCAAGAACATCGACGATGAAGCCGATTTCGATGGTCCGCTGGTCGACTACAAGTCCAAAGGCAACCACATCGAGCTCGCCGGCAAGGGCGATGTCGAAGGCAAAGCTACCTACAAGATCAAGCTGACCCGCAAGACGGCGAAAGCGCGCACCTACTATATCGATACCACGACGTTTCACGTGCTGAAGTGGGACGGCACCACCCGCGTCGAAGACAAAGAGATTCCCGTCGAGAATTTCCTGCGCGATTATCGCGAAGTCGACGGCTTGCAATTTCCCTTCGAAATCGATTCGGACTCTCCCGCCTCGCCACAGGAACGAAAAATCTTGATCGACAAAATCGAGCTGGACCCCAAGATTGAAGAAGCGCGGTTCGGCAAACCAACACCGCCTCCTGCTCCTCCCGTGGCGCCGCCGGCGCAAGAAAACTGACTCCGTAGATTGACCTGGCATTGTGCCAGCGCCTAACATGGCGGCGCATCAGGAGGAACTCATGCGCGCATTTCTACCCATTTTGCTAGCCTCAAGCATTTCGCTCGCTTTCGCCTCATCATCTCCGGATTCCCGGACCATCACCGACCCGAAATCGGTCAGCTCCGCCGAAG
>Ga0210407_10000674_pt1 | contig 36682 bp, 27 predicted proteins | sample IncBWC27MmetaG_FD_150860 | JGI IMG/M metagenome (GOLD analysis project Ga0210407, IMG submission 150860) | Forest soil microbial communities from Barre Woods Harvard Forest LTER site, Petersham, Massachusetts, United States - Inc-BW-C-27-M | ecosystem: Environmental > Terrestrial > Soil >...
CCAGCTGCGTTTCTTGCTCGTTCTAAGCGCGGAGGGCGAAACAAACGGAACTGAGATAAGCATGTAGGCTCCGTGGCGTAGCGCTTTTCGGACGGGGGTTCGACTCCCCCCGCCTCCACCATTTCTTCCTGAATCTTGGCAGCGGAACTTGAAAGCTTTGCGAGACCCGAAGGGTTATCAGCGCGATTCGTAGCATTAACTTAAATCACCGACTTGCAGCATATTGAGCCAAGACGAGCACGCCATTCCGCTGAGAACTCGGCCCAGTTAATTTCGGCAACCACCCCCGGTGCTACTTGCGAGAATCGAAAGTAGATTTCGACGTGACGCCAGCACTGCGCACTATTCGCCGGAAAGCAAAGGGGCCGAAGATCAAAACGCAAAGCCAGAGCATGAATCCGTCAGGCCGGATAGTCATACCTCTCACCGCGAGTGCCGACGCGTGAGCGCTGCGCAAGATTCCCATGAATACATTGAAACCCACAACCAATAGAGGTATAAATTCCATACCCCGGTGGCCCAAAGTCCCCGCAACTGATCGAGATAGGCGGCGCCCCACACGGGCCCGGCGAAAGCCAAACTCGCAAGCAGCCTTGCTGCTTTGTCGAGGTGATGTTTGCAGGACAAGAAATCATCGCCGCTCTCTGATCCCAAGGGCCCAAATGCTGCTGTCACCACCGGTGGGGCGGCCGGCCCCGCTCTTCCTTCGAAACCCCGTGGTAGAGAAGAACTGACCCTCGATGGAGCTTCGGCGTGGCCCACCGGCCAAGGAGCGAGCGCTGGCGGATCCCAAGCGCCCGTTGGCTTTGTTCCAGGAGCCATCATGGCTGGGAGGTACGAGATCCTGCAAGCTTTGGGCGAAGGTGGAATGGGCACGGTGTACAAAGCCATAGACCGGGAGGTGGATCGCAGCGTAGCCCTGAAGACCATCCGCCCCGAATTGGCTGCCAATCCCGAAATTATTAAGCGATTCAAGCAGGAATTAATCCTCGCGCGGCAGGTCACGCACCGCAACGTGGTGCGCATCTATGATCTGGGCGAAGCCGATGGGGTCAAGTTCATCACGATGGAGTTTATCGAAGGCCGGGATCTGACGAGCCTGCTCCAAGAGAAAGGAAAATTTGAGCCGAACGAAGCAGTGGAAATTATGGAGCAAGTTTGCCGTGCACTGGAAGCTGCGCATATGGAGGGCGTGGTTCACCGCGATCTGAAACCGCAAAACATCATGATCGACACGCACGGAAAAGTTTCGGTCATGGATTTCGGGATCGCGCGAAGCACGGAAATCGCTGGAGCGATGACCAACACGGGTGCATTCATCGGCACGCCGCAGTACATGTCACCGGAACAGGCGAGAGGCGAGAAACTGGGCGCGCAGTCGGATTTGTTTTCGTTCGGAATCGTTTTCTATGAACTGCTGACAGGAAATTCGCCGTACCAAGCGGACACGGTCATGTCGGCTCTTTTTAAGCGCACTGCGGAAGCGGCACGGCCAGCGATCGAGCTGGTGCCAGATATCTCTCGCGAGCTGAGCGGCATTGTGAGCAAGTGTCTAGAACGGGATTTGGCCCTGCGCTATCAGAGCGCCGGGGAAATACTTGCGGATCTCGATGCGTGGCGGGGCAAACGTCCGACGCTGGCATCCCTACCCGTTGTTGTTCCCGGCATGCGACACCGATTGGTTTGGAGGTGGGTGGCTGCGGGTGGCCTGGCGGTGGCCGTGGCCATTGGAGGATGGGCGGTGAGCGGCAAGCTGGGGTCCAAGACAGCAAGCAAGGCGGTGGCGGGCCCGGAAGTATCGCTGGCGATTCTGCCGTTCCGCAACGGGTCGGGTGACGCAGGGCTCGATTGGCTGGGGCCAAGCCTGGCGGACATGCTGAATACGGATGTGGGACAGTCGGCGCACCTGCGCACGATTTCGCCGGACCGCCTGCATCAGGTGCTATCGGATTTGCGGGTCACTCCTGGGACTGCCTTCGATCCCGCGATGGTCGGCCGCATCGCCGAGTTCAGCAATGCGGATACCGTGGTTTGGGGGCAATACGCCAAATTCGGCGACCAGATTCGCATCGACGCCACGCTGCTGGATCTGAAGCACAACCGCCGCGCGCCCTTGAAAATCGAAGCCGCCAGTGAGAAGGAGATCCCCGGAGCCGTGGATGGGCTCGCCGAGCTGATCCGCAAGAATCTGGCGGTTTCCCCCGATGTGCTGAAAGAGTTGAAGGCCAGCTCCTTCCAGCCCTCTTCAAAATCCGTGCCGGCGCTCCGCGATTACAATCAGGGTCTGCAGCTCTTGCGTGATGGAAAAAACCTCACGGCCGTAAAAATGTTCCAGGCCGCCACGCAAGAAGATCCCCAATTTGCGCTTGGTTACTCGCGGTTGGCGGAAACCGAGTTGGGGCTCGGATACGACATCGACGCGGAAAAATATTCTCGTAAGGCGTTGGAGCTCAGCCAGCAACTCCCGCTCGCGGAAAAATACCTGATCGAAGCCAATCACGCTCGCATCATGAAGGACAACAAGAGAGCGATCGAGGCTTACGAAAACCTAGCGAAGACTTTCCCTGACAATAGCGACGTGGAGTACGCCTTGGGCAGTCTTTATGTGGATAAAGGTGATTACGACAAAGCCCGGACGCAGTTCTCAAAAATCCTGCAGTCCGATCCCAAGAACATCAAAGCCTTGTGGCAAATGGGAGTTGTCGAGATCATGAAAGACAACCCGCAAGCCGCCCTCGATCCGTTGAATAAAGGTCTCAGCCTCGCCATCCAAGTGGATAACCAAGAACAGAAAGCGTTGATCCTGCTGAGCATGGGGATTTCGTATCGCCTGATGAACAAACCCGAGGAAGCGCTGCGGAACTACCAGGAATCGATCGCCATCAACGAAAAGATCGGTCAAAAGCGGGGAGTTGCCGCCGCCATCGACGAGATGGCCCAGGTACAGATGACGATGGGCAAGTCGGATATGGCCCTGGCCAGCTACGAGCGAGCCCTGAAATTGCGGCGCGAGGTCGGCGCGAAGAAAGAGGTCGGAAACACCCTTATTGATGTTGGCAGCCTCTACCAGGCTCGCGGCCAGTATGACAAAGCGCTCCAAAACTACAAGGAATCGCTCCAGATTCAGCGCGACACTGGCGACGAGAACTACCAGGCAGCGTCTCTTACCGCCATCGGTACCGTGTACCTCGCCAAGGGTGACACCGACAATTCTTTCACCTATCTGCAGCAGGCTTTGCAGCTTCGGGAAAAACTGAATGTGCAGGGTGACATCGCAGAGACCGTGGCCGCCCTTGGCCAAGTATACAGCGCGACAGGGAAGTACGATGAGGCCTTGACTTCTTTCATGCGTGCCCTTGAGCTCTGGCGAAAAGCTGGCGATGAGCACGGAGCAGCGGCGGAATCTCACCAGATCGGGTTAGTGTTGCAGTACCAGGGCCGGCTCGGAGCCGCGGTGAGCGCCATGCAGGATGCCGTTAAAGGCTCTCGGGGCATAGGCAACCGGGGTCCCGATATGGTCCAGTTCCTGACCGATTTGGCTGACACCCTGGCCCAGACGGGTCGCGGCGACGAGTCTGGGAAGCTACTGGAAGAAGCGCAGGCTATGGCGCATGACTTGAAAAACGAGAGCGTTCAGGCTGCAATCTTGAATGCCCAGGGAGATGTGCAATTTTATCGCGCCGACTTGACCGCGGCGAAAGGCCTTTATGATCAGGCCTTGCGTTCGGCGTCCCGGGGCGCAGACCGCGACGAGGTCTTGATTGCGAAGTTGCATTTGGCCAGAGTAGCCATCGCGAAGGGCCAATCGGCATCGGCTATCCCAGCGCTGCGGGACGTCATGCAGCAGGCCGAGGGCCTGAACTTGAAGCATCTCTTTCTCGAGAGCTCGGTGGCTATGGCCGAGGCCATGATCAACACGAAGGACTATGCGCACGCACGCGAGGAATTGGACCGCGCCTTGGGCCGGAGCGAAAAGCTCGGTGCGCGCCTGGAGACTGCGCGGATTCGCTACCTGATGGGCAATACACTTCGTTTCAGCGGAGACGCCGCAGAAGCCGCTGGCCACTACCGCCAGGCTCTCACCACGCTGGATGAACTGAAGAAGGAACCTGGCGCAGAGCGACTTCTCGACCGTTCCGACCTGAAGACCATCTACTCAGAAGCGACCCACTGGTCCCAGGCGGGCAAGGGTTAAGAAAAGATGAGTTGCAGTGTACTGGCCCAGGAGTTGGCAAACCAGCGCAGCCTTTCATTGCGGATTCGCATCTTGCGGTCCTTCTCTTTGCGGGATCTGCCGGCGTCTCCCTCAGCTGCCTGAGGCAGGGCAACTCGCTCGCCTGCTTTCCGCGTCCATCGCACTACTTGAGCGCGAAGAACCCACTGCCAACCACGGCTCCGCTGATTATGATATCCACTTCATACGACCCGGGGCCGAGTGAGCCAGAGGCAAGATTGTAAATATACTGACAACCGGAGATTCTGAAGTTCGAACCGCTATCAGCAGCTAACAGGTAAACACTCTCATCAATCGCTCCCAGCGTCCCACCGGCAGTTCGGGTTAGAGCAATCGTTGCCGCCGGCAGCGCACAGGTAGCAACGTTGTTTTGATTAAGAGTGAATTTAACTGGAATGACTCCCCTTGATGCGTTGAAGACGCTGCTGCCGTCGGGGTTAATGGGCTGCTGGACGAAGGCATTGTAGGGCACCACGGTATAATTTACCGACAGGGTAGCGGGATTGCCGGCGACATCGGATGCATTCACCACGAAGGTTTGGGGGCCCCCGGATGCCGTATAGATGTTGCTTCCGTACGGTACAGTACCCGTACAGAAAAGTATGCCAGACAAGGCGTCGGTACACGTATAGATGGCTTTAACAACATGGTTGAGCGCATAGGCGGCATTGCTCGGCGGCGTCGTGATTGTGATCATCGGTGCAACCGTGTCGATTTTGATGGGCTTGGTAAGGAAGGAAGTCATCCAGTTGCCGCCGGTGGGCTTGGCGAACTGCAGTTCTTCCGTGCCCGCGCAATCCGTTGAGAAGTAGCCAAGCGTGTGCGAACCGTCGGAAAGACCGGACAGGGTGCCCGTGGACACAAAAGGCGGAAGAGGCATGGTTGGAGGAGTAGGGGGTGCGGTACTTGGTGCCGGGCAAGCTCCGGTTGGTGTCGCCAGCATCGCACTTACAGGGGGGTTATTAGTGTCGGGCGCCGACTGATCCACCCAGAAGTCAACGCTCTGAATGGGCGCAGGTACGAAGTTGTTGTTCGATGCTGGTGCCCCGACAAACGGCGCTTGCGTGGAGAAATTCACAACGACGGGGTTGCTGTTACTGGCGTTATTCCAACCTGCCCCGTTCTGGCCTACAACCGTAACCGTCGTCTGCTGCTCCGGGTGATTGTAGGTAGGTATGACGGTAGAGTTGGGGTTCTTCGTCGTGATCGTCGTGGTATAGGTCGGATCACCAACGGAGCTGAAGGTCGTCAGCAAATTCAGCGGGCACAAGTCACCGGCCAGCGTGGCATCAGGGAAGACGCAGTTTCCGCCCGGCCAAGTGTCAATGGCCATGGGGTAGGCAACGGCAGTTGGGAAGCCGTTAACTGGAAGTAGACTCGGACCCGCAAGGGTCGACGCCACAGCAGGAGCAAAGACCGCTTCGTAGAATTCATTCCGGGCGGTAGATACAGGACAGTTCGCGCCGGACGGCGTCGAATTCGTAGACGTGGTGCAAAGGATTTGGTACTGCTTGCAAGCAGGGAAGCCAAGCGTCCCCGTATCTGAGGCTGAAGTATAGTCTGCGTGGGTGAAATTCGCTGTGACCGTAGTTGCCGTGACCGCCGTAATTGTGATGGTTACGCCGTTTAGAAAAGTAGCGCTGGTCAGACCCGACAGGCCAACTTGCTGTCCTGCGGCCAAACCAGCGGTTGATCCAACGGTCAGTGTCAGGACATTTGAAGTTATCGCGACGTTCGAAATCGCGGTTGGCGAAGTCAACTCACCTTGCATAATAAAGCACTGATCCACCGCAAATGAGGTGAAGGCTACCAGTCTCGGGAAGTCGGCTGGTTTAATCGGACTATCCGTCACCGTTACGTTGATTCCGGCGAGTTGAGCTGCCGTGAATCCACTGTGGCTCAGATCCACGATCTGCTCGACCGTTTGGTTCGTACCTGCGTTAAAGGTGTAGGTCACAGGCGAAGTTGCTGAAGCGGGCTGCGTTATCGCCACCGTCGTGAGCGACTGAGGGGTGCCTTCCAGAGCAAACCAGGTGCTACCGCCATTTGGAATTCCAGTGATGAAATTGGCCGTTCCGCTCGTTGCGTTAGTGATAGTAAATGTGTTGTCCGGACCTTCATAGCCTGTGCGGGTAGCTGGCCCGAAGCAATCGTTAGCATTAAATGCGCAGGGTCCATCGAAATCGAAACTGAACAGGCCTCCAAACGTGGTGTTGGGCGAGCTAAGAGGAATAGAATTCAAGGTCGCCCCGGAATTGTTTTGGACTCCAACCAAGGTGTCCTCTGTTCCGTCATAGGGGTTTCCGTTGCCTGTCGCTGTCGCGGTGAAGGCGGTGGCGCTCCCCGACGCATCAACCGCCGTCACGGTAATCAGCACGCCACAAGTCTTTGCGCCATTTGCACTCCCAACCACCCCCGTCCCTGTCCCCACCGTCGGGGCGGAGCACTGGTCACCCGTAATTGCGGTAATTGCTAAGGTGCCCGTCCACGATGCTAGTGTGCCGTTGTTACATCCGCCGAGCACGCCCTCAGCCTGCACCCCAATCGTATGCGAACCCGTGCTGGCTGATGATGCCAAGATGATTGGCCCGGTGCTCTGACCGGGCCCCAGAATCGCGGACGTGGTCACTGGCGTGCCATCCAGGGACACATGAACTTCAATAGATGAGCAGTGCCCTGATGACGCTGTGAAGTTGATCGTGATTGGTCCCATTTGCGTGAGATTCACTGCCGTTGTGTACGGAGGGGTGCAAAGCTGGCCCGGACCCTGCGTACAGCTGATGCCTGGTAACGCTATGATTGAAGTGGTGGCTTGGGCCCGCGCCTGTTGGCTGCCGAGGCAAACGAAACAGCAAAGCACAAAAAACGGCGCGATTAGGCGGAGTTTCAATTCGAAAAGTTTCATGATGGCCTCCTCTAAGCGGACTGGGTACCCGGGGCCGGGGGCTAACTGCCGATTCACCTTCTGTGTTACTGGAAAGGGCACCTGGGCATGTGCCTGGATAATCCGCCATGAACCTTACCAACGCCCACAAGATCGGGCGCTTGACCGCAATTTCCATCGCGAGCTGATTCTAGGCAAGGGGTCTGGAGCATGGCTTACTCTCCACTCGATCGCCAACGCCAATTGAAATCGCAACCAACAAGAGAGACGCTATCGGATTTTCGGGAGCGAGAACCGACCTCAGAGCCAAACATACTGCCCGGGCTAACCAACACATCGAATAACCGAAGCCGAGAGCGAGTGCAGGGGACGTTGGTTGCGACATCTCTACTCTTTTCAAGTAAGGTTGTCAAGCCAAAATGATAATGAGCCTGAACATTCCCGTGCTGTGTCCGTCAGCTTACCCAGCGCCGAAGATCGCAGCCGCAATTTTGCCGTTTTCGGCGTTTTTTTGCATCTCGAAAAATCAGTAACTTGTGTATTTTCAATGTCACGGAATATTCCGACTCCCCCCGCCTCCACCATTCTAAGTGTGCTTCCTTCAGCATTCTCCACAACCACGCAGAGGCGTGCCGAGCGAGCTCTAATTTACTTTCAGTGTCAAAGAGATCGAACGCGAAAATTGCACAAGCTTTTGTGTGGCGCATTGCAAGTGCGGCTGTTCTTAAGGACTGCCAGCCGAGTTTGCGGTCTTGGAAGAAGCGAGGCGTTGGCGGGCATAAGTGCACCAGGGACCCACAGGGTCTAGTCTGATATACGCTTGCCAGTGCTGCTGTGCCTCGGCATACGCGCCCAGCTTCTCGCAAACGAAAGCCAGATTGTAATGCGCATCGGGATAGCTCGGATGCAGGCGGACTGCTTGCCGGAGATGCTGCCGTGATGCTTCGAGCTCGCCGACTTCATCGAGCACACTTCCCAGGTTGAAGTGGGCCAGGGCGTTTTCGCCATCCAAGGCAAGAGCGCGCTGGAAGTACTCGGAAGCCTTCTCCAAATTCCCGCCCTCATAGTGAAGCGTTCCGCAATTCAGCAGCGCGTCAACCTGCTGCGGATTGGCCTGCAAGGCCCGGTCGTAGGCTTCGATCGCTTCGGCCTTCGTTTCTCCATCGGATTCATAGGCCAGCGCCATGGCCAGCCAATCGTCGGCACTGCGCTCGGCGATAACGCGTACTCGTTCATCGAGTTCGCGGATCTCAAAATTCAAGACAAATTGGCCGGAAAGAGGTTCCAGTCGTGCTCCCTCGCGTTCAACAATGACATCCTTTCCGTCGGAAAGAACGCGAAGTTGGGCCAGTGGAACCTGGACCTGAGACAGCTTCTGGTGAAGCGCGGCAAGCGCGCGCTTCAGCCGACCGGGGGGCACGCCTTTTTCCACCAACTGTTTGATTGTGCGCAGGCCAATCAGATCGCGAAAATCGTAGAAACGGGCTCCCTTTTCCTTTTGGGGTGAAACGAGGCGTAAGCGATCCCAGTAATCCAGCTGCTTTTCGGTTAGCCCCAGAATGCGCTGGACGTCATCAGGGCTGTATCTATCCGTAGCACCCATCAAGAATTAGCCGGCTACCTTTTTCCCTCGTTTTTGCGCCGCTGGTGCTGGTTCCACCGCCCGAGCCGGGGGCTTCTTGCCCGCGGGCACTGCGACCGGACCTGCAGGTGCCGCTGACGGCGTTGCTGCAGTCGGCGCCGCCACTTTCTTCTCGGCAATACTCTTCTTGAGAGCTTCCATCAGGTCGATGACGGGAGCCAAATGCGGCTGGGCGACCTCCGTGACTTCCTGTCCCTTAAGCTTGGCGGCTATCATCGCGCGGAGGTTTTCTTGATATTCGTCGCGATATTTCTGCGGTTCGAACGGAACCGCAAGACTTTCAATGAGTTGCTGCGCGAGCTTCTTTTCCTGATCCTTCAATTCGACCTTGTCGGTGGGAACAGACTCTGCCGCGCGAATCTCACTGGAATAGAACATCGTGTGCAAGGTCATTCCTCTTGTGCCGGGCCGCACGATCACGATGTGCTCCCGCTGGTGCATGGTGAGCTTCGCGATGGCTCCGTAACCGGACTCTTCCATGGCCTTCATGAGCAACTGATAGGCTTTTACCCCGGCGTCTTCAGGGCTGACGTAATACGATGAATCGAAATAGAGTGGATCCATCTCGCTCAGCTTCACGAACTCCAGAATTTCCATAACGCGGGCAGAGGCAGGCTCGATTTTGTCGAGCTCCTCTTCGCTGAACAGCACGTATTGATCCTTTTCGTACTCATAACCCTTTACTATCTCGGACCGCTCAACGTTCCGGTTGCAGACCGGACAAAACAGCGGCTGCTTGAGCCGTGAATGGCATTCCTTGTGAAGCTGGTTGAAACTGATTCGCTCACCGCGGGCTGCGGCAAACATGCGCACTGGCATCGAAATCAAGCCAAATGTGAGATGGCCTTTCCAAACGGTCGTGGCCATGTGAGCTCTCCTTCGGTAAAAGGGATAGTGCCGGAGTCTGTTTAGGTTAGACGCCTACCAGGGAAGAAGCAAGACGAAATCCTGGCTGAAAACCTCAAAAAGGCAAGCCCGCCAGATTAGGAAAGGTCTGGGATAGAATGCGGCCATGGCCAAACTGGAAGAATATCGGCGGAAACGCCGCTTCGACCGAACTCCCGAACCTTCCGGCGAGCCCAAACCCATCGCCGGGAAGGTCCAGGAGCAGCCCTCCCCGGCCGCCAAACGCACACGCCTGCCAAAACCGAAACTGCCACAGTTGGAAGTTCGTCCCGGAGTTGAGCATGGCGATACCTTCGTGGTTCAGAAGCACCGGGCAACACGGCTGCACTACGATTTCCGGCTCGCGATCGATGGAACGCTGAAGTCATGGGCCGTGCCCAAGGGACCTTCCCAGAGCCACGCCGACAAGCGGCTGGCAGTGCGAACGGAAGATCATCCGCTGGACTACGCCAACTTCGAAGGGAAAATTCCCGAAGGCAATTATGGCGCGGGAACGGTAATGATTTGGGACCGTGGGACTTTTCATGTCGAGGGCAATCTCGACGCGCTAAAGCAATTGGAAAAGGGAGAAATCAAGTTCAGCTTGAACGGGGAGAAATTGCGGGGCAGTTTTGTCCTTGTGAAACTGAAGCAGAGCGAAAAAGGCAACGAATGGTTGATGATCAAGCATAAGGACGCCGCCGAAGATTCCTCCTGGAACATCGACGAACACGACGGTTCCGCGCTTACGGGACGCATGTTGGAGGAGATTAAGGAGGAGCTGCCTCCTAAACGCCGGGCAATCCCAATTCAGCCGGCTGAGTTGCAAGGCGCTCGCAAGGGCGCAATGCCGTCTCGCGTGGAGCCCATGCTCGCGACGCTTGCCGGACAACCCTTTTCCGATCCCAACTGGCTCTTTGAGATCAAATGGGACGGCGTGCGCGCGCTAGCTCGAATTGAGAATGGCGCCCTGGCGCTGCGTTCGCGTAACAGTATTGACATCACCAAACGCTATCCCGAACTGGCCTCTTTTCCCGATGCCTTGGCCGCTCGCCAGGCAATTCTTGACGGAGAGATTGTGGCCTTGGATGCCCAAGGTCACAGCAGCTTCGAACGCTTGCAGGAGCGCATGCACGTGCGAACACCGAGCGAGAGCCTTGTCACGCAAATGCGTGTCGTTTACTTCGCTTTCGATCTCCTCTACTGCGACGGATACGACCTTCGCGAAGCGCCTCTACTTGAGCGTAAGCAGCTCCTGCAACGCTTGCTTTACACATCTGAGCGGTTTCGATACGCGGACCATCAGTTGGAACACGGGAAAGAGTTGTTCGCGCTGGCGGAACAAAAAGGTCTAGAAGGGATCGTCGCGAAGCGCGCCGACAGCCCGTACGTTTCTGATCGAAGCCCGTACTGGGTGAAGCTGAAGATTACCCAGACGGTTGACGCGGTAGTCGGAGGCTGGACCGAGGCTCGTACCTCCGCTCTTCCCTTTGGCTCACTCCTGTTGGGTTTGTATGAAGGTAAAAAACTTCGATTCATAGGCCATGTTGGCAGCGGATTCGACGCGAAAAAGCTTACGGAATTGAGCAGCAAGCTGAAAGAACTATCTGCTCCCGCTTCCCCGTTTGACGCCGTGCCCGAAACCAATGAAAAGCCATCCTGGGTTTCTCCTGCTCTGGTGGCGCGCGTCAAATTCAGCGGATGGACGCAGGAGCACGCTCTGCGTCACCCTGTTTTCCTCGCGCTCCGCGAGGACGCGCGTCCCATGGATTGCCAATGGGAAAACGAAGTTGCCGCTCCCGCACCCGCCGCCCCGGCCGTAGTTCGCGCGCCCGAGATCGTTGGCCGCGTGCTCAACACAAAAGCCGAGGTCGAAAACGAGCTGTTCAAGGGCCGGTCGGAAAGCGTCACTATCGAATTGGACGGCAAACGAATCCGGCTAAGCAATCTGAACAAAGTCTATTTTCCCGAATCCGGCTATACCAAACGAGACCTTCTGGCCTATTACTACCGTATGGCAGACTCCATCTTGCCTTTCCTCCGCGACCGGGCCTTGGTCTTGCGCCGGTATCCCGACGGAATCAAGGGACAGGCTTTCTTTCAAAAAGACCTGCGCGAGGGGATACCGGAGTGGTTTACAACAGTGCCCCTCGATTCCGAAGAACGCGGGAAAGAAATTCACTACGCGACTGCCAATGACCTAGCTTCCCTGCTGTTTTTGACCAGCCTAGGCTGCATCGACCATAATCCGTGGTCCAGCCGTTTTGCTGATCTTGAGCATCCGGACTATTTTTTCTTCGACCTCGATCCCTCCGAAGGTACGGAATTTTCAGTAGTGGTGACGATCGCCGGAGCGTTGCATGAGAAGTTGGAAGAATTGCGCCTGGTGAGCTTTCTTAAGACTTCCGGCGCAACAGGAATCCACTTGTACATTCCCGTTGAGCCCCTCTATACATACGAGCAGTTGCGGACGTTCGCGGAGATTATTGCGCGAACGGTGGCGACCGAGCACCCGAATCTGATAACCAACGAAAGGACCGTGGCACGGCGGCCCGCGGGCCGCGTCCTGATCGACGTGCAGCAGAATGCGCATGGCCGCCCGCTGGCTGCACCTTATTCCGTGCGGGCATTTCCAAAAGCGCCCGTTTCCGCGCCCATCTTGCCGCGTGAATTGCGAAAGAGCCTCCGGCCCGAAACCCTGAACATGAAGACCGTCTTTGCACGGCTCAAAGAGAAAGGCGATCTGTGGAGCGATTTCTGGAAGCGGAGACAAAAACTGGAACAAGCCATTGAACTACTAAGCGAGCGTGTGCCAGCGAGAACGAAGAAAGCACCTTGATTGCCAGGCGGCTGCGAGCCTTTGCCTTTTCTGAGCGCTGTGGCCGTGATTAAATGGCAGGGCACGGAGGTGCACATGCCTCGTTCGGGCCAGCTTCGCGTTGGGACTTCTGGGTACTCTTATAAAGAGTGGAAAGGGAGTTTTTACCCCCAGAAGCTTGCGGATCGCGAAATGCTCAGCTTCTACGCCCAGCAGTTCTCGACCGTCGAAATCAATCACAGTTTCTATCGCATGCCCACGGAGAACGTGCTGTTGCAGTGGGCGAAAACGGTTCCGGAAGGCTTTCGCTTCGCTTTGAAAGTCAACAAGCAAATCACTCACATTCAAAGACTGCGCGGCTGCGAGAGCACTCTGAAGCGTTTCCTGGAAGTGGCCAGCGTGCTGAACGATGGCAACCACCTTGGCCCAATCCTAGTCCAGCTGCCACCTACGTTCAAATTCGATCGCCCTCTCCTGGAAGACTTTCTGGCTCTTCGCCCGCCTGCTTTCGCTTTCGCCTTTGAAGTACGTCACCCCTCTTGGTACACGGATGAAACTTACGGCGTTCTTCGCCAGCACGATACGGCGCTTTGTCTGTCCGAAACCGAGAAGCAAACACCCCCTGAAGTCCTAACCGCCGGGTTCACTTACGCGCGCCTGCGTCTTGAAAACTACACTCCGAAGCAACTGGCAGCATGGAGAAAGCGCTTTGAAGCATGGCTAGGCCAGGGCGTTGATGTCTATGCCTATTGCAAACATGAAGATGCCGGCAAAGCGCCAGCCTATGCTCGCCAGCTCTTGGGAAAAGCAAACTGACAACACCCCATTCTTGTCCTTATCCAGAAGTTCGAATTTTGCGTCCATAAACTTCATGGACTCCTGCTTGGAGACCTTGCCCTTCTTGTTAGCATCCATCAAGAGAAGCAATTGTTTGACCTCGTTCTCTCCAATTGCCAGTTTATCCTACGCCCTCGGAACGGATGCCTCACTTTTAATTTAGTAGAGCAGCGGCGGAGTTTCTTCCTTAAGGGTCGTGCCACTGCGTTTCAGGGCCATCATTTGTGCCGCGAGATGCGTGATGCGATTCGCGGCAATCTCCGGGTGAACGCCACGCGCGTGAATATTGGAGACGAGATTTCGGTCCGCGTCCGTGTGGCCCGCGCGGGGAGAATAGGCCATGTAGGCGGAGAGGCTTTCCGCGGTGGCGAGGCCTGGACGCTCGCCAATCAACAATACGATCACACGGGGCGAGAGAAGATTTCCGATGTCGTTCATGATGCCGACGCGAGAGTACCGCACAGCGAACGATTGGCCGATGGACCAATCATGATCTCGCGCCTGTTGCTGCAGGAGCTGGAAAAGCACAGGTACCTGCGCGCGGACCGCTGCGCTGGACAGGCCGTCTCCGATCACAATCTGGATGTCGGGCGCTTCAGGGCAGCGCTGAACGATTAAGCTTTTTGCGCCATCGCTGAGAGCACGGCCAAGGTCCGGGCGGAGCAAAAACTGCGATTTCGATTCCGCTTTGCTCGAAACCTGGAAAAGGCCCCACTGCGCGACGAACTCTGGCGGGAAATCTTTTTGCAAATCAAACTCTGTCCAGACTGCGTCTACGGCACTGGCGTGCGCGCCGCGGAGCTCGAGTGTCATTTGCGTGGAATAGGCAGGGCCCCGCTCCACAAAAATGCGTGCAGGGGTGCGTGCGCGAATTTTGCGCACAATCTCCGGCCACGCGGGGTGTGAAGCAAGCTTGTGATCGTCGTCCATACTCGCGGCCAGGGCGGAGGCGTGAGATCGAGACCTGCACCGGGCTCTACTTCCCCTTATTCGCTTTAATCAGGCTGGATCAATACAGAATCTAGTACGCGTACGCCTTCAGGAACACGAAAACCACCACGCCGGTAATCGAAACGTAGAGCCAAATGGGGAACGTCCAGCGTGCGATTCGGCGGTGCATCGCGAACCGGCCCGTCAGCGAGAAAAATAACGTCGTGAGCACCATTGGCAGCGCGACGACGGAAAGGATTACGTGGCTGGCCAAAATGGAAAGGTAAAGCGTGCGGACCGGGCCGTGGCCGGGAAAAATCGTGTCGCCGTGCAGTGCATGGTTCACGATGTAGCTGATGAGAAAAACGGAAGAGAACGCGAAGGCCAGCAGCATGCTCGTGCGATGCGCTTCCTTGTTTTGATGTTTGATGAAATACAATCCCACGCAGAGCGCAATCGCGCACAACCCGTTCAGAAGTGCGTTGAGAGCCGGCAAGAACATCCAGCGCCCAGCGAAATCGGCCGACGCATGATGGACGTACAGCAGCCACAGCAGGAATGACACGGCGAGGCCGCTGACCACGACGATCGCCCCAACCACGGGGCGCGGATTCATTTCAGCCTGTTCCATCCTGACATTACACCATAAAAATCCATCCGGATGTCATCTGGCCCCCCGAGCGCATCGCCGGCCCCGTGGAAACTACTCCTGTAGTTCGTTTTCGTTTTGAGACTTACGTAGCGGAATGAATGAGTTCCCAACGACAAGGTATTGAGGGTGATTGTAGATCGAGATGAATCAGGCTGGCGCGGCGGGCGTGGACAACACACCTTCGAGGCCGCGCAGGAGCTTTTGCCTGTTGCCGGGGGCAAGCGCAACCGGCTCGCCATTGCGGTAGATCCCATTCTGCTGGAGCCAGGCGAGGAATTCCGGGGCGGGGCGCAGGCCGAAGATTTTGCGGACAGCCAAAGCGTCGTGAAAACTGGTGGACTGGTAGTTGAGCATGACGTCGTCGGCGCCGGGCACGCCCATGAAGTAATTGCAGCCGGCGGCGGCGAGGAGAAGCATGAGGTTGTCGGCGGAGTTCTGATCGGCGACGGCGTGATTGGTATAGCAGACGTCGCAGCCCATCGGGAGCCCGAGCAATTTGCCCATGAAGTGATCTTCCAGGCCGGCACGAATGATCTGGCGCTCGTCGTAGAGATATTCCGGGCCGATGAAACCGACGACGGTGTTGACCAGGAAAGGATCGAAAGCGCGGGCGACGCCATAAGCGCGCGCTTCCAGCGTGAGTTGGTCGACGCCGTGATGCGCCTCCGCGGAGAGAGCGCTTCCCTGCCCCGTTTCGAAATACATCACGTTGTCGCCTGCCCAGGGGACATTGCGCGTGCGGTGGTGCTCCAGAACGCGTTCGCGTCCCTCTCGCAACATGGAAAGATTAATGCCGAAGCTCGTGTTCGCTGCCTGCGTGCCGGCGATGGACTGAAACAACAGATCGATCGGCGCACCACGATCCAAACACGCCAATTGGGTGGTGATGTGCGCGAGGCAACATGCTTGCGTTGGAATAGCAAGCGCCGTAATCAGGCGATCGAGGGCGTTCAGGATCGCCGCGACGCTCTCGACGGAATCGGTGGCGGGATTCACTCCGATGACGGCATCTCCGCAGCCGTACATAAGGCCGTCGAACGCCGCCAGCAAAATACCGCCTACGTCATCGGATGGGTGGTTGGGCTGTAAGCGAATGCCGAGGACGCCCCGCTCGCCGATGGTGTTCCGGCAACGCGTGATGTTGCGAATCTTTGCCGCCGCGAGCACCAGATCCTTGTTGCTCATCAGTTTCGCGGCCGCCGCGGCCATTTCGGGGGTAATGCCCCATTTGAGAGACTTTAAATCGGCCTCGGTGGTTTCGTTATCGAGGAGGAATTCGCGGAACTGGCCGACGGTCATGCTGCGGAGCGGCTCAAACGCCGAGGAATCGTGAGAATCGAGAATGAGGCGGGAAACGTCGTCAGTCTCCGGGGGAATCAGGGAATTGTTCAGCAGGTCGATCAGCGGCAGGTCAGCCAGAGCGCTTTTTGCGGCGACGCGCTCGCGCTCGGAAGCGGCGGCGATTCCTGCGAGTTGATCGCCGGATTTTTCTTCGTTCGCCTTCGCGAGGAGTTCACGCAAATCGGAGAAGCGATAATGTTCGCTCATAGCCGGTGCAGCCAGTATGTCTTTCCGTGACCCTGAAGGAAAGAAGAACTAGTTTGGCGGAAGGCTATGCTTAGTTCTTGTCGAGGGTGGCGGCGAGGGTGATGCCGCTTCCCGCGAGCACATTGACCTGGCGCGACCAGTCGGCGAATTCGCGCGATCCGCCCTCGGTCCGCATGCTTCGGCCTAGTGCGAATCACGCGGCGGCCGGAACTCGGAGACGTCGTTGCTGTCCGGAGTGGCCAGCCAAATGGTGCGGTCGGGGTAGTAACGGAGGAGTTGGTCGTTGATTTCACCGGGGAGGTCGCGTGCCCAGATGACCTTGGAGGCGTCGATGTCCGCGGCGTTGAAGACCCATTCTTCGTGAACGCTGTGATCCGGGCCATAGCGAACGAGGACGACGTGCTTTCCCGGCGTGGATTCGAGATCGTGCAAAAGGTCGGCGCGGTCGGAAAGCCCCCAGCCCCCCCAGCTTTGTGGATCGCCGAGCCTTTGCGCAACCAACTGCGAAACATCGAAGACAAGAGCGAGGAGTATCGCGCGGGAAAAGGCGGCACCGATGGGGCGCCCGAAAATGCGGATGGTGCGCAAGTGGCGAATCGATTGGACGAGAACCGCGAAGAGCGCGGCGGCAGCGGGAGCGATGTAGTGTGGCCCCGGCCAGACCACCAGGCAGTAGCCGAGGAGGACGGCCAACAGAGTGAAGAGAGGCAGGCGGAGACGCGCGTCGCGGTAGAGAAAGAAAACGCCGGGCAAGAGCAGCCAACAAGCCGGCCAGAGGAAGGCGAGCGAGCAGTGCTCCCACTTATCCTGGAAAACGGAGCCGAGCGTGGCCCAGGAACGGTCGTAGGTGAGCCGCTCGTACTGATTGTAAAAATTTTCCATCTCGGCGTTGTCGTAACGAATCGGAGGTTTCGGCGTTTGCCACACGAACATGGCGGCGCGATCGTGGAGGCGCGCGTCATAGGCATAGGGAGGCTCGGCCGCATTGCCAGTGACGCGCCAGTTGTAGCGCGCCATGAGGCAACCTGTAAAAAGCAGGATGACGCCCGCGGGCAAGACCACCAGGCGCAGGGCAGCGCGACGCGTCTCCACTCCCTTGAACTCGCGCCAAAGCCAGAAGAGTACGGCGCCGGAGACAGGAAAGCAGAAAAAAACACTCTCATACGGGCGGCTGTTGAAAAGAATCGCGACGCCCAGGCCGAGAAGAATTCCCATTGCGAGCGACGGGCCGCGCCTCAGGCGCCCAATCGCGCCGAGAACAAGCGCTCCCCCAATGGCGGCCACCGCTCCGCCCCAATAACTGTTCATCCAGTAGGAAGCGACGCAGAGCCTGAGCGCGGCGAGGACTCCCGCGAGAAACGCCCACCTTGCGGGCATCCACGCCTGCAGCATCCAGACAAATGCCGCGGCCATCGTGGCCGCGCTGAGCAGCACACCAATCCAGGGATTGCCGAGCAATTGGCCGAATGCCAAAACAAGGCCCTGCGCGGGGGGATATTTTGAGGCGTAGGTGGGAAACCAAAGGACGTGAAATGTTTCGAAACTTCTCCAGAGAGGGTGGGGAGGATTCGCGACGCGGCCGTGGGCAAACGTGTCGCCCATCAGGAGGTAGCTGAACTCGTCATGAATGCCCGGATTGGGAACGGGAAGCTGGCCGAGGAGTGCGAGACGCAGCGCAACGACGAAAAGAAACAAGACGGAAACGGCGATGATTTTATGAGCCGCGAACCGGGAAAAGACGCCTTCGATCCGCCCGATAAAGCGCTCCGAACCGCGAGGAAAGAGGATCGCGGGTAGCGCAAACGCGAGCGCGAGCAGAATCGTAACGCATGGCTCGGTGAGCCAAGTGGGAGCGGAGGAGTCCATCAAAAGTTCAGATAATCACCGGGATAAAAACCGCCAACTGGCTCATCAGGATTCCATTGTAGTGGATAAGGTCCAAAAATTGGCCGCCAAAAAGTATTGATTGAACTGGGCACCGTCACCGGCAACTGTTAAGGCGAAGACGGGAAACAACTTAGGGACGAAGTTTCACGGGCGAGTATGTTTGGCGATGCGTGGAGAGCGAGAAGAGGGGACGAGATGAGTGCCGGAGGAGCGGTACCAGACTGGAACAGTTTGCAGTGTTCTCGAACAGTTCAGGGTGCGTACAAGGCCGCTGAAATATTCCATTGTCGTTCGCGGCCTCTCATGCAGGTGAACGGCGGCGCGCGGAAGAAACCAAGCCGGAGCGCATGTTGTGTTAACGCTGCTCATTCTCTATGGGATACCGGGTGTTGGAGGAGTGGGAACCTCAACCTGGAACACGTGCTCGCGCTTCGAACGATAGGCACGAAAAGCGAATTCCACAACTTTCTTTCTTCTAACCTTCCTAATGGTTCCGCTCTTACATGCCGACAACCATAGAAGAGGGGATGAAAGTCCATGAGCACACCGAACATTCGGCCGAGCCAGATCGCCAACCAGCGTCGCAGCCAGAGGATCCTATTGGCGGTGCCACTGCGGGTTTCCGGAAAACGGGCGAACGGAGCGCCGTTCGTGGAGCACACGAAGACGCTGATAGTGAATGCGCATGGAACGCTGCTGCAATTGCAGGAACCGGTGCGGGAAGGCCAAGCCCTTAGTTTGAAAAATATCACCACCGGGGAAGAGGTTTCTTGCAGCGTGGTGGAAATGAGTTCGAGCGCAAACGGGCTTACGGAGATTGGGGTGGAGTTCGCTCAGCCCAGTCCCCGGTTTTGGCGAGTCTCTTTTCCGCCGGCAGACTGGAGCACACGGAGCCTGGAAGCCAAACGGTTTGCATCCAGCCCGAGTGCACCGCGGCCACCCTCGAAGGATTCCATAGTCAAGAAATAGCCGAACCCGGCTCTCCAAATTTCTTTCAACTTTCCTCTGGGCGAATCGCGCCCAAGTTTGGTATTTTCAGGCGAGGGCAACCATGAGGAAAAAGCCAATGTGGATGGTTATAGGTGGAATCCTGGCGGCGGCAGTTCTGCTCGCCGTCATCAGCGCGAATCTGCGGGGCGGAGACAAATCGCCGGGAGTGGGGACTCCGGCGCCGGATTTCACGCTGAACTCTCAAGAGGGAAAGCCCGTCAGCCTGCACGATTTCAAGGGCAAATGGGTGGTGCTGTATTTCTACCCCAAGGATATGACCACCGGCTGCACGATCGAAGCTCATAATTTCCAACGGGACCTGGCGAAGTATGACGCGAAGCAGGCCGTGATCCTCGGGGTCAGCATGCAGGACGAGAAGTCGCATCAGGAGTTTTGCGCGAAGGAAAGCCTGACCTTCAAGCTGCTGGCGGACACGAACAAGGAAGTATCGGAGAAGTATGACTCGGTGATGAATCTGGGAGTCGCGAAGCTTTCGGCGCGGCATACGTACCTGATCGATCCCAACGGCGTCCTCCGGAAAGTGTGGACAAGCGTGGATGTGAAAACGCACAGCGACGACGTGTTGGCGTCGATTGACGAGCTGCAAAAACCGGCCAGCTAAGTCCGGCCAAAAAACTGGCCGTGGTTTCAGGCTCCGCGATGCGCTAAAGTTTCGGAGCCTTTTCCTTTGGAGGATGCGGACATGAATCGTAAAGTTTTTTTGCCGATGTTGGCGCTGGGAATTCTGGCATTCGGGCTGGCGCTGCGAGCGGGGGCGCCGAAAACGGAGACGGTAAGCTACAAGAGCGGGGATGACGCGGTGAGCGCCTATCTGGCTCTGCCGGAGGGAACGGGCAAGCATCCGGCGATCATCGTCATTCATGAATGGTGGGGGCTGAACGATTGGGTGAAAGAGCAGGCGCAGAAATATGCGGCGCAAGGGTATGTGGCGCTGGCGGTGGATCTGTACCGCGGAAAGGTGGCGGCGAACCCTGACGAAGCGCATGTGCTGATGCGCGGATTGCCGGATGACCGCGGGATGCGCGACCTGGAGGCGGCGTTTACGTATCTTTCTTCGCGCCCGGACGTGAATGCCAGCAAGATTGGCTCGATTGGATGGTGCATGGGTGGAAGTTGGTCGATCAAATTGGCCGTGGACCAGCCGAAGCTGGCCGCATGCGTGGTGAACTACGGATGGCTGCCATCAGAGCCGGCGCTAGTGGCAAAGATCAAAGCGCCGGTGCAAGGGAATTTCGGCGCGGACGATCAGGGCATCCCCCCGAAAGACGTGAAAGCATTCGAAGCCACAATGAAAGCTGACGGGAAATTCACGGACATCAAGATTTATGACGGCGCAGGCCACGCCTTCCAAAATCCCAACAATAAGGAAGGCTATCGTCCGGAAGCCACCGCGGACGCCAGCCAGCGCATCTCGGGGTTCTTTCAGAAATATCTGCGCTGAGGGAATCGACCGGAAACTCAAACGTTTGCGAGCACCTTCAGGCCGGGGACTCCGATCAACTTCTGATCGGCAGTCACCAGAATCAGATCGAAGGCGATGGCTGTGGCCACAAGAAATCGATCGGCTGGGTCCTTGTGGTTCGGCAGGATGTAGCGCATCTCGCAAGCGACCTTCCAACCAAGAGGAATCTCTTTCAGATTCAGGTCTGAAGTAGATTTCTGTACCCAAACCGCGAAGTCCTCTTTTAGAGCAAATCTCTTTTTCTCAACCATGACCGAGAGTTCCCAGAGACTGATTGGAGAGAGAAACCTATCCGCCTCTGGGTTGCTGAGCAATGTATGGACTTCAGAGGTCACCTTATGCGGTTCGGTCGCAGCCCAGAGCCAGATATGAGTGTCCAGGAGGAATCGCTTCACGAGTCTTTATCCGGGTTGCTCCAGGCGTCCCAGTCGGAAATATCAGTGATTGGTCCCACGATATCGCCGAGGATTTCTGCTGTGCCCGCACCCGTGCCGAATTTTGGGGCCCGCTTGGCTACACCGGGGGGGGTTATTTGTGCGATGGGTTGGCCGAAGCGAGTTACGAGGATGGGCTGGCCGGTCTTCTTGACCTTTTCGAGGACGGCGAGGCAGGTGGCTTTAAATTTTGAAATGGCTATTTCTTCCATAGCGCGGCTCCTAACTGTATGGAAGATAGCATAGAATTTGACTATAGTCAAACCATGGTCCGACTATAGTCTGACCATGGTTCATACTCTCTGTATTTCATTCTTTTTCAACTGCTTACGCTGGAATAGGAGAGCGAAACTCTTACGGCTCGCCCTCGCCGCCACCTGCTTCGCTCATATCGTGATCGAGAGGCTTGGTGATATCCAGGGCTACAAGGCCGACCTTCTGGAGTTCGCTGTTGAGTTTTGGGACTGCATCCTTCTTCAGGTCATTCCAGCGTTTCGTCAGGGAGTTCAACTCTTCCGTAAGCTCGGCATAGACTTTGCTCGCCTGTGTCGTAGGGGCGGCATCCGCGGAATCGGCGATGCCCAGCAACTGGCCGAAGTGCTGGTTGAGGGTGGAAAAATTCTCGGGCTGCTTGTCGCTGGGCGGAGTTCCAAAGAAAGTGCTGGTCGTCGCGCCCGCCAGAGCGGCGCACTGCTTGTCGAGATCCTCAAGCGAATCGGCCAACTTCCCTTTCACCTTCGTTGAAGACTCCTTCAATTGTGCTCGTACGGACTGCACCTGGCTTAAGGCTTCGAAACTTTGATTCATCCCGGAGACGGCGCCGGCCTGCAGCGCGGCCTGGGCCTGCAAGTCCTGAAGAGGTGTCTTGATGCGCGGATCCAATTTTATTGTAAGCGGTTGGGTGAACTGCTTGCCATCCACCGTCAACTTGACCGCGTAGTTTCCCGGCAGCGCCCAGGCTCCGAGGGGAAGCAGCGGCGTATCATGCGGGATCGCGGAAATCGGAAATTCCTTGTTGAGAGATTTCGGCGTCTCCCCATGCAGGTCCCATACGAAGCGGTGCATACCCTGCGCGGCGGAAAGAATCCGAGCAGGCCGCACCCAGTACATCGGGATAGGGTGTTCACCTGCAATTTTGTCCATGGGCAGCGGCGCATCTGTGCTCGAGTAGCGGCGAACGGTTGCGCCCGTGGAATCCAGAATTTCCAGGGTGACCGGGCCGCGCGCAATAGCTGCAAGGTAGTAGTCGATGACCGCGCCATCCGGCGGATTTTGCCCCGCCGGGATTTCTGGCGGCAGCGGCGTATCGGGATTGCGGTTCCAGCGCCAGCGCAAGGTTTCCCGCGGCTGGAACAAGAACGCTGGCGCTTTGGCTACCTCTTCGTTCACCTGGCGAAGCGGCGTAAGGTCATCAAGGATCCAAAACGAGCGGCCGTGCGTGGCCACAATCAAGTCGTCGCCATGAATCGCCAGGTCGCGCATGGAGGTGTGCGGCAGATTTAACTGCAACGGTTGCCACGAGTCTCCATCATTAAAGGAAACGTAGACAGAAGTCTCGGAACCCGCGAAGAGCAAGCCCTTGCGGACGGGATCTTCGCGTACGGCATTTATCGGAGCGTTTTCGGGAAGGCCCGCGACGACTTCCTGCCAATTGGTGCCGAAATCGCGCGTGCGGTAGATGTGCGGCTTCAAGTCGTCCAGGCGAAAACGATTGACGGCGGCGTAGGCTGTTCCCGCGTCGAAATGCGAAGCCTCCAGAATAGAAACCTTGCTCCACGAAGTAAGCTGCGGCGGAGTGACATTCTTCCACGTCTTTCCGGCGTCGCGGGTGATGTGAATCAGGCCGTCGTCCGTTCCGGCCCAAAGAGTGCCTGCTTCCTTGAAGGAGGGAGCGAGGGCATAGATCGTGCCGCGATGCTTCCCTTTTTCCGGGTCGCCCGCGGAAAAGGCCCCGAGATTCGCGGGAATTTCCGGCGATTCCCGCGTGAGGTCCGGGCTGATGACCTGCCACGAGCGGGCGCCATCGGTGGTCTTGAATAAAACATTGGCTGCGAAATAAAGAGTGCCGGAATCGAAGGGTGAAAAAACGATCGGCAGCGAGCGGTTGTATCGATACTGGCCAGTACGGATGGGTTCGGGTACCACGTTCGCGTATTCATTGAGTTCCTGATTCGTGCGCGTGATGCGGCCGCCGTAGAGAATGTTCGAATCGCGCGGGTCCACCGCAATGTAGCCGTACTCTTCGACGCCCGGCAAACTCCACTCGCGGAACGTGAGTTCACCAACGTCGCTGCGGCTCATCACCGCCGCGCTCCCGCTCTCCTGCTGCGCGCCGTAGACCCAATAGGGGAAACGATTGTCGGTGGTGACGTGATAAAACTGGGCCGATGGTTGGTTGTACCAACTGCTCCAGGTTTGCCCGCCATTGACGCTGATGACCGCGCCCTGATCGCTCGAAAGCGCGATGGTCTGCGCGTTATTCGGATTGATCCAGATGCGCTGGTAGTCGTCACCGCCCGGCGCGCCTTTGAATCCCGTAAAAGTTTTTCCCCCGTCCGTGGATTTCCACGTGGTCGTGTTGGCGACGTAAATCGTGTCGGCGTTGTCCGACGAAACGGCGATGCCCATTGCGCCGGGGCCGCGGCCGCCGATGCGGTGATCTTCGTTGACGTGCTGCCAGCTTTCGCCGCCGTCGTCGGAACGGAATATTCCGGGCTCCTTTTTCGCCTCCGCGGTCAGATACATGCGCTTCGGATTGCTGGGGGCGATGGCAATGCCGATGCGGCCGAGCAGATCATCTGCGCCGGGAAGGCCTTTGGTGATTTGCCCCCAGGTGGTCCCACCGTCCGCGGATTTGTAGAGGCCGCTGCCGGGAATCACAAAAGATTCGCCGCTGCGAATCTCCCACGGGGCAACGCGCCCCGCCCAGAGAGCCGCGAAGAGTACCTGTGGGTTGCCGGGATCCATTACCAGATCAGCGCCGCCGGTGTTCTCGTCTTTGTAGAGGACTTTCTCGAAGGTCTTGCCGCCGTCGAGCGAGCGGAATATGCCGCGCTCCGCATTGGGCCCGTAGGGATGCCCCTGAACGGAAACGAAAACGCGGTCGGGGTTGCGGGGATCGACAACTATGGCGGTGATCTGCTGGGCATCGCGCAGGCCGAGATGCGTCCACGTCTTGCCGGCATCAATTGACTTGTAAAAACCATCGCCGACGGCGAGATCCGGCCGCTGCAATCCTTCCCCGCTTCCGACATAGAGGATGTTGGGATCGGACGGCGCAACCACCAGCGCGCCGATGGAACCGGAACTTTGCTCATCAAAAATCGGGAACCAGGTATTGCCAAAGTCGGTGGTCTTCCACACGCCGCCGTTCACCGCGGCCATATAAAAAACATTGGGCTGCTGCGGAACGCCGCTGATGGCCACGGTGCGCCCGCCGCGAAACGGTCCGATGCAGCGCCAGCGCATCTCGGAATAGAGTTTCGGATCGTATTGTTGCGCTTGGACCGGAGGAGCCGGGATCACAACGATCAGCAGGCAGACAAGAGCGATGACTCTTAGCAACACGCGCATTCAAATCCTCCATGAGTGCAAGGAGGATAGCGCGAGGCTAGTGGCCATGCAAATTCCTTATAGGCTTTGCGCTTGAGGGGTCTGCTATTTTTTGTGGTGAACGCGCGTGTAAAAGTGGCCGATGGCGCCGTAGAAGAGAAATTCAAATTCGAGGTGCGGGACGGTGGGCAGCCACTCTTCGAACGCGCGCTGCTCGCCGTAGCCGCGCAAGTGCGGCCAATCGTCAAAGACTACGACCGCGCCGTCGGCAAGGCGGGGACCCAGATAGCGCAGGCAATCGAGTGCGGGCAAATAAATGTCGCAATCAATGCGGACATAGGAAAATTTCTGGGCTACCAGCGCTTGCGCGCTGCGCAGACTCTTCTCAAAAAATCCTTTGACCAGTTTGAGCCGCGGGCGCAAGGCGGCCTGCACGTTTGCGGAAACCTGCTCGAGCGAGCAAGCGTATTGGCCTTTCTTCCAGAAAGCCTGATCGTGTTCGGGATGGGGATCGGAAAGGCCTTCGAAACTGTCGAAACCATAGATGCGCCGATGGAGCCCCAGCTCTTCCGTTGTCCTGTAGAGGAAATTAATCCACCAGCCCTGATAGATTCCAAATTCCACGATGTCGCCCAGGACGTTTTTATCGCGAATCTCGCTGAGGAGCTTCGTGGCGTATTCGCATTCCAATAGAGCGAGGGCGTTATATGCACGCAGGCCCCAGTCGGAGTCTTCCGCCCAACTGGCGGCGATGCGAACACCGGGAGCGGGCACATGCTGGCGAAAAACGGAGCGGCACCAATCGTCATAGGAGAGCGAACTGTCCCAGCTTCCGGCTGATGGCGCCGCCGCAAGGGTGGGGGCCGATGAAGACGCGCCAGCATTGGAAGCGGATACCGCGGCAATGGCCGATCCAGGATGATGGCCGCCCGCTTCGCACTGCGTCAGCATCTCCTCAATCACTGGGCGCGTTTGCGCGGAGGCCCCGGCAAGGGACTGCCGCAGGAGCGGCGCCGCTTCGGCATGGCAGCCACGCGCAAAGAGCAGAGCGCCCAGATTTTCCGCGGCCTGCGTGGAGCACGGATCGAGTTGAAGGGCCGCCAGGAAACCGTGCTCGGCGTCCTGGAATTGGCCCAAAGAGACCTGCACCGCGGCCCAATCGTTCCAAAGCTTTGCCGACGGCGCCTGGGAGATGCCATCGGAGAGCAATTGCGAGGCGGCTGCGAATTGGCCCTGATGAAATAGCGCCTCCGCTCGTTGGAGGATGTCGTTGACCACTTGGGGTGTTGCCATAGAGCGCTCCGGTCTTGCCGCTGCAAGGAGCATGGCCTTGAGGCGGAGTTTCTAGGGACGATGTGCAGGGAGAGTTCCAGAGCGACGAGAATTGCATTAGGCTTTGCTAATACAAGGTCGCCCGGCCCACACGGTTTGAGCATCGATTTTTTGGAGTGCGGCGGCTTCTGCCGCCGCTTTTGAGGTGTTGGCCCCCGAGACAGACTGATCAGTTTGGGAAATGCGGATTAGTCTGTAAAAGCGGGAGCAGAGCTCCCGCACTCCAAAGGGGGAGGCACCCTATCTTTTATTAACATTTCAATCGGAAGTCGGCTTCTCTTTGCTCGGGGTAGGCAGGGCGGGTGTGCCGTCGGCTTTCAAGTAGTGCGCGTACCAGGCCAGGTAGCGCTCATGCAGGTCCTTTATATGGGAGGGCGTCTTGAACTCGTGATACTCATCCGGGTAGACCACAAGCAGGGTTTCGCGTCCAAGTTCCTTAAGCGATAGGTACATCTGCTCGCCGCCGAGAATAGGAACGTTGCAGTCGATGTTGCCGCCTACGAAGAGGGTGGGCGTTTGGATATCCTTCACCCTGTAGAATGGCGCGATGCGATCCCAAAGCGCCTGGTTCTCCCAGGGGTAGCCCAGTTCGATCACGTACTCACGCTGGTATTCGTCATGCCCCCACATGCTGCTGAAGTTGGCCGCGCCGGCTCCGGAGATGGCTGCTTTGAAACGGTTGGTCTGGCCGATGATGAAGTCGGTGGAGATTCCGCCGTACGACCAGCCGCCGACGCCCAGTTTGTCCGGGTCCGCCAATCCCTGCGCCAGGGCGTAATCCACGAACGCCATGTCGTCCTGATAGTCCTTATTCCCCCAATCGGCATAAATGGCCTTACAGAAATCCTGCCCATAGCCTGTCGAACCGCGCGGATTGGGCAACAGAACAGCATAGCCATTGGCTGCAAAGAGTTGGGCAATGTCAAAAAATTCGTCTTGGTATTCTTCCACGGGACCGCCGTGCGGCCGCAGGATGGTCGGAACCTTTCTGCCGGGCACGTAATCCACCGGCTTATAAAGGTAGCCGTGCACCACGGTTCCGTCCTTGGATTTGAACGAAACGTATTCGCCCTTGACCAATCTATGCTGGGCTAGCCACTTGTCGTTCAAGTGCGTCAGCTGGGTCAGCTTCCCGCCGGGGATGGCGAACACTTCGTAGGGCCGGTCGGTCGCGGAGATGGTGGCGGCCAGCGTCCCGTCTTTGGAGAACGAATACCCGTCGATGTTAAGCCGTCCGCCGATGGCCCGAGCGATCGTGCCATCGGCAAGATTGGCCTGCGCCAGAGTCTGGGTGCCGTCATCGTCAGCGAGGAAATAAATGGACTTCCCATCCGGTGCAAAGCGTGGCTCGCTGGCCATGCGGTCGAAGGCCTTGGTCAGGATCCTGGCTTCGCCGCCGGCTGCAGGGGATACGGCAACGTGCCTGGTGGCGTAGTAGAAGAGTTTCAGGTCAATCGTAGCGGAGTAGGTGAGCCACTTGCCGTCGGACGACCAGGAGGGGTGATCCTTCTGCCCGGGAAAATTTGTGATCTGCGTCGGATGGGCGCCCTGGTCGGTATTACCGGCGGCCACCACCCAGATGTCGGAGTTGTAGGTGAGGTCGGGATCCGGCTTGGTGCGGTTGCTCTCGAAGGCAAGAGACTTGCCATCGGGCGACCACGCTGGTTGTGAATCGTCGTAATCGCCCGAAGTCACCTGCCGCTGCGTTTTCGCCGCCAGGTTGAAGACGTAGAGATGGGTGCGGCGGCGGTCGATGTAGCCGACATTGTCGTTCTTGAACTGCAGCCGGTCGATCACCCAGGGAGGTTGCGCTTTGGACTTTTTCCCTGCGCCGTCATCACCACCCTTGGATTTTCTAGCCGCTTCCTCAAGCTCTTCGGGCTTGGGATCGCGAAGAATCAAAACCAGTTGTTTGCCGTCGGGCGCCCATCCGAACTCATCCACATCCTGGATCGTGTCCGTAAGGCGCTGGGCTTCACCGCCCAGGCGATTGAGCAGGTATACCTGCGCCTTCTCGTCGTTGCCCTCGGCATCCTTGCGCGTGGACAGAAACGCCAGATACTTTCCGTCCGGTGACCACCGTGGGTGGGAGGACGCCACGCCTTCGGCGGTGAGCGGGATGGCGTCGCCGCCGGCGGTCGGCACCATCCAGATCCGCGACTCGGCCTTGTCTTCCTTTACCGAGCTTGAGTTGACGGTGAAGGCGACCACCTGCCCGTCCGGGCTGATCTGCGCTTCGTGCGCCTCTTTTACTCCGAAGAGGTCGTCAACCGTAATCGGGCGCGACACGGCGGGTTGCTGCGCGGGAGTAATGGAACTTGCCAGGAGAAAAATTCCGAAGAGCCCAGACAAACGAAGCTTCATGCGCACGACTCCGATAGAAATTGGAATGGAAAAGGCCTCGCGGAGTGTATCACAGCCTGCTGGCAACAATCGGAACCTGGCCGCAGAGAGAAATGGTTCGGGCGCGTGCAGCCGCCGCGTCTGCAACGAATCGTCTAGTACCGAAGTACAGTTGGCTCGCTGGAAAAAAATTCTCGCCGAGACGCATTTTTTTCTTGCATGCGTGAACAGAGATTGTATTCTTCGAAAGGTGAGCTTGCTTCGAGAGATTGGAAAGCGAGAGTCACTTTAGGAGGACGAGAGAAAAAATTGAGCACTTTATCCCTGCCCGCCCAAATTCCTTCCCAAGCGCTTCCCATCTCCAAAAAGAGAGCCGCAAAGTTGACGCTCTGGCCGCTTGTTGCCGCCACGTTCTTCATGGTGTCCGGCGGAACGTACGGCACCGAGGCGATTATTTCCGGCGCGGGATACGGCCGTGGGATTCTGGTTTTGCTGTTTCTGCCGGTTCTGTGGTGCTTGCCGACAGCCTTCATGATCGGCGAACTGTCGAGCGCGCTGCCGCACGAAGGCGGCTACTACGCGTGGGTGCGCCGCGGCCTGGGCAATTTCTGGGGCTTCCAGGAAGCGTGGCTTTCGCTGGCCGCCAGCATTTTTGATATGGCGATTTACCCGACCCTCTTTGTGTTTTACCTGAAGCAGATGTCGCCGTGGTTTGGCGAGGGCAATCACGGGATTTTTGCGGGCTTGTTTGTGGTGGCCGCCTGTGCTGCGCTGAATCTGGCGGGCATCCGCGTGGTGGGCATCACCTCGCTCTGGCTGTTCTTCCTGTTGTCGCTGCCGTTCGGGCTGATCGTGGTGCTGACGCCAATGAAGCTGGGCGCGTTCGCAGGCGAGCCACATGCAGCTTCGGCGGGCGCGAGTGTTGGCCTGCTCGGCGCAATTCTTGTGGCCATGTGGAATTACATGGGCTGGGACAATGCCTCGACTATCGCGCAGGAAGTCGAGCGGCCGCAGCGTACCTATCCAAGGGCTATGATCGCCACGGTCATTCTGGTGTCGCTCACCTATGTTTTGCCGTTTCTGGCGGTCTATTTCACCGGGACGCCGGCCTCAGCATTCGCCGAGGACGGTTCCTGGGCGGCGATCGCCGGGCAACTCGGCGGCAAGATCATGGGCTTTGAGTGGCTGCGCTTCATGGTGACCATCGGCGGAATGATGAGCGCGTTCGGCATGTTCAACGCGCTGGTGATGAGCTATTCGCGCTTGCCGCTGGCCATGGCCAAGGACGGCATGATGCCGAAGATATTCGGCAAAGTGACTTGGAAGAACGAGACGCCGTGGGTGGCCATCGTAGTGCTGGCAAGCTGCTGGGCATTGTGCCTTGGGCTCGGCTTCAAGAGGCTGGTGACGCTGGACATCATGTTGTACGGGGCGGCGCTGATGCTGGAGTTCGTCACCCTGGTGGTGCTGCGCGTCCGCGAACCGGAGCTGAAGCGGGAATTTCGCGTGCCGGGTGGCGTGGCAGGAGCGGTTACTTGCGGGATCTTCCCGCTTGGATTACTACTGTTGTCGCTAGTGGAAAGCGATCGTGAGACCATCCTCGGCATGAACGGGCTGTTCTTCGGCATGATTATCGTCGTGGCTGGGTTTGCGATGTACTACGCCACGCGCAAGATTCAAGCCCGCTTCGCGTCGGGTGCGGCTCCGCAAGACGTAACGGCGGACTAGAAATAGAGGCGAGTCAAAAACTGGCCACACAAACTGTTCAAAACCCGGCTCACCAGCCGGGCCTCTTTTTTGGAGTGCGGCGGCTCTGCCACCGCTTTTGAGGAGTCAGCCGCAAAAGACATGAGAGTTTGGGCGACGAAGCCGAGGCCGCAAAAGCGGGAGCTTCGCTCCCTCACTCCAAACGGGTCCCTTTCCGGCGCTTAATTCCGTTCTTCGAAACAACGATTGCGTTCAGATTTGGTATCCTGCTGGGCGTGAGATTCTCTCCCCCTCCGTGGCAAATTCTCGCTGCCGGTATACTCGGTGCCGCATTGTGTGGCTTCACGATCGCATGGGCGATTCCTCAGCAATCGGGTGGAACAAACAACCCAGCTGCAAAAACTCTGCCGTCGGCCACGAACGTAACGTCTCAGCAATCGTCTGGCAATTTAGCCACCCAGGTGCCGCGCACGGGTCTGAATATCGTAGTGCTGGATCCCGCGCACGGAGGCACCGATCAGGGCGCGCGCGGCACGGAAGGGATCAGTGAAAGCGACGAGGTGCTGCAATTCGCCTCGGCCACAAAGAAGGCGCTCGAAGCGCAGGGCTTCCAGGTAATCCTGACGCGCGAAGGGAACGACAATCCTTCGTTCGACGATCGCTCGGCGCGCGCCAACGCACAGCGCGGTGCGGTCTTTATTACGATGCACATCGCCTCGACCGGGCTGGCGGGCACCGCGCGCGTGTACGTTGAACCAGACGCGCCTGCGGTCAGCAACATCACCGGCTTGATTCCGTGGGACCGCGCACAGACGCCATTTCTGAGTTTGAGCCGAAAGCTCGGCGACATGGTGCAGCAGGAATTGTCCAAACGCTTTAAAGGTTCGCCCGACACCCTCCAGACCGCTCCTGTGCGTCAACTGCGCACCACGGCCGCGCCGGCAATTGCTGTGGAGATTTCCAGCGTATCGGTGAAGGAGCGCTCGGAACTCGACCGCATGGTTCCGGGTGTGGCGGACGCCATCGCGCGCGGCCTCACCGCGTTTCGGCCCACGTACGTGGTACCGAGCATCCCGACTCCGGGCGGAAGCGTGCAGCCATGAGCCCGAAATGGACCGTGTGGCTCGGCGGCGTGCTGCTGGCGGCGGTGATTGCCGCGGCGCTGTACTTCCCCGCCCTGCGGCGCCAGGTGAATAAGGCAAAGGATTTAACGGAGAAGACGGCGGAGCAAGCGAGGCGCGAATTGTTGCCCGTGGCTCCCGTGAGTACGGGAGACCCCATGGTGAAGGTAACGATGTTCTGGGGCTCGCGCGGCCAGGAAGGTGAGCTGGTTCCAGTGATCGTGGAATTGCCGTTGTCGCGCGAACCGGTTTTGCGCGCCAAGCAGGTGCTGAACACGCTTCTGGCCGGCCCGGTGGATTCCGAATCGCGCACTCTACCGCCGGATGCGGCATTGCTGGCCTTTTACATTTTGCCCGATGGCTCGGCGATTGCAGATTTTTCCGACGAAATTCGCACTTCGATTCCTTCGGGGATTCAAAGCGAGCAGTTAGCGGTGGAGTCGATCATTCGCACGCTGGAAGCCAATGTGCCGCAGGTGCTTCGCCTGAAAATTTTGATTCATGGCCAGGAAGCGGATACGCTGGCAGGCCACGTGGATCTGACGCAGTTGTACCGCGTGAACGCCAAGGACGCGGCGGGCACGCAATTGGATAATCCTTCGCCACCGGGTTCGTCGCTGCCGGCTCCGATCCGCAAGGCGGTGGATAAAATGCGTCGGGCGACAAAGCGATAAAAGGTCCTCAAGGGTTTTCGCAACATGGAAAAGAGGCTTGCGATGCGGAGCGACGGGCGGCACGCCGACCAGTTACGCAGCTTAAAGATCACGCCGGATTTTATTTCCCAGGCGGAAGGCAGCGTGTTGATTGAATTGGGGAAGACGCGGGTGATCAGCACTGCTACGGTTGCGGACGGCGTTCCGGGTTTTTTGAAAGGCAGCGGCAAGGGCTGGGTCACCAGCGAATACGGAATGTTGCCGCGCGCAACCGAAGAACGCACGCCACGCGAAGCGTCGCGCGGCAAACAGAGCGGGCGAACACTGGAGATTCAGCGGTTGATCGGGCGTTCGCTGCGCGCCGTTACGGATCAGGAAGCGCTGGGCGAGCGAACTGTGTGGATCGATTGCGACGTCATCGAAGCGGATGGCGGCACGCGCACCGCTTCCATCACCGGGGCGTTTGTGGCGTTGGCGCTGGCCATGGAACGCATGGTTGCCGCGGGAATGCTGAAGACTTCTCCGCTGATCGATTCGGTGGCCGCGACGAGCGTTGGAATTGTGGATGATGTTTCGCTGCTGGACCTTTGCTATGAAGAAGATTCCCGAGCGGAAGTGGACATGAATGTGGTGATGACCGGCAGTGGCGATTTCGTGGAGATCCAGGCGAGCGCCGAGGGCCGGCCCTTCGCAGGCGCCGAGATGCAAGACCTGCTGGCGCTCGCGGCCGCCGGCATTCGCCGCTTGAACGAAGAACAGCGCACCGTGCTGCCTGCGAATTTCCTGGGCCGCAAACGCTAACGGCGGCGAACTCGAGACGGCGTTTCGCTGTACGCAAGAAAAACGGAGACCATGACGGATACCAGGGAATCGCGAACGCTCTATCTGGCTTCGGGGAACGCGGGAAAACTGAAAGAGTTTCGGGTGCTGGCGGAAGCTTGCGGCAAGAATTGGCAGTTGGAACTGCTGCCGGGCTTCCCGTCATTGGCCGAGTTCGAGGAATCGGCGCCGACTTTCGCGGAAAACGCGGCGGGAAAGGCGCTCTACTATTCGCGCCATAGCAACGGGATCGTGTTCGCCGATGATTCGGGGTTGGTGGTGCCAGCGCTGGGTGGAGCGCCTGGAGTGTTTTCGGCGCGGTACGCGGGGCCGGGCGCCAGCAACGAACAGAGAATTGCAAAGCTGTTGTCGGAGATGAAGGGGCTCGCGGGCGCTGAGCGAAGCGCGTATTTCGTTTGCGTGATCGCCGCCGTTCGGGATGCTCGCGCCTTGGCAATCGTTTCGGAAAAAGTGGACGGGGAAATTCCGAACGAACCGCGCGGCTCGGACGGTTTCGGCTACGATCCGCTGTTTTTCTTCCCGCCGCTTGGGAAAACATTTGCGGAATTGCGGGCCGAAGAGAAGAGCCGGCATAGCCATCGCGGCAAGGCGTTTCGGCGGCTGCTGGAAGTGCTGGATTGATAGAAAGAAAGACAGATTTCAACACAGAGGGTACAGAGGTTCCACAGAGGTTCCACAGAGGTCGCGGAGAAGAGGCAGAGATGGCAGCGAAGAAAAAAGTGAAGACGAGCAAGAAGAAAGTTGTGAAGAAAACCAAAAGGCCTAAGCAGCCGGTAAAGAAAACGGCCGGAGTTGCGGCGGGAACCGATCCGAAGCGTGTCGCGGCGATTCTTGCCGGCTTGGACGCGGCATATCCGGATGCGACCTGCGAATTGAATTATGCCAACGCGTTTCAGCTGCTGATCGCAACGATACTCTCGGCGCAGTGCACCGACGTTCGCGTCAACCAAGTTACCCAGGAGCTTTTCAAGAAATATACGAAGCCAGAAGATTTCGCGTATGCGTCTCCCGCGGAACTGGAAAAGGAAATCCGGCCGACCGGCTTTTTTCGGAACAAGACGAAATCCATTATGGGCGCGAGCAAGGGACTGATTGAAAAATTCGGCGGCCAGGTCCCGCGCACCATGGAAGAAATACTGACGCTGCCGGGCGTCGCGAGAAAAACGGGCAACGTGGTGCTCGGCACGGCCTACGGGATTGCCAGCGGCATCGTGGTGGACACGCACGTAATCCGGCTATCGCAGCGGCTCGACCTGACGCACAACGATGACCCCAAGAAAATCGAGCAGGACCTGATGAAAGTGATCCCCGAAAACAAATGGATCAAGTTTTCTCACCAGCTCATCTGGCACGGCCGCCGCGTCTGCGCCGCCCGCAAACCCAAATGCTCCGAATGTAACCTTGAATCCCTCTGCTACTCCAAAGACAAAACGGTCTAGCCGGCGTTTTTGCTCACAAATAGTTTTGCAGGCGGCTACGGCTTGTCGTTTGCAGGCGGGGGAGTTTGCGGCGGCGGCGATTGCTGAGGCGAGCCCTGCGCACCATTCAAAATGGCGTTGAAATCAGGATGCGTACCCAGCGCCTGGCCGTTGCCTCCTGTAACATTTGGATGCCCTGGCGGCATCGCGCCCGTCGCCGTACCAGCCGGCGGCGCTTCTCCCGGGCCCGGATGCTGCATCCCGCCGCCCATGCCGGTGCTCTTCAGCACCACCCATTCTTCACCGCGCTTTTCGAGCGCGTAGCCAATCTGCATCGCGTTACCGCTGGAATCGCCGCCCTTGGCGCGAATCTCCACCTGCGCCTGCGCCTGATTGCCGTTCACCGTGGCTTGCGTCACGTTGACGTCCATATTGTTCAGGTTGAGCATATTCAACCCGACAAGATGCTTGATCACTCCAGCGCGAATCGCTTCCTTCTCATCGTTCTTTGATTTGCACGCGACCGCGAACAACAATGTGGCGCTGAGCAGGGTGGCAAGAATCCCGCGTTTCATTCCCATTTCCTTTCGCTGGTGCATCACCGGAACCTGGCTTGGACCAAGTTCATCGTAGCGTAAGGCCGGACCGAACGCGAATGCAGGCAAACTCCGCGTGAGAAAAAATAACGCCGTAAAATCTCTGGAAAATGCGGTCCGAACAGCGCTCCTCAGCACTTCGGCGAATTTCAAAAAGTACGCTAGAATAGAGGTCACTGTCGGGGCGTAGCGCAGCCTGGTAGAGCGCCTGCCTTGGGCGCACGCAACTCGACTCCACCAACTCCATCCGTTACTTCTAACTACTAACGTTTCCAACAAATCGGGGAATCTGCTTTTCGCTCAAAAGTAACCCGAATGAAATGAAAACGTTGGATTCTTGCACAGTCGGTGCACAGTCAAGCGCGCTAAAGCATTCGGTTAACAGCCGAACAACCAACTTCATCAGAACTTGCCGGAGTTGGCCCTAATCGAAGGAAATCAGCAAGTTGCAACTAACTCTGGCGAATCACTTTCTCCTTCTTTTTGCTTTGCCGGCCTGTGAGGACGGCGCAAACAGATTCGCTCTCCCGACGAGGGACTGTTGGGCCGGAGGTATGCTTGCCCACAAAGCCAGAGCGAGAAGGAGGCTCGCCTGACGTCGAAACATAAAGCGAATTGCGCTTGCTCTCCTCATTCCGGCATGCGTCCCATCGCATCTTCCATTTCGTCGTTCGCCTGGATGTATTCCAGCTGAGACTGGAGGAGAAGCGTTTTCGCGTCCAATTCGTGAGCCGCCGCCGCTTCCACTTGCGAGCGCAGCGCGCTGCCTTCCTGGAGCTGTTGAGCGGAAACGCGGTGGGACTCGGTTCGCAGTGCCAAAAGTTCTTCGGAGACTTTCGTCATCTGGCGGGTGCGTTCGAGCTTGTTGTACGCGGTTTGCACGCGGAGCTCGACCTCTTCCTTGATTCGGGCCAGATTCTCCTCTGCCTGGGCCAATTGAGCCTTGTGTTCGCCGATTGCGGCGTTTCGCCGGCCACCGTCGAAAAGATCATAGCCAAAATGCACGCCGAAGCTTCCGAAATTGCGTGCCAGGAACGGGACATTATCCTGATAGCTGTAGCGCGCAAAAGCTTCCACGTCTGGAAGGTATTGGCGTTTGGCAAGACGGACGGCGGCCGAAGCCTGTTCCACTTTTGCGCGCGCTTCCGCGATCTCCGGGTGACTTTCGGTGGCGATTCGCAGGCATGCTTCACGTTCGCAGGTGTTGCCGACTTGGCGGACAGCGGTATCGAGCGTGAGTTGAGTGGTTAGAGGCAGGCCAATGGCGTCGTTCAATTGCATCGTGACGTCCGAAAGCTGCAATTCCGTGTTCAAAAGATCCTGTTTTGCTTCGAGAGACTGCGCGCGGCTTTCGACGGCCTGCTCCTGCAGTACGCTGCCATATTTGACTTCTTCCACGCGCTCGGTCAGCAGGGACTCGTTGGCTCGAATCCTGGCTTCTGCGGCGGCTTTGTGGGATTGCAGAACCAGTAGCCTGTAGTAAAGCTGGTGAACCTTGAGGACGACATCGTTTTCCGTCTGGCGCTCTTTGTTGCGCGTTCCGTTCAGCTCGGCGGCGGCGACATCATTCGCGGCTTTGACTTTCCAGAGTTCCGTGAGCGGCTGGGTTAGCCCGGTGCCACTGGTGACGAGGGTGAGGCCGCCCTGATTCAAGATGGTGGTTTGAGCGGGGAGTGGAGTTCCGCCCACGGTACCAATGCCGCCGGCGGGTATTCCGATGAATTGCGTGTCGGTTAGTTTAATGAGGTTGCTATCGTTGCGCAGGATCGGAAAGTACGCGCTGCGTGCAATTTCTTTGGTGTGTGTTTTCTCTTCGACCTGGGATCTGGCGATGCGAACGATGTGATTGTGTTTCAGCGCTAGCTGAACGGCCTCATCCAAGGAGAGGCGGCGCGG
>Ga0210407_10000675_pt1 | contig 36651 bp, 33 predicted proteins | sample IncBWC27MmetaG_FD_150860 | JGI IMG/M metagenome (GOLD analysis project Ga0210407, IMG submission 150860) | Forest soil microbial communities from Barre Woods Harvard Forest LTER site, Petersham, Massachusetts, United States - Inc-BW-C-27-M | ecosystem: Environmental > Terrestrial > Soil >...
GACGGGGCAGCCGGTGATGTTGCAATTTTTGGACGCAACGGGAGAATCGGCTCCGGTGAATCCACGGTTTGACAGCGCGACGGGGAAATTTGAGGTGCGATGGATGGCGGCGGGGAGTTACACGCTACGGGCGACAGCTGGAAATGGACAAGGCCCGCGATACTCGACGACGGTGCCAGTTAACGTGAATACGGACACGGCAAGCGTGCACGCGAACCTTTCGGAGCAGAACAACATTGCGATTCGAGTGCGGGCGGTCTACACAAGAACGGATTCCTGGAGACCGCAGGAGGGGCAAGAGAGAAATCTAGTTTACGTCGGGCTGACGCTGCGGAACAGCGCACTGGCGAAAATGCAAATTCCATCGCAACTGGTGGGCGAGGGGAGCGAGGCAACGCTGGAATTGCAAAATGTGTCGCCGGGGACGTATGCGGTGCTGATCAATCCGAACGGACCGATGTACGTGCAGTCGGCGAGTTCGGGAACGCTGAATTTGCTGGAGAATGATTTAACGGTGCCGCCGGGAGGATCGGTGCAACCGATAGAAATTGTAATACGGGATGATGTGGCGAACCTGGAGGGAAAAGTATTGTCGGACGGGCATCCGGCGATGGCGACGATCGTCGCGATTCCCCGGCAGGGGGCGAGCTTTCCGAGAGTGCAGCCGACGAACCAGGACGGAACATTCGAATTTGGACTGCTGCCGCCGGGGGACTACAAGATTCTTGCAGTGGACCGGGCGGACGAGCTGGAGTACACGAATCCGACGGTGATGCAAAAATATCTTGCGAAGGAGCAGGAGATTACGGTTTCGCCGGACCAGACTGCCAAGATCGAATTGGAGCTGGTGAAGGTGCAGGAATGAACGGATTGGAAAAGGCGTTCTGGAATTTTTCGGCGCTGCTGGTGTTTTGTTTTTTTCAGCAGGCGGGAGTGCCGCAGGCGACGGCACCGGCCGCGCAGCCGGCACCTGCGCCGAGTGCGACGGAGTTTCGGATTAGCGGGAGAGTGGTGGACGCGGTGAGCGGGCAAGCGCTTTCGAAAGCGCAGGTTTCGATCGGCATGGCAAATAATCCCGATGCGGCGCGAGTGGAAGTGTCGGGAGAAGACGGAGGATTTGTTTTTCGCGGAGTGGCTCCGGGAAAATACACGCTGGCGGCGCGAAGGCGTGGATACGTCCAACAGCTCTATCAGCAACACGAGAGATTCTCTACGGCCATTGTGATTGGGCCGGGTCTGGAGGCGGAGAATTTGCGATTTGAGTTGCGGCCTGGGGCGTCGATTTCTGGGAATGTGACGGACGAAGCGAACGATGCGGTGAGGCACGCGCAAGTGATGCTGTTCGAACAAAGCAATATTGCGGGGAAGCGGCGAACGGCAATCGCGCGGCGAACAAATGCGGATGACGAAGGGCACTATCACTTTGGGCATTTGACGCCGGGGACGTACTTCGTGGGAGTTTCGGCGACGCCGTGGTACGCGCAGCATGGTTTTCGGCAGCAAACGCCGCGGCAGGAGCGCTTTTCCCGGGACGGAGTCCTCGAAGAAGGGTTGCAAATGCCGTCGGAGCAGAACCAGAGTCTCGATGTCGCTTATGCGCTGACGTTTTTCTCGAATGCAAACGAATTGGAAGGGGCGGCGGCGATTACGGTTCATTCCGGTGATGCAGAAATTGCAGACGTAACGATGAGGCCGGTGCCTGCGTTGCATGTGCTGGTGAAGACCGCGGTGCAGGACCCAAGCCAGGGAATGAATGTGCAGGTGATGCGGATGGTGGGAGAAAACATTTCGGAGCCAGTGCAGGTGACGTTCAGCCAAGTTGCGCCCGGCGTGATGGAAGTCGCAGGAGTGCCGCCGGGAAAGGTGAGCCTGGGAGTGAACACGGCGCAGAAAAATAATGCGTGGACGCGGCGAACGCAGAGCGTGCAGGTTTCTGGAGACATGACGGTGGACGAAACAGAAGGGCCGCGGGGCGTAGTGGTGAGCGGAGTGTTAAAGGTGGACGATGGGACACCGGTTCCGCAGCCTGCGCGTGTGCGGCTGCGGAATACGGTTTCCGGGGAATCGTCGGATACGGAGGTTTCCGCGAGCGGAGAGTTTTCTTTTCAGGAAGACCCGGTGGAGACGGGAAGCTACGAGCTGATCATTATTCAAGGGCAGGGGCTGCTAATTCGAAAGTTGACTTCGCCGAGTGTGAAGACTTCGGGGCGATCGTTTCAAATTGCTACGGCGCAGGATGTGAGCGTGAACATCGTAGCGGGCAGGTCGAACGGGCAGGTGACCGGGTATGCGTTGAAGGATGAGAAGGCGGTGGCGGGCGTGATGGTCGTTCTGGTGCCGGAGGATTTGCATGCGAATCCCGCGCTGTTCCGGAGAGATCAGAGCGATTCGGATGGATCTTTTACGCTCGCCGGTGTGATTTCTGGAAAATATTCAGTGGTGGCTATTGAGAATGGGTGGGAACTGGAATGGTCGGACCCGGACGTGATGCGGAAATTTGTGGCGGGAGGCGAGGCGGTGGAGTTGCGGCCGGGTGGGAAGGCAGATGTCAAAGTGAAAGTGCAATGATTTTGTAGCGCGCAGGCCGCGTGCTGCTGCCGGAGTCTGGCGGGGTTTCGAAGATGCGGATTTGAATTAGTGGGCCGGAGCGAAGAAATAATAGTCGGCAGAATAGGGAATCTTTGATTCGGAGCCGCGCTTGGATTCGTCGCAGGAGCTGGCTTCTGGAGCGACACCGCCTTTCGTGTGAATGCGCTGAATGGATGTCGCGCGGCTGAGAAGGCCGGCGCCTGAATGGGTGGCGACAGTGACGAGCAGCCATGGAATCGCGTTTGGTTCGGGAGCGTCATGTTTTGCCGCGAGCTTGCCGGTAACTTCGCTGCCGTCGTTGAGCTGCCAGGATGGTCCGGCGAAATGGTGGCCGATGCTTTTTCCTTGCGCGTCGAAGAGCTCGGCTTCGGGGGCTTTAAGGGTCCACGCTAGTTTCTGATCCGTTCCCGCCTGGCAAACATAAATCTGAAAACCGGTCGCGTGTGTTTGCAGGAGAACTTCCTCGCCTTGCGGAGCTTTGAGATTGTCCGGAACGTCCGGGCGGGGAGTGGCCTGAGCCATCAGCAGAAGGATTGAAGCGAGCACTGCATTCAGAATTTTTGTCATGACGATAGATTTTAGCATGCGAGGCTCCGCATTTTGGATGTGAGATTTTGCGGCGGCCCAAGAGGGCCGTTTAAGAAGGAGGAGTGTCGAGCGCTTCGAATGATGCGATTTCGGTCTCCCATTCGAAATCGGGGCGGCTTTGCAGCAGGCGGACGCAGCGATTCCAACGGAGGACCGAGTCATCATTGCCCGCGGGACGGATCTTTTCAGCTTCGGCGAAACATTGCATGGCTTGCTCGAGGAGAGGGAGAAGCGTGTGCGGCGCGCGACCAGCAAGGAGCTGGGCTTTCACGCGGCGCTCGTGGAGCAAGCCGGTGTAATAAGAACGTTCGTAAGCGTCGCTGAGTTTTTGGAAGATGCCTTCGGCCTCTTTGTGACGATCGGAGCCCTCGCCCATGAATTGATCGGTGATGGACAGGCCGAGAATACGAAGTCCGAGTTGATGGTTGGGATCGGCGACGAGAATGTCGCGGCAGATGGATTCGGCCTCTTCGGGTTCGTTGAGGTAGCGGTAGAGTTCGGCTTTGGCGACGGCTTCGGCGATGCCCGATTTGGAAATGGTCTTCAGCTTGAAATCCATAGGGACTCCTTCGTTTGGTGCTACTCAGCGGGTGTTCCGCGAATCTTGCGCGCGATCCAGATGAGCGGGTCGTAGAATTGATCGACGACACGTTCCTTGAGGGGAATGATGGCGTTGTCGGTGATGTGAATTTCTTCGGGGCAGACTTCGGTGCAGCATTTGGTGATGTTGCAGAGGCCGATGCCCAGCTCATCTTTCAGCAATTTGGTACGTGAAACGCCATCGAGAGGATGCATTTCCAGTCCGGCGACGCGGACGAAGAAACGAGGTCCGGCGAATTGTTCTTTTTTGTCGTGATCGCGGAGAACGTGGCAGACGTCTTGGCACAGAAAGCATTCGATGCACTTGCGGAATTCCTGAACGCGATCGGCGTCTTCCTGGAAAAATTTCCACTGGGTGTTCGGACGAGGCTGGAAGGGCGGGATTTTTTTGTTGACCTGGTAGTTCCACGAGACGTCCGTCACGAGATCCTTGATGACCGGAAACGTCTTAAGCGGCTGCACCACGATGGGTTGGTCGAGAGGAAGAGCGTCCATGCGCGTTTTGCAGGTAAGGCGCGGGCGGCCGTTTACTTCCGCGGAGCAGGAGCCGCATTTGCCGGCTTTGCAATTCCAGCGGACGGCGAGGTCGGGGGAGAGATGGCCCTGAATGTAGTGAAGAGCGTCGAGAACGACCATGCCGGGAGCGATGGGCACTTTGTAGTCGACGGATTTGCCGCCGTCGGGGCCGCCACGGAAGACTTGCAATGTTGCATCAGCCATCGAGTTCCTCCGGTACTTGTGACGCGATTCTATTTGTCTTCGGCCAAAAGCTGCTGCAATTCCGCGGGCATTTCCGAGCGCGGGTTCTGGCGCAGTGCCATCGCAGTGCCATCGCGCTGAATGATGTTGTTCTTCGTGCCCAAGGCCGGATCGAGATTGGGAAAGTCGATGCGGCTATGCGCGCCGCGGCTTTCTTCGCGGACCAAGGCGCTGCGCGCGACGCCTTCGGAGACGGTGAGCATGGATTTTAGTTCGAGGGCGAGATGCCAGCCGGGATTGAACATGCGCGAGCCCTCGACGCTGACGTTAGCCACGCGAGCTTTTAATTTTTCGAGTTCGCCGAGGGCGCTCTGGACATCCTCGCGCGTGCGGTAAATGCCAACGAGAGTTTGCATGACTTCCTGAAGGTCGCGGTGAATGGCGTAGGGATTTTCGCCGGTGGGGCGCTGGAAAGGCTCGAGAGCTTCGCGCTCGGCTCGATCGATTTGAGCGGGGTCGAGAGTTGGTGACGAGACTTCTTTTGCGTGCTGAGCGGCGGCCAAGCCAGCGCGGCGGCCGAAGACCAAAAGATCGGAAAGCGAATTGCCGCCGAGGCGGTTCGCTCCGTGGAGACCGGCGGCAGCTTCGCCGGCGGCAAAGAGGCCCGGGACGGTGCTTTGCGCGGTTTCGGCTTCGACGCGGATGCCGCCCATCATATAGTGACAGGTCGGGCCAACTTCCATGGGGCCCTTGGTGATGTCCACGTCGGCGAGTTCTTTGAACTGGTGATACATGCTTGGAAGTTTGCGTTTTACGTAGTCAGCGGGTTTGTGGGAGATGTCGAGAAACGCGCCGCCGTGTTCGGTGCCGCGGCCTTCGCGAACTTCCGTGTAGATCGAGCGGGCGACCACGTCGCGGGTGGAAAGCTCCATCCGCTTAGGATCGTACTTTTCCATGAAGCGCTCGCCGTTTTTGTTGCGAAGGATGCCGCCTTCGCCGCGGACGGCTTCAGTAACAAGAATGCCTTGCACGCCGGGAGGCCAAACCATTCCGGTGGGATGAAATTGCACGAATTCCATGTCCATGAGTTCAGCGCCAGCTTCATAGGCGAGCGCCATACCGTCGCCGGTGTATTCCCAAGAATTGGAAGTGACGCGCCATGATTTTCCGATACCGCCCGTGCATATGACAATGGACTTCGCTTTGAAAAGAACGAAACGGCCTTGTTCGCGCCAGTAGGCGAGCGCGCCGGCGACGCGGCCGCCGTCTTTGAGTAGGCGCACGACCGTGCACTCCATGTAGACGTCAAAGCCCATGTGCACGCCGCGATCCTGCAGCGTGCGGATCATTTCGAGGCCGGTGCGATCTCCGACGTGGCAGAGACGGCGGAAGGTGTGGCCGCCAAAAGCGCGCTGGAGAATTTGGCCGTCTTGCGTGCGATCGAACAAGGCGCCCCATTGTTCAAGCTCGCGGACGCGCTCGGGAGCTTCCTGCGCGTGAAGCTGAGCCATGCGCCAGTTGTTGAGAAGTTTTCCGCCGCGCATGGTGTCGCGGAAGTGCGTGCGCCAGTCGTCGGCGGAGTCGACGTTGGCCATGGCGGCGGCGATGCCGCCTTCGGCCATTACCGTGTGAGCTTTGCCGAGAAGCGATTTGCAAACGACGCCGACGCGCGCGCCCTGGGCAAGCGCTTCAATGGCAGCGCGCAGACCGGCGCCGCCGGCGCCGATGACAAGCACGTCATGCTCGTGGGTTTCGAATTTGTCGGTCAAAAGAGCCTCACATCCAGGATGGCACCGGAAGAAACGAGACGAATGTAGAGGTCGGCGAGACCGACGGAGAAAAGGCTCATCCAGGCAAAGAGCATGTGGCGTTCGTTAAGTGAGCTGATCCAGCTCCAAGCTTTGTAGCGGGGTTTGCCGAAAGTTGCGCAAGAGAAGCAATCCAATTTGCCGCCGGCGAGATGCCGCAACGAGTGGCAGGAGAAGGTATAGGTGGTAAGCAAACAGATATTGATCAGCAAAACGAAGGAGCCGACTCCGGCGCCGAAATGGCCGTCGAAGAAGAAGGCGCGCACGGCGTCGTACCAGAGAAAGGCGAGGAAGAGAACCGCTAGATAGAGAAAATAGCGATGCAGGTTTTGCAGGATGAAAGGGAATTTCGTTTCACCGGAGTAAGAGCGCTGGCCTTCGCCGACGGTGCAGGCCGGTGGATCCAGGAAAAAGGCCCGGTAGTACGCTTTGCGGTAATAGTAGCAGGTAGCGCGGAAGCCGAGCGGACCGGCAAGAATCAAAAGTGCGGGAGAGAAAGGCCACCAATGGTGCCGCGGGTCAATCAACGGAGAATAGAAGGGGGAAAGGTAAGGTCCCCACTCATAGAAGCGGCCCTCAAAAGCGCGGAGCGTCGCGTAAACACCGAATCCGCCGAGAACGATAACGACGGGAAGAATCTCCAGCCACCAAGCGTCGCGCCGCAAGGTACTGCCGAACGGATGACCGCTCGCCGCAGGAGCTCCAGACTCGGGCATAGGTACACCTCAGCGAGGCATAGAGTAGCCACAAAAGAGAAATTTGCAAGCGAAAATTCCTTGCAAGTCCAAGCGGGCGAGCACGGTAGAGCGGGTGAAACGCTGCGACGTCGGGGCACCATGCGGCCCCGAGCGATGCCCGGAGCGATGATTTGTTGGGCGAAAGCATTTGTTTTTTGCTGGCGGGCAAGGCGAATTCTTGATGTAATCGTTTACATTGTCCCAAAATGAGCGATGCGAACCGGGGAACTTGAGCACCTCCGCCGTAGCGTTATAGTCGGTGTATAGTGGCGGGTGCAAAAAACGCCCCGACGCCGGGGTACGTGGTCGAGGAGACAAGGCTAATGGGATTAACCAGCATCGACTGGATCATCATGGCCGTGTACTTTGTCTTTGTCGTAGGCATCGGCGCGGCTTTGAAACGCTACATGAAAACCAGCACGGACTTTTTCCTGGCTGGCCGCTCGATTCCAGCGTGGGTTGCAGGTCTCGCATTTATCTCCGCCAATCTGGGAGCGCAGGAAGTCATCGGCATGGGGGCTTCCGGTGCGAAGTACGGTCTGGCGACGAGCCATTTCTACTGGATCGGCGCGATTCCGGCGATGGTCTTCGTTGGCGTGTTCATGATGCCCTTCTATTACGGCTCCCGCGCGCGGTCGGTGCCGGAGTACCTGCGGTTGCGATTTGATGAGAAAACCCGTGGGTTAAACGCTATATCTTTTGCTACTATGACAATTTTCTCGTCTGGCATTTCGATGTATGCCATGGCCAAACTGATTCAAACGCTCCACATTCTGGATGGACCGTTTCGGCACTTCGGAATCCCGCAGTCCTGGATTTTCCACACGGGGATCATCGTTTCCGGGATTGTGGTGCTGGTGTATATCTACATGGGCGGGCTTTCCAGCGCGATTTATAACGAAGTCGTGCAGTTTTTTCTGATCGTTGCCGGCTTTCTTCCGCTGGTGTGGCTGGGTTTGAAAAATGTCGGTGGATGGTCGGGCCTAAAAGCGACGCTCGGGCCTTCCTACATGCATTCGTGGGCGGGGATGAGCAATCCGCATACAAACCGGCTGGGAGTGGAATGGTTCGGATTGACCATGGGGTTGGGCTTCGTGCTGTCGTTTGGCTATTGGTGCACGGACTTTTTGGTGGTGCAACGCGCAATGGCGGCGGATTCCATGAGCGCGGCCAGACGCACACCTCTGATCGCCGCAGTGCCAAAAATGCTGTTCCCCTTTCTGGTGATCTTGCCTGGTTTGATTGCCATCGCTTTGCCAACGCAGACGGTTGCGCCGATCAGCACAGGAGACGGAACAGCCATCGTGGCGCCAGCCGGCCAAGGACTTATTCCGGCAAAGGTCAACGCCACGACCGGACAACCCGTGCTCGATAGGAGCGGCCATCCGCAGTTGGACTACGATCTCGCCGTTCCCAATTTGCTGCTGCACTATTTCCCGACCGGGTTATTGGGGCTTGGTCTCACGGCGCTTCTTGCGAGTTTTATGTCCGGCATGGCCGGCAATGTGACCGCTTTCAACACCGTGTGGACGCACGACATTTATGAACCGTATATCCGCCCCGGTGCGAGCGACGCGCATTATTTGATGATGGGGAGAGTATCAACGGTTTTCGGAATTGTACTCTCGGTTGCGGGCGCGTACCTCGCAACGCGCTTCAACAACATCATGGATTTGCTGCAACTGGTCTTTGCATTCGTGAACGCTCCCTTGTTTGCTACGTTTTTGTTGGGAATGTTTTGGAAGCGCACTACGGGGCACGCCGCTTTCACTGGCTTGCTCTCCGGAACGCTGGCCGCCGCCGTGCACCACGGACTAACCATACCCGAAGAAGCGATACCGGGAATCAAGGGTGGTTGGATCTCGGTGGTGCACAGTTACCCAAGCGAAATGGCGCAGAATTTTTGGACGGCCATTTTTGCCTGGAGCACCTGTTTTGCGATCACCATTCTCGTGAGTCTGATAACGACCGCCCCGGAGGAATCGAAGCTGGTGGGCTTGGTCTATTCGCTGACCGAGCGTCCCTCGGAAGGGCATCTGTCGTGGTACAAGCGTCCAATTTATCTGGGCGCATTCATTTTGGGGGCCACCGCCCTGCTGAATTTCATTTTTCGCTAGAAAGAGGCGCGCATGGGCTTGGACATTCGTCTGCCAATCGGGATGCTGTTTACGATTATTGGAGTCCTGTTGATTCTCTTCGGGGCGTTCAGCAATCCCTTGATTTACGCGCAATCGCTGGGTATCAACGTCAATCTGACGTGGGGCGTCGCGCTGCTGGTCTTCGGCATCGTGATGCTGTACTTCGGGGCGCGGGCCATGTTTTGGCCGCGTCCAGGCGATGCCGGCGGCTCCCCCAGTGGAAAATCGCGGCACTAACAGCAAATGAATTGCACGCCTCAGTTCAGTTCAAATCAACTCCAGTTGGTGACGGGCGCTCCTCATGGATAGGTCAGCCGAGCTGCTGGTGAAATTCAAGGCACATTACGGCACGGGCGCGGCGGCGTACCGCGCGCCCGGCCGCGTGAATTTGATCGGAGAGCACACCGATTACAACGATGGCTTCGTGCTGCCTGCGGCCATTGGATTTTCGTGCTCCGTGGCGATTGCGCCGCGAAACGACCGAAACCTGGTGCTGTACTCGGAAAATTTGTCGGAAACCAAGGAAGCAAATCTTGATGCCATCGCGCCACCAGGGTCAGGTGAGTGGCAGGACTATCCGATAGGAGTCGCCTGGGCGCTGGAGCAAGCAGGGAATCGGCTTCGAGGAGCGAATGTATTCATCAGCGGGGACGTGCCGTTGGGCGCGGGCTTGAGTTCCTCCGCCGCCGTGGAAGTCTCTGTTGGCTATGCGCTCCTTGGCAATTCGGGAATTCGAGTGGACCGCACGGCGCTTGCGTTGCTCTGTCAGCGTGCCGAAAACGAATATGTCGGCGCGCGTGTTGGCATCATGGACCAATTTATTTCGTGCCAGGGACGTGCGGGACATGCGCTGCTGCTTGATTGCCGTTCGCTGGAGTTTCGACAATTGCCGCTTCCGCCGAAACTGCAATTGGTGATCTGCAATACCATGGTCAAGCACGAACATGCTTCCGGCGAATACAACGCGCGCCGTGCGGAATGCGAAGAAGCTATCCGGTTGCTCAGCCCGGTGTTGCCTGGAATTCGCGCCCTGCGTGACGTGACGCTCGCGCAGTTGGAAGAACATCGCGGGCGGCTCACCGGAATCACTTACAAACGCAGCCGCCACATCGTCACGGAAAATGATCGAGTGCTGCGGGCGGCTTCGGCATTCGAGGGCGGTAATATCGGAGCGCTTGGGCAATTGATGGCCGATTCTCACCGGAGTTTACGTGACGACTACGAGGTGAGTTGCTCCGAGCTGGACGAAATGGTGGAGATTGCGTCGCGGCAGCGCGGCGTGCATGGCGCGCGGATGACCGGCGGGGGATTTGGAGGATGCACGATCAACTTGGTCGCGGCGGATGATGCGCGTAAGTTTCAGAGTGTGGTAGCGACGGAATACGAGAAAGCGACAGGGCTCCGGCCGGACATTTATATTTGCGCGGCCGCTGAAGGCGCGGAAGCGGTTGATACGAGCGTAGCCGCCAACTCCGAAGCGCGGCGGCCGGTGGTTCAGGAAAACAAATGAAGGCGAGCGGGAGCCAGGCGATTGGAGAATTCGAATGAGTTTTTCGGAGCTCCAGCAGATTCCGCACCGCCGCTTCAATCCTCTTGCGCGAGAGTGGGTGCTGGTTTCGCCGCATAGGACACAACGCCCGTGGCTGGGCCGCGTTGAAAAAATAGCTTCTCCTCATCAGTTGGCCTACGATCCTAATTGTTACCTTTGTCCGGAAAACGAACGCGCTGGCGGCGCGCGCAATCCAAAATACGGGAGTACTTTTGTCTTCGATAATGATTACGCCGCGCTGCTTCCGCAGGTGCCAGACGTGGAAGTGGATGAATCCGGGTTGCTCATTGCGCGTTCCGAAGCCGGCATCTGCCGCGTGGTGTGCTTCTCTCCGCGTCACGACTTAACGATCCCTCGAATGTCGGTTCCGGAAATCCGGCAAGTGATCGATGTTTGGGCTGAGGAATTTCAAAGACTCGAGCAAGTCGAGTGGGTCCGGCACGTCCAAATTTTTGAAAACCGCGGCGCGTTGATAGGAGCCAGCAATCCTCATCCGCATTGTCAGATTTGGGCAAACGCTTCGGTGCCGAATCTGCCGGATAAAGAGATTGCTTCGTTCCGCGAGTACTGCGAGAGAAAGAGATCCTGTCTACTCTGCGACTATTTGAAACTTGAGCTGCTGCATAAGGAGCGGGTTGTTTGCCAGAACGAGGGGTTTGCAGCCATCGTTCCCTATTGGGCGGTGTGGCCGTTCGAAACAATGCTTTTGAGCAAGCGGCACTTGGCGGCGATGGACGAGTTTTCCGATACCGAGCGCGATCAGCTTGCCGATATTCTGCGGCGCATGACGATTCGTTACGACAATATATTTGAAACCGCGTTTGCGTACACGATGGGTTTTCATCAGCGGCCGACCGATCGCCAGCACCATCCCGAATACCATTTTCACGCGCATTACTATCCGCCGCTGCTGCGGTCCGCAACTGTGCAGAAATTCATGGTGGGATATGAAATGCTTTGCTCTCCGCAACGCGACATTACTCCGGAAACCGCCGCGACCCGTCTTGTGGAAGCAGGCGAGACACACTATTTGGATCGAGCCTCGGTGACGAACGAGAAGAAGTGAGATATGGCCGTGCAGCACGCGTTCATCGCGCGGCAGGGAAGAGGAAATGAAAATGTTCCGGAGAAGCAGGACAAAGCTAGCTGGTGCATTGGTCTTGTCTCTGGCGGCTAGCTTTGCATTGCAGGCGAAAGATCGCCCACACGTAGCACGTTGGACGGAACAGATGGCCAACGATTGGTATGCAAAACAACCATGGCTCGTGGGCAGCAATTACATTCCCGCCGCGGCCATCAACGAGCTCGAAATGTGGCAGGCGGATACCTTTGATCCGCAGCGCATCGATAAGGAACTCGGCTGGGCCGAATCGATTGGATTGAACACCATGCGTGTTTTCCTGCACGACCTTTTATGGAAGCAGGACGCCGAGGGTTTCAAAAAGCGCATCGAGATTTTTCTGCAGATTGCGGCCAGGCATCACATCAAACCATTATTCGTACTCTTTGATTCTTGCTGGGATCCGAATCCCCGGCTTGGCAAACAGCGCGAGCCGCGCCCCGGTGTCCACAATTCGGGCTGGGTGCAAAGTCCGGGCGCGAAGGCGCTCCAAGATCCGGCCGAATATCCGCGCCTGGAGGCTTACGTGAAGGGCGTAGTCGGCGCATTCGGAAAAGACGAACGCATCCTCGGCTGGGATGTTTGGAACGAGCCGGACAACGGCAACGACAGCAGTTCCGCTTCTCGTGAAGCAAAGAGCAAAATGAATCTTGTACTCGCGCTGCTGCCGAGAGCCTTCGAATGGGCGCGCGAAGTTTCGCCAATGCAGCCGCTGACGAGCGGCGTTTGGAAAGGGGACTGGTCATCGCCTGAAAAGCTCGGGCCGATGGAAAACATTCAACTTGAACTTTCGGACGTGGTCTCCTTTCACAATTACGACAAAGCCGACGAATTCGAAAAGAGAATTCTGTGGTTACAGCAATATCACCGCCCGATTCTGTGCACAGAGTATATGGCCCGCGGCAACGGGAGCACCTTTCAAGGCTCACTTCCTGTCGCCAAGAAATACAAAGTGGCCGCGATCAATTGGGGATTGGTCGCTGGGAAGACACAGACTTATCTGCCGTGGGATTCCTGGCAGCATCCGTATACCGATCGCGAACCGGCCGTATGGTTCCATGAAATATTCAAGACGGATGGACAGCCTTACCGGCGGGAAGAAGTTGATTTCATTCGAAAGACAATCGGAGTTCCGTCGGCTCGCATGACCACATTGCTTGTGAGGTCCGCGAGGGGTTAACTGTCTCTATTTGAAAGAGAACAAATAAACCGTTGCGGAGTGATATTGCTGTCCCGGTTTCAGCTCCGTCGAGGGGAACTCAGGCTGATTCGGTGAATCGGGAAAGTGCTGCGTCTCCAGACAAAAAGCCGAACGGAACGGGTAGACCTCGCCCGTTTTGCCGTGAATAGTTCCGTCCAGAAAATTTCCGCTGTAAAACTGTATGCCGGGCTCGGTGGTTGTGATCTCCAGTGTACGCCCGGTTTGTGGGTCGTAGGCCAGCGCCGCAGGATCAAGTGCTGTCGCCGAGGTCCGATTGACAATCCAGTTGTGATCGTAGCCTTTGCCAAATTTCAGTTGCTGATCGTCTTGATTGATACGCGCACCGATGGCCGTAGGATGTAGAAAGTCGAACGGCGTGCCCGCCACGCTTTTCAGTTCGCCAGTGGGAATCAGTCCCGCGTCGACCGCATTAAACTTGCTGGCGTGCAGCGTTAGTTCGTGTTTGAGAATGTCTCCGTTGCCCTGGCCGCCGAGGTTGAAGTACGCATGATTGGTTAAATTCACGACCGTGTTTTTGTCGGTCGTCGCGCTGTAATCGATCTTCAGTGCGTTTCGCCCGGCGAGAACAGTAAAAACTACTTTGACGGAAAGATTCCCGGGATAGCCCTCTTCGCCATCTTTGCTCAAATAAGTGAGCTCGAGAGCTTGCCCCGCACTGCTGGAAATATCCCTGGCCTGCCAAACCTTCTTGTTAAACCCAGCGACGCCTCCGTGCAGGTGATTTTCGCCGTTGTTTTTTGCCAGTGTGTAGGTGGCGCCGTCCAAAGTGAACTTTCCGTGCGCTATCCGATTTCCGTACCGCCCGATCGTTCCGCCGAAAAAATTTCTTCCGTTCTCGTACTCTTCCGCCGTGTCGAAGCCGAGAATCACATCCCCGGTTTTCCCGTTACGATCAGGCGTTTTCAGCGAAACAAGCGTTCCACCGAAATTGGTGATGGCTACCTCCATCCCCGTCTTATTGGTCAAAATATACAGCTCGACGGACTGGCCATCCTTCGTCTTCCCAAACGGTCGTTTTTCCATTTTCGAATCGGCCTCTAACTTTTGTTGGGGAACTGCAAGGGCGATGAGCAAAAGTATTCTTGCAGGAGCGGTTACTTTGACCCTAGTCATCGCAGTCTCCTGAAATGCAAATTGATGCGAGTGATGCAGTGCCCGGCGCTCAAGCTTGAAGGAAAGCGACAGGCTCAAGGCCAGTGTGTGAATAGAGTGCCGTGGACAGCGAAAGCCAAACGTTCCAGAAGCACGCGGACATTGCGTACGCGAGCAGCAGTGCGTTGCCATGGCTTCGGTAAACGTTTTCTCCTGCCTTATACTTCGCTGGCACGAACGCTGTCAAGCGGCGATCATTTGTTTATTCCAGGTAGAAAACTTCCTTCACCTCCAGCCCCTATTCGAACGTCCCGGAAAATCTTGCGCACAATTCAGTCATGCCTGCTACGTCTCCAATGATTCGGCATGTCGATATATGAGGGGCCCAGCGCCGCAACCGACGGGCAGCCGAGAAGTCTAAGCGTGCGCTCGACATCTTCACGCAGAATTTCCAGCGCGCGAGCCACGCCGGCCTCTCCGGCCGCGCCCAACCCGTAGGCATACGCGCGCCCAATTAGCACCGCGCGAGCGCCGAGACAGAGCGCTTTTACAATGTCACTTCCGCGACGAATTCCACCGTCCATCAGAACTTCCATTTGTCCGCCCACGGCGGCCACAATGTCCGGCAGCGCGCGGAGTGTGGAAGAGACACAATCGAGCTGCCGGCCTCCATGATTCGAAACCACTACTGCGGCCGCTCCTTCGTCGGCAGCGCGCTTCGCGTCGTCCGCCGTTAGCACGCCCTTCACGATGATCGGCCCCTGCCACGCTTCGCGGATCCACCGCAAATCTTCCCAAGTCGCAACCGACCGTGCGAGCGCTACGGTCACGTCGATCATCGGCATCGGCCCCTTTCCGGGAATGACAATGTTTTCGAGTCTTGGAACTGCGCCATCCAGCAGAAACGACGCCAGCCAGCTTGGACGCGCCAGGACTTGTGGAATGTACGGAATTCTCGAGAACAACGATCCGCTCATCAACTGCTTCATTCCATTCCGCGGGTCTCTCTCGCGCATCCCCGCGACCGGCGTGTCGATGGTAAACACGAGAGCGGAATAGCCCGCGCGGCGTGCCCGTTCGATCGCGCCTTCCGCGGCTTCGCGTCCGCCGACCAAATAAAGTTGATACCACACGGGTCCGCTGGTCGCCGCTCGAACGTCTTCGAGTTTGTGGCCGGAAATCGTGGACAGAGTAAACGCACTGCCCGCGGCACCCGCCGCTGCCGCTGCGGCAAGTTCTCCACGAGGATGCATCAACCTGCTATATCCGACCGGGGCGAGCACCGCAGGGAAGGAAATCTCTTGTCCGAGTACGCGCGTTCGAAGATCGCATTGCGGCGCCGTCACCGCCTGTCTGGGCCGGAACGTGACGTCATTAAAAACGCGGCAATTCTCGCGCAGTGTGACTTCGGCATCCGCGCCGCCATCCACGTAATCAAAAACCACGCGAGGCAGCCGGCGTTGCGCTAATCGGCGCAGGTCATTTATGTTGATCACGCGAGGCGGGTAGAGCGCTGGCGAATTCTGATTCATGGCGTGTTCGTAAGTTTCGCTCAATTTATCGTAAAAGTTTTTGTTGTTCGGTCACTGAACGCGGCTTTTGTTTGACTAGCGCTGATCCCGAGATAACTTCCGTATCCCAGGATACTGGTCGATGTCACCAGTGCGAGCAAGCTGCACGCAACCAGCAACTTCGTTCGCCGCCCCGCGCCATTCCACTCCGGCAACGCGATGCCCCACAGTGTACTAAAAATCATGATGCTCGCCATGTGCAGCGACCAGCTGGAAAACTTGTTGCGATTCACTTGCGAGCATTTTCAGCAAGACTGCGCGCGAAGCGACGCCGAAGAGACACTGCGCGACGCCCACTGGAAGGACACCGCAGCCGCTGGTCAAAGAATGGCGAATCGCCAAAGGCTTACCGGGCGATCCGATGCAAGCATTCCGTGAGAGCGGTTACCTGGAAAGAATCACGCACGACCGGCGCGAGCGAAATATGGCCGCCTCAGCCAGTCAGGCTGAAACAGAAGAGCCGCAGCCAATTTCTAGCAATAATATTAGTGGGCTGATAGTGTGATCTCCCAACTCGAGGGAGCTCCCGGCGTCAGAGCGATATTTTTTGACTCCAGTATCAAATGCAGGGGAATGGCTCCTCTATCGCTTTTACCCAAAACATCGTCTCCAGTCGCGTAAGCGGAGATCTGGACTGGCCAGTCCGAATGCTTGACTTGAACCTCCAGCGCCGTTCTGCCTGAAGTAAGACGATCAGTTCGAGCACCACCCAACTCCGCCGTCTCAAGACGATTGTTGCGACTCGGAATTGCTAGCCAAAGACGAAGAACTTTCAGCGGTTTTGACGCGCTAAACGATTCCAACCTGTGAAGGCTATTTCCTTCGAGAGACCACGTAACCTCAGAGACGAGACCTGCGTCCACCGTCTCTCCGGCTTTTAAGCCGGGCACCACCCAGCGCTTCCAGATTGCCGTAACGCTCTTTCCATCAGTCGCAGGACGAATTTCATCTGCCCCATCCGCCGCAACGATGGTCCGGCCATTTTCAAGCTCCAGAAACGGAACCATACACGGATAGATTTTCTCCACCGGAACAGCGAAGCCTGAAAATCCATGAGGCGCCGGCTCGTAGTCGGCTGTCGCGCCCTTTGGCCCGGTCACGAACGGCAACGCAAAATGAATGTTTCCCTGGCGAACCACCCAAACTCCAAATTGTCGGTCCGGTCCGTTTCGAAAATATTCAAAGCGCGCAACATCAGGAAGGCTCATCTCCGGTGAAAAGTTTTTCACTCCTTCTTTTTCCAATGCCTTCATAAACGTCGAATGGGCGCCGATCACCTTTGCCAGAAAAGTGGTGGTTTGCTGCCATTCGCGTTCTTTTGTGATATAGCCGTAGTCGCCTCTTCCAAAAGCGAAGATAGAAAGCAAGTGTGTCTGATCGTTGAAATCATTTCGCAGCCAAGACCATGCGGCAAAATAAGCGGACGCCAGCTGAGGAAGCGGCGCCGGACGGAATTCCGCGTGCTTTCCAAGAAAGGCTGCAATCTCTATCGTGTCCATGTAACTGATTACGCCAAGGCTTCGTCCCCACGAATAGCCATAGCCGTCCGGTGACAGCAGGTCCCACCACAAACGCATCTGTTCTTTCAGCGACGGCGCGACCGCCTTCCTGAGGTCCTCGCGCCCCGCGAGTTCCGCCGCTTCATATAACGCCCTGGCGTACTCATTGGAATACCGGTCGTAACGCCCAGTTGGCAGCGCATCGTCCGGAAAAAGCGCCCCGCCGGTGAATTGCGATGCCGCTCGGTTCAGCAAATCATCCAGAGAAGCGCGATCCTTGTTGAGGCCCAGTTCGTAATCGATCGCCGCGATGCGCGCCGCGACGCCAAAATAATTTTCCGGCAGATGGATGAGTTCGTGGTTTTGGGAATCATAGAATCTGCCGGGGTCAAGCAACGCGCGATACGTTTCCTTCTCTCCGGGCGACAATCCCTGCCACAGCGCGTTGTGGTTCAGGTCCGTCCCGAAACTTTCGAGGGCCATCGCGGCGTAAAGTTGAGCCCAGGTTTTTCCCCCGCGGTCCAACTCGATCTGCGCCATTTTGCCGATCATTTGCGGCACGTCATGACCCGCAATTGTTTTCGTCTCTGCAAACTCCGAGTAAGCTCCGAGGGTGCGCATGAACGTCCCCCAGGAAAACTCTCCAATCGTCAGCGCGCCAACCACGCGATCGGGAGGCGGGTCGAGCGTCTTGATGTCCGCAACGTGTGCCGTTACTTCCTTGTGGAGAAAATCCCGGATTTGTCGATCGAGCTTGGAAGTCAGGATTTCCGGCGCATCAGTCCCTTGTTGCGCGAAAGAGTCGCAACTCGGGCCGAGGAATCCCGCGGCCATCCACGCCATCGAAATCAACCCAAGGAGCATTCCTTTTCGCATCGTCAAACCAATCAACCGCTCGTGAATCATTTCGCCCGCTTCTCTCGACGGCGCATCAAGCAGCCCACTCCAGAAACACAGCTCAACGAATGTAATCTTCCCTGCAAGGCGTGAAGACATCCACGACGAGAGAATCCTCCACCGCGGAAGCGCCATGCTCCACGCCGCCCCGCACGACAAACGTGTCACCGGACCTAACGTCAACCTTCGTTCCTTGGCACGTCACCTTCAGATGACCTTTCACGACATAGACGATTTGTTCGTGCAGGTGGCTGTGCACCGTTCCAACCCAGCCTTTCACCATCTTGTGCTCTGCAAGAAAAAGTTTGTCGTTATAGGCGAGGATGCGGCGTTGCAACCCGTTTTCCGGTTCCGACACTTTGCCTTGTTCGCGCGCCACCACCACGAAGTCGGGATAAATCTTCGATTCCGTTGCCATTTATATTCTCCAATTCGCTTGGATGGCTCATATCCCAGCTGAAGCTCTCGTTTGTTCAATCGCGACAACGATGGATTCCTCAACGGGCCAGCCAGCCTCCGTCCACCGCGAGGACATGTCCGTGTACATAGTCACTCGCGGACGAGCAGAGAAAGATCGCGGCTCCCGCGATATCGCCCGGCTCGCCCCAGCGAGCCGCAGGAATTCTATCCAGAATTTGTCTACTTCGGACCGGATCGTTTCGCAACGCCGTCGTGTTGTCAGTGGCCATATATCCGGGAGCAATCGCGTTCACATTGATCCCTTTGGCAGCCCATTCGTTTGCCAGAGCTTTCGTTAGCTGCGCGACACCGCCCTTGGCCGCCGCGTATGCCGGAACCAGGATTCCCCCTTGAAAAGAGAGCAGGGAAGCGATGTTTAATATTTTCCCTCCCCGGCCTCTCTCCAGCATGTGGCCGCCGGCAAGCTGCGACAGCTGGAAAACTGCCGTCAGGTTCACGGCGATCAATTCGTTCCAAAATTCCGCTGAGTATTCCGCTGCTGGCGCCCTCCGAATCACTCCCGCGTTGTTCACAAGAATGTCGATGGAACCAAATTCTGAAATCGTTTTGTCAATCAGCCCCGAACACGCCTTCGGATCCACCAAATCTGCGGAAAAATAGAACGTCGCGCGCCCCGCCGCGCGAATTTCGTCGCAAGCAGGTCCAGTCTGTGGATCCCGCCCGTGGCACCCCACGTTTGCGCCGGCCTTTGCCAGTGCCCCGGCGATGGCCGCGCCCAGTCCACGGTGCGACCCCGTAACCAGTGCGTTCTTCCCATTCAACTGAAACGCTTCAAGGTTCATCGCTTCACTCTAGTCCAATCTCCGCAGGCTCAAGCCTCGGACTGAACGCATGAATCAAAAGGAGCGTTACAAGATACGCCGAAGCCGCAATAAAAAACGGAATCATATAGCTGCCGGTCCATGTAGTTCTAGGTTACACCCAGAAATAAAAGTCCGCAGATGACCCACCGGAAGCGCCCGGCGAAAATGCCGACCGTCTGTAGCACGGTTGGCGGCTCAGTTGAAATTTCCACGCGTCCGTCACTTCCGGATTCGGCGATCGGGTTCTCTTCGGGCATCCGCTTCCTTTGGCTGGACTCGATCGATTACTTCCGGCCTACATCCAGTCCCGATCCTATTTGTTGAAATCCCGGCTGAATATTCACGACGCCGAACTGCCGATCTTCCACCTCGCGATGCGCCGCCATGGCCCAAAGAAAAGCGATGCGATGGCCGGGAACGGAAACGTTTGGATGATACCCGCTGGGCATCAACACCGCATCGCCGTCGCGCACCACCGTTACCAATTCCGGATATTCCGTGTTGTTGTAGACCAGCTGAATTCCGTAAGCGGGTTCCGGCATGTCGAAGTACACATAAATTTCCTCGAGCATTTGTGCGTGCTCGTGCGGAGGCCAGCTCGTCCAGTTGCCTGGATCGGAATGCGTAAATCCGGCCACCAGCCGTCCCGCTTCCACATTCTTGGCGATCAGCATGTTCAACTGCCGCGAAGAACCCGGCCCACCCGCGCTGAATTTCAGTCCCGAGTCCTGGGAGGTTTCCGCGTAGCGCACCACTTGGAGCGAATACTTGCCCTCCACATCCGAAGAAAATTCCGCGATGTCCGCTTGATTCTTTGTGATCACCTCGATCTTCGAGTCTCTCGGAATGTAAATCGCGTCGTACTGGCCGAGCTCAAACTTCTTTCCATCCGCCCCCACGGTGGCCGAGCCGGAAAGCACGATAAGTCCCGTTTCGCGATTTCCATTGTCAAACGACACGTTGGGAACGGAAGCGCTCAGCCGAATCCTTCCGTACGCCAAATGCCGCATCGTGCTGTTCTCCGGCGTCACTGCTATGTGCCTTCCAGATTGCGCGTTCGTTTTTCGAAAAATCATTCGTTCTGCAGTGGGCGGTCTATCAATGCTCATCGCTAACTCCTATTTGATTGTTATTCTGTGCGACCAAATCAGCTTCTTTAGTGGCGCGAACTTGAAGAAAGTTCCGAGTCTTCGTCCGGAACATGCAGCTCACCTGCAAAGAAAATTTCTTCCGTCTGTAGTCCTGGGCGGAGCTTTTCTCAAAAGGTAAGACGCAACCCAATTTGGATCTGCCGCATGTTGCCCGCACCGGTAATCGTTCCGAAGTTTGCCGCGGACATTGCGCTCACCGGATTATTTAGATTGACAAAGTTGAATGTGTTGGTAGCTTCGCCTCGCGCCTGCAGCGTGAATTGGTCGCCGAGGTGTATGTCGCGGAAAATGGCCAGGTCCACGTCCCGGTACCCAGGCCCCGTCAGGAAGTTGCGCGGCGCGTTTCCGTCGCCGGTCGGATCGGCTACCGTGATCGCGTTCTTAGCAAACGCGGCGATGTTAAACCACTCAGTCACCTGCTGGCTGCGCGTGCCATGCGCCGTAGCGAAGGAGACGCCCGGCACGATGTTCGGCCGGTCATTTCCGGACTGGCCGTCCTGGTTCACGTCGGTTCCTGTCGTCACCGTATACGGCAGACCGCTGCGCAGAGTGATGATCGGAGAGACCGACCAGTCATTTAGCAACGCCTTCCAGGCGCGGTTTGCCCCGCGATAGTACTGCAGTTGCCAAACTAACGAAGTCACGAATGTGTGCCGGATGTCGTCATCCGTGCGGCCGCGTTCCCCTGCAAGGTTCAGGTAGTCCTGGGGAATTTGGCCGGCGCCAGTAGGATTCGTCGTGTTGTTCTGCAGTTCGACGCTTTCCAGGTTCTTGCTGAAAGTATAGAACCCGTTCAACGTGAAGCGGCGTCCCATTCTTTCCACCCAGGAAACTTGTAGCGAATTGTAATTCGCGGTTTGGTTGGAGCTGACCTGAAACACCTGGCCGAAGGCGCTGCTGGTGGACCCTGCCACGGCGCCGGGCTTGGCGTTGTCAATCGGCCGGCGATCGTTCAGAAATGTCGTCCCGCACCCGGCCACCGCTGGCACTCCACACAACACGGTCGGGTAGTTTAAGTCCTGGGCGAACGGCAGATCGTGGCTGAACGTCCCGACATACGCCACCTTGAGAGTGAACTGGTTGCCGAACTGATGCTGTATGGAAAGATTATATTGGTAGGAATACGGCCACTGAAAATTGGGCGAGACGCCGAAGATAGAACCTCCAGCCACGAAGGCCCCATTGTAAGGGAACGGATCCCCATTCGGAAACGCTATGTACGGGTGCGTTAGCGTTGCGAACGAGGTCTTTCCTTTGGCGAACAGGTTCGGCCAGGAAGTCAGCCGGATGGCAAAGGGTTCAAAATTCGAGGTCGTGTTCCATTCGTTGCCCGAAACGTTTCCATAAAAAACGCCCGCGCCCGCGCTGACCGAAGTTCTCCCCTTGCCGGTTGGATCCCAGGCAACTCCGAGGCGCGGAGCCACGTGGTGCCACCGAATGGGAACGATGCCGCTCGAAACACCAGGGTCTCCCGGGAACAATTCGCCGACCGGAGCCGCGGAGTTCACCGTCGATTGCACGCCCTCGCGGAATGTGGACGCCAGGTTCCCCTCGCTGCTGGGCGGCGTCTGCACGTCCCAGCGCAATCCCATGTTGAGTGTAAGCCTTGGGAAAATCCTGAAGTTGTCCTGCACGAACAACGCCCCGTATAAACTGTTGGTGTAGGGCGTGACCGGAGCGTCCTGTTCCTGAGAACTTTGCAGGCCCAGCTCGAAGTCCGCCAGGTTGTTGCCCGTAAATTTTCCGGCGAAGGTGAAGCTTCCCCAGTTGTCGAGCAGAGTCTCCTGCTTGTCGTTGTCGTGCGACAGTTCCCCGCCGAAGAGCAGCGAGTGCCGCCCATGGATATAGCTGAACACCTCGCGGAGATTGATCAAGTTCGTTCCCGTGGCCGGGCCTGCGATGCCGTCATTCAGCGAGAATAATCCCGAAACTGAGACATTCGGTAAGTCCGGTGTTCCTTGAATCGTGAACAGCTTTTGAGAAGTGCAGGACGTCGACGAGGGCAAAGCCAGCCCATTCAGGCTTAGGCTGCACAGCGACTCCGCCGGCAGGTTTGTTCGCCCGCCGAAGTTTCGTGTGTAGCTCAGCCACATCTGGTTGGTCTTGTTTGAAGAGATCGCCCAGGTATGCCCAAGATTTAGGTTTTGTTGCCGCCAGCTAAACTGCTCCGTTGACCAAGGGAGTGAGGTTGCGGACTGCCCGGAGACTACTGAGTTGCTGCCTTGATTTTCGAAATAGCTCGCCGTGAACTGCTGCTTGCTGGTGAGCATGATGTCCACCTTACCGAGAAATTCGTCATAATTGTACGGGCTGGGACTGGCGAAGCCTTGAAATTCGTCCAGTAGTCCGTTCGCCGGATTTTTCTGGTTCGCCACAGGAATGGATTTGTTGAGGATGTAGGTTGCCGTCGGATCCATCACGGTTGAGGGGATCATATTTCCTGTGAACGCCGGACCGCCGGGGAGGGGATCCTTGATGGCCGCGTCCGCCGAGAAGTCGCCCGTGCGTTCCGCTGTGGTCGGCACGACGACGCCGCTGAGAAAATTGGGCGTGATCTGCCGCAGACCGTCATAGGAACCGAAAAAGAACACTTTGTTCCTACGAATGGGGCCGCCGATCGTTCCTCCGAACTGGTTACGATGATAGGCCGGCGTTGCAGACGCATTGTCCCAATTGTTTGCGTTGAGAATAGTATTCCTCACGAACTCGAACAGCGAACCGTGAAAATCGTTTGTGCCCGATTTCGTGATCACGTTGACGACTCCGCCGTTCGAGCGGCCGTATTCCGCGCTGTAATTGTTGGTCTCTACGCGAAATTCCTGCACAGCATCCGGGTTAGGCAGGGCATTCCCCGTGTTGCGCACACCGGTCATGTTAAGCCCGCCGTCCAGATAGTAGGCTACCGACCCGGCCCCACCATCGACGCCGCCGTTGATCATCGTCACCTGCTGCTGGAGACCGACGGCATTGTCGGCGAACGTGGATGACTGCACGCCTGGAGTTAGCGTGAGCAGGGTGTACAAATTACGGTTCACGATGGGGAGGTTTTCCACCTCGGTGTTCTCCACCGTGCGCCCGATCTCTGCATCCGCGGTGTTTACCGAGGACGTTTCACCGTTCACCGTGATCGATTCGTTTATGTCGCCGATTTGCAGGTTGGCGTCCACGCGGGCGGGGACATTTACCTCCAACACGATGCCACTCTCGATGTATTTCTTGAATCCCTTTCCGCTGACTTGGAGGGAATACTTGCCCGCAGGCAAGAACTCAAGGCGGTACTCGCCTTGCCCGTTGGAAACTGTCGATCGCGAAAGGCCGGTATCCGTGGATGTGGCAGTCACCTCTGCGCCTGCCACGGCTGCGCCGGTTTGGTCCGCGACGATGCCGGTCATCGACGTGGTGGTGACCTGCGCAAAGAGAGACGTGTCTGCTAAGATCGCCGTCAAACACACCAGCAAGAATCCCCGCAGTAACGCCACTCTGTTTGATGCTGTGCCCCGAAGACTACTGGCAATCCCAAGGACCATGGCCTGATTCATTGCATCACCTCCGTGGACGTTTGCCCTTTGTTGCTCGGGCGGCAATACGGTTTCAAGCGTGTACCGCATTATGGGACTACATCTCACTTCCAAAAAGTCTGCAAAAAATTCCCGGCTTTCGCCGGGTCTTTCACATCCCCTTAACTGGCGGCGCTTTGCAGCAACTCCTCGGGCGCGCCCCCGTATCCCAACTCCGCAGAGAGCTTGGCCGCTGCCTGCATCAGCGCCGCGCCAATTTCGGGAATTCTCTCCTTGGTCATCCGGAACGCCGGTCCGGATATGCTCATCGCCGCGATCAGCTTTCCGGAATGCGCGCGCACGGCGGTGCCGATGCACCGCAGGCCTTCCTCTTTCTCTTCGTCATCAATGGCGTAACCGCGCGCGCACACCGCTTTCAGTTCGGCTTTTAGCGCAGCAGGCGTGGTGATCGTGTTTGGAGTGACCGGCTTCAATCCCCAGCGGCGCACGATCTGTTGGACTTCCGCCTCGGGAAGTTCCGCCAGCATGGCTTTGCCAACTGCCGTGCAATAGGCCGGAGCGCGACTTCCCACATTGCATGCCGTGCGCACGCTCTGCTGGGACTCCACTTTTTCGACGTAGAAAACCTGGCCATCGTCGAGAATGCAAAAAAACACGGTTTCCCCAAATTTATTTTGCAGACGATCGAGATAGGGGCGCGCACGTCCGCGCAGATCCAGACCTTCAATGGCTTTGGAGCCCAATTCAAAGAGCCGAAGTCCCAGGCGATAGCGGCCGGTATCCGGATTCTTGACTACCAACCGGTGTTGCTCCAGAACCATCATCAGCCGGTGCACCGTGCTCTTGTGTAGCTTCAGCGAGGTGCAAAGCTCCGCAAGGCTGATTTCGTTCGACCGGTTGGCTAAGATCGCCAGCGCCGCCAGCGCCCGGTCCAAAACCTGAACGCGATAGGGAGAATCGATTGTCTTAGAGTGTGGCACGCGTGCCATATTATGGAATTGCCTTGCGATGTCAAGCAAAAAAATCGATAGTTAGCATTGAAGCGCCTGTTGCATCCGACGGTTCCCAGGCTGCCTCAATTCGTGGCTACAGTCCAATTCCAATCGGACATCCGGAATTGCTTTGATCGTTCCTCTTCAATCAGTGGCGAATTGGCGCTCGCAGGGCGCATGCCGGGGCAAAACGAACAAACAAGATGGCAATCCACAAGGGGTCAGCAAGAATTCCTTGCCAGGGTTCAAATCCCGCCCGCATTTGCAAACTCCGCGCTTCGGCATGATCTTCGTTATGTTCCGCCGAATATTATGTTCAATTCTTACAATTTGACTCGCAGTTGAGCGGTTTGTAATCTTCCACATTCGTGACCCTGAGGGGGCCCGGGGCTCAAATCGCAACTGGGGAATCGGGCCGCCTCCGACAAAGTGATCGTCCGAGCCACATGATGCGCGGGCACACCGGAATTACAACTCCGAAGCGCTGGAATAGCCGGTGCATGGCACGAGAGTCACTTTTCTCAAACCCCTTTTCGCGGTGAAGCTCTTTTTCTAGTCCCGTGCAAAGGGGAAGGATCGGGGGTGTCTCTCAAACCTGGGCACCCCGATGTTTTTGGAGCATGGTGGACGAAGCTGTGACTTCGGGTGGACTGCCATAAAACAAATCAAATGTTCGCGGGCAAAGTCAGGCGGTCGCTCCCCGGCCGATGGCCACAACAAAATAAGTTGCTGCCGTGTCCCCAACGTTTTTGATGCCGTGCTCGTCATTCGAATGCACGAATCCCACCGAGCCGGGACCGAGCCGGTGACTTGCGCCATTAACGGTCAGTTCGACGGTTCCCTCGCGAACCAGCCACATTTCGGAGTGCACGTGGTGGTGCGGCGGATGCGGCGCTCCACCGGGCAGCAGCGTCGTTTCATGAACTTCCAGCGATTCTCCGGTCGCGAGTTTGCCCTTCAGCACGGCTCGAAACTGCGCGTTGTCCGACGTTTGAACTAGTAGTTTTTCGAACGGATACGTTGCCGACGGGATTGCGGCGTCTTGTTGGGCCGCGGCCTGCAAAGGCAGGATTGCGGGAATTAGCGCTGCAGGAAGGACCGAGCACAATTCGCGCCGTGTTAAGGGCATGGTTTATCTCCTATAACTGCTTTCAAGTCACCGCTTGAGCAATTCGGACAATTTCTTGCGAGAAGCTGCTCGACATCGAAACAAAGAATCTTTAGCATGCCTTCGTTTGTCAAGCGGAGAGTTTGAGCAAAATCTCAGTGCGGGATGGCGTACGACTTGAGCGAACCGATTCGAATAACAGAGAGTTCCAATCAGGAGAACTCACTCGGGGTGCACAATTCTATTCACGTGCGGAATTCGGACCTGAACCGCGAGTCGCTGCAAGTGACCGCGGCCGCGTTTCTCACCGTTCCGTTTTTTCTGCTTACTCTAGGGGGCTTATTCTCAATCGCAGCAGTCAGCGGCACGCAGCAAAATCTAAAGCTGTTTATGAGTTTGCATCTTCACTTTACGCGAAGCGAATCGGCGCGAATACTGTCGCTGGTGCTGGCGTTCAGCATCGCCGGCCGCTTTCTGATAGGCTGGCTCGCGGGTCGTTTTCGCAAGAAATATGTAATGTTATTGATTTATTTGCTGGTGGCAGCGGCCATCCCGCTTTTACTCGCCGGGCGCCCGCCCTCAGCCGTCTACGTGTTCGCGGCGGTGTTCGGGATCGCGCTCGGCGGCGACTATGCGATCGTGCCGTTGATGACCGCGGAAATTTTCGGGGTGCAGCTTCTCGGGCGGTTGCTGGGTGTCATCTTGACCGCAGGCAGCGTTGCTGAGGCATTGTCTCCCCGGCTGGTGAGGCGCATACGCGATTCCTCTGGAAATTATAGCGCAGGCTTTTTCGTCTTGATTGGCATGGCCCTGCTGGGCGCGGCCGCGGCTGGCGGGTTGCCGAAGGGACGGAAAACCGCATGAGTACTCTTCCAATTGTGCGGCTCGGGACCGTGAAAGAGACATCGCGTTTTCAAGAGCACGTTCGTTCGCTGGGGTTGACGATTCCGTGCGATAGCGAATTATTCAGCGGATCCAATTCGCCGCTGTCATGGCCGATTGCGCACGGAAGAATCAAAATCGGAAATCGGATCGCGGTGCAACCGATGGAAGGATGGGATGGAACTCCGGATGGAAATCCGACCGAGTACACGCTGCGGCGTTGGAAACGATTCGGGCAGAGCGGCGCGAAGTTAATTTGGGGAGGGGAAGCCACCGCGGTCTCGCACGAGGGACGCGCCAATCCGCATCAACTTGTGATTGCGGAACATACGTGTGAAGGATTGCTGGGATTACGCAAAGCACTCATGGAAGACCACCGGCGCACTACAGGTTCGGACGATGGGCTGTTCATCGGGTTGCAACTGACACATTCGGGACGCTATTGCCGTCCGAATGCGCACGACAGGTCCGAGCCGCGCATTCTCTACCATCATCCATTGCTGGACCCCAGGTTGGGCTTGCCTGGTGATTATCCAGTTCTCACGGACGGCGAAATCGGCACGATCATCGAAGAATTTCATCGCGCCGCGAAGATGGCGAGCGAGCTGGGTTTCGATTTTGTGGACATCAAGCACTGCCACGGCTATCTGGGGCACGAATTTCTGAGTGCGCATACGAGGGAAGGGAAGTACGGCGGAAGTTTCGAGAATCGTACGCGATTCCTGCGGGAAGTGGTGCAGGGCATTCGCGCGAGTTCACCGGGGCTGCAAATTGGAGTGCGGCTCTCCGCGTTTGACAGCGTTCCATTTCGCCCTGATGCCTCGCGATCTGCGAACGGAAAATTGGGGCCGGGGATTCCGGAAACTCACGACAGCTTGGTTCCTTACCGTTGGGGATTTGGCGTGAATGCGATGCGCCCCACGGAGTTCGATCTCGCCGAGACGATTCAGTTTTTGACTCTTCTCGAAGAGCTGGACATACGACTTGTCAATATCACCGCGGGCAGTCCCTACTACAATCCGCACATTCAAAGGCCGGCCCTCTACCCGCCGTCGGATGGGTATCAGCCTCCGGAAGATCCGCTGGTCGGCGTGGCGCAGCAGATGAAGGTCACGCGGCAATTGAAGCAGCTCTTTCCAAATCTGATCGTCGTGGGAACTGCGTACAGTTATTTGCAGGATTTTCTGCCGCATGTGGCGCAAGCTTCCGTGCGCGAAGGGTGGGTGGACGCGGTTGGACTGGGAAGAATGGTATTGGCTTATCCCGAGCTGCTCCGCGACGCGGCCGAAGGAAAAACGATCGAGCACAAACGGATCTGCAGAACGTTCAGCGATTGCACGACGGCGCCCCGGAAGGGTTTGCCTTCCGGATGCTATCCGCTGGATAGCTATTACAAAAATACTGAACTAGCGGAACGGTTGAAGTCCGCGAAGGCGAAACAATGAGCATCGGCGCTATGCTTCAGCGGCAAAAAGTGGGGCGCAAGGTGCAGGGCATCGCGGCGGCGCTACTGCCATTTGAAACGGACGGGCGAATTGCGGTCGAGGCATTTCAAAGTCATCTGCTGGCGACGCACCGCGCGGGATTGATGAATGCCGTGAACATGGACACGGGCTACTCGAATTATCTGAGCGAGCAGGAAAAACTCAGCGTGTTGCGATGGACCAGAGAGACGCTGGGGAAAGATGTTCCCTTCGTGGCAGGGGCATACATCGAAGGGTCAGCGGGCGACCTTGTTAGTCTCTACCGGAGGCAGATCGATAGTATCGCCAGCCTCGACGGAATTCCCATACTGTTTCAGACCAGCCGGCTGCATGAAAAAACTTCCGCTGAGAAGGCGGCGGCCTATCAAGCAGTGTGTCGCGGATATTCGCAGGTACTGGCCTTCGAACTGGGACAAATGTTCGCGCCGAACGGAGAAATTTTTGACAACGAAATGGTGCGGCTATTGATGGACATTCCGGAGATCAAGGGGATGAAACACTCGTCGCTCGACCGATTGGTGGAGATGGAGAGACTGGCGCTTCGCGACACGCACCGTCCGGATTTCCGCATCTACACGGGCAACGACCTGGGCATCAACATGATCGAGTTCGGTTCCGACTACTTGCTGGGGTTGGCGACGTTTGCGCCGGAGAAATTTGCGGAGCGCGACAGGCTGTGGCAGACGGGTGATTCCGCTTACTACGCGCTGTCGGATGCGCTGCAGTATTTGGGCAACGTGGCGTTTCGCGAGCCGGTGCCTGCCTACAAACATTCTGCCGCGGTGTTTTTGCATCTCGCCGGGAAAATACCTTCCGACCTGACGCATCCGAAAAATCCGAGACGGCCCGTGTGGGAAGCGGAGATGCTCCGGGATTGTGCGCGCAGGCTGGGCTATTGAGTGGCGCATTCCCTGTCTTCCGTTGTCCGTGGGTAGGGAAGAAGAATTGAAAATGTGCCTACTTCCAAATGATTCAATGAGGAGTTCTTCACCAAAAGGCGGAATGAGCCTGAGGTTGGCCTCGGCAATGGGGAGTGAGATGAGTGCCAGGTCAGAGCGGCGATTGAGGAGGCCCGAAACCACTTCCTCGGTTAAGCCCACAGTCACGTGGATTTTCGCATGGGGGTCGCGTTTTCGCAATTGCCGTAGCCCCCCGCCCAATTGATAGATCAGGGTCGTAAAGCCGGTCGCGAAGTGAAAGGGGCGCACATCATTGGCCACGTCGTTTTCAAAGAGTTGCCGGATGTGGCCCATCATCCTCACGACTTCCTTGGCATGCTCGGGGAGGCGGAGAGCCGCGGGCGTCGGGATTAATTTTCCCCCGCGGCGCACGAAAGTTCCACGTGGAGTTCATCGGCGAGGTTATGGAGCTGAAGACTTACTGCGCTGGGCGACAAGTGAATTGTTTCGGCCGTGCGGGTCATGCTGGGCGAGTCCATGACCGCGAGGAAGAGTTCGAGTTGGTGGACATCCATTTAGCCGCTCCAATAAGCACCTGTTGAGCAGATAGCCGGTCTCGGTCTGCCAGCCGAGTTTTTTGCATCCGTGAGAGGCTGCATCGCGTTCCACACCGCAGACAAGCGCATGCGGCAAGTTCTGAATTTTGGCTCTCACGAGGTACTTGGCGGCAGTTCTAAATGATTTGCACTTATTGACATCGTAGTTCCACCGAAACAATTGCGAGTCTGGAAAGCCGCAAAGCACAGCTGTCTTATTCATGAGAAGCGGCAGCTATTTCTTCCGTTTCCATTTTTGCACATGCTCTGCGGCCTTCCTAACCGGTTCTCCCGGCGGTTTGGCTTGGATTGAATTTGCGGCTGCTTAGAAGACAGACGGCAATTTCTCGTGAAGCGGCACCGCGTGCAATACCGTTGCACGCGGTGTTGGCGAAGAGTTTCTCATCTATCGTCGTCGGAATCGTCTCCTCCATGAGCAGGAGTAAGGAAGTTGTCGACGACGAAATCTGCTATCTCTCGGCCTAGCTTTTGACCTGTGGTTAAATCAGAGCGGAAGTGCACTCCGGCGAAAATTCGGCTCAACGTTGCTTCTTCGTTAGCGGCCGAAAAGCTTTTAAAAGAGCGATCTACCCCGGCCATAACTTCAGAAGTTACGGTGAAATCGAAATGGCTCTTTCCAAAGAAGGAAGTCAGGACGGATGCTCCAGCGGCACTGATGACCGCGTGTGCGCCGGGGTATGAGGGGTCTGGCGTTGTGTTGCCGACCGCAGGAAGCCAATTCGGGTCCGGGAGCGTTTCTGGATTGCCGTCGGTTGCGGCCTCGCGAACCCCAGTCACGGGACGCCAGAAGTCATAGGTGTACTTGGCGTCGTAGAAAGCGATTACTCCGTCGGCAAAGGTAAAGTTTAACAGCGCAAAAACGCGGGCGCTTTGTGCCGTTGTCAACTCATGCCGTAAAGTCGCAGTTTGAGTAATTTCGTTCCAATAGTTTTGAATGGCGCCGTTCCAAAAATGTCCAGTCAAAGCCTGGTCTGGAGTGGCGCTGGTGCTGTTGGCGATCCCCAGTGATTTCACTTCGTTAAAGACATCGCCATATATATCACTGGTTAACGCCGGAGGAGGACCAGGGCGAAACTGATTGGCGCGTTCCAGCGCGAAGGGCGTGACATGAGACCAATGCGTGAACTGAGGCTGTTTCGGGAAATTGGGTGGCGTCGATTGGTAATCGCCCGGGGCGCTCCCGAAGACAAAAGGTACGGGCAGCGCGCTAGATCCGTCATTGCTTCGCAGCGCCAGGATTTGATCAGCGACTGCCTTTCCTATTGCGATGCCTTCCGCCTTGTCTCCGCCATCGCGAATTGACGCCAGGGATTGCTTTAGTTGGTCGTCAAGCAACGTTTGAAAGTTCGGATACAACGCTACGAGAACTTCGTGGGCTGCTGAAGCCGCGGCAGCGTCCTGGGAAGCAAACCGCGATACGGCGGTAAGGCGAACTAAGTAGGGTTTATGGGTCCTGTCGATCGCATCTACAGCGTCGTAGATCGCTGCATGCATGATCGCAAAGCTGCGGGTAGGATGCACGGTTGCGGGCTGCGCACCAGGAGTGCGAACAATCACGAGAAGGGCTTTGTTCCACTGTACAACGGGGTTGACCGAGTTCGCCGCCGAGTCTTGCGAATTTTGCTGCTTATCGTCAAGCGAAACGCCATAAGTGCTACTTTCCTGTATCGAAAGAGTCGCGCAAACCAGCATCAGCGTAACCAAGTATTTTGCCATTAGGACTATTCCACTCTCTTTCTTAGAATTCGACGGGCAGGCGCGATAATTGCTGACGCTCCTAGATGCTCGCCGCTATCTAGACTTGGGAGTCGAAGAAAAAATTCCCTTGAGTCTAACTAAATTCTGGGACCAACTCTCTGCGAGCACGCGGCATTGACTCGACGGACCTCGAATCAAGCAAATGAATTCGCTTGGCCAGACATCCGCACCTTGGACTGGGATAGTTCCGGCCGGCCGTTTGATATCAGAGGTTGAGGTTGGTTGCGTTCTTCGTCGTACTCGACATTGGGTTCGGCAGCGCTTTCTAACTGGGGAGCTAGAGGCTGGGGGCGTAGTAACCCGTCTTTGCGTAGATACTGAGAGGCGGAAGCCCCTTGGGGACGCGCAGCTTGACTTTGATCTTGCGCCATCGCGCGTCGCGCGATTTATTGCTCGGGTGGTATCCCAGAATGTATTGGTTGCGCAGCTCCGCGCCTATCTTTGCGGCGATGTCCGGCAGTTCGTTGAGGTTCTCGACGGCAAACGCCCGGCCACCCGTTAGTTCCGTCAATTCAGAGAGCAGAGAAGGCCCGTGCAGTTCCTCAGGCGTTCGGCTGCGATATTCAAATCGGTCAAAGATGCCGACGGAATAGAGCTGGGTGTCTGCCTCCCGAACCAGCCGCTTGATGTCTCGCTCGCTGTACCGGCTGATGTTGTCGCCCCCGTCGGATAAGATTAGCAACGCCCTTTTGGCATTGTGTGCCTCTTTCATCTGAACGAGTCCCAGATAAATAGCATCGAGCAGAGCAGTGCGGCCTTTCGCAGAGGTCAAGAGAATGCGGCTCGCGAGATCTTCGACGTTGCTTGTGAAGGCGCTGGTGAGCTGAGCCCGCTCGCTGAACGTGACAAGAAAGAATTCATCCTGCGGATTAGCGGTCTTGAAAAACTGAATGGCGGCCTCTTTGGCCTTGTCGGCTTTGTTGGCCATACTCCCGCTTAAATCGAGGATAACGCCGATGGAAATGGGAACGTCTTCGGAGGAGAAGGTCACGACCTCCTGTTCGATGTTGTCTTCGAAGACGCGGAAACTATCGGGCTCCAGGCCCGTAACCAGGCGGTTGGACGGATCGGTGACGGTAATGTTGAGGAGTGCCAACTCCACGTCCATGTGGACGGGCTGGCCCTGCTTGATGACCTTGCCCGGTGTGTCATGCTTCACGTCGTCCGGGGCTGCGGATTGCGCCACCGCGAGCGCTGGTAATCTCCAGATGACGATGGCGAAGAACAAAAGAGAAATGAACGGCACGAAGAGCACACGAACCGCAGCCAAATTGCTTTTCACAGCATTTCCATCGCAACGACGGTCATAACGATAAATCTGAGCGATTGCTGCCCGTTCTTTGATCGTCTTGGGCGGAGTTTTGATACAGCTTGTAGTCTCCAAATTCCTCCGTCCTTATATCGTCCTCACTCACACCCGAGGAATTGAGAAGGTCGCTCATCGCGGTGACCATTCCCGACGGGCCCGCGATGTAGTAGGTCGGTCCATTGAGCCCGAGCAGATAACGCGTGAGCATCTCGCGATTGATGTGACCTTTTTCATAGGGCCAAGCCAGGGTCTTATAGCCAGTGACGGTTTGAATGAGGGTGAAATTAGGATTTTGCACCGCCATGTCTTGAAGTTCTTCGATGAACGCTGCATCGTCAGCCTCCCTGTTTGAATAAAACAAATACAGTTTGTGCGGCATACGTTCCCGGGTGGCACACTGAAGGATGCTGCGAATCGGCGCAATCCCAATGCCACCCGCGAGAAACACCGCAGGCCGGGTGACATCTTTATGCAGCGTGAAGGATCCCCGCGGACGGCTCACTGTGAACTTCGTGCCAATAGCGGCCGCCTGCAACGCGCTCTTGAACGCAGTCTTGCGCATGCGCATCGCGATCGTGATTGGCTCGTTGTCGAGGGGAGAGCTTGCGAGCGAAAAGGTCCGGGAATTGTCGCCCTCACTTCCGAAGACAAAGTCGGCATGTTGCCCGGCTCGGAATTCGTAGCGGGCGCCATCTGTGTTAAATCGGAATGCCATCGTGTCCCTGGCAATTCTTTGCCGATTCATCAGTGTCATTTGATATTCAGCCATGAGTTGTCCTCGGTCCACGTTCTTGCGAAAGCCCTTCTGGGCGCCGCCGGCATTTCAGCTATATAGACCAGATTGGCCGCGCTTTATTCCGCTTCTGTCTCGCCGCCATATTCGCTGAAGGTCACAAACCAGCGACACGGATCCAGAGAGGCAATGCAAAGAAAGTCGAAAGGAGAGAACTGTGGAAGATTCTCAGTTTGAATCCATGAGGATCCATCCCAAGGCGACGTGGCAACAGGTATGTCAATCCAGCAATCGCTTCCCACCGTGTGGACGTTTCGGTCAGTTCACGAAGGAATCCCGCGTCGTTACTGTGGACTGTCCGGGATCAGCGTCTGGCACGGATGTCGTTCCCGGTTGTGCTGGAGTGCGTTGAGCGAGGACATTCGAAAGAGAAAGCAAGCAGATCGGGGCGATCTTCCATCTGCCAGCGTAAATCATGCAAAGCAAATCTATTTCCGAAACAAATGCGGCACGTACCAGCGCGTGTACGTGGCCATTCCCAATAACAGCACGACCCACCAGAGCACGAGGACGCTTCGCATCCACGCCTTGTATTTTGTGATTCGCAATTTGTCCGGCAAGACGCTCGTGCCCGCAGACAGCAAAATATACAATCCCGCGAGTTCGGTGATGGTTCCGATCGCCCCATGCGTCGTCGCCAGTGCATAGTAAGCCTTCCCCAGCTTGGCCGGAATCCTGGGAAGCACATGTTCGCGGAATGAGGGAATCATCATCACCGCAACCACAGCGAGGTTCAGAAGCACAATGGCGGATTGGCACCAGGCGTGTTGCCGAAAGCGCCCCTTGCGGGCAAGCCGAGCGCCGGCCAACAGACCTACGCCCATGGCGATTTCCAGAACGAGAACTAAGTTGGCAGCGAGCGGAGCTGCCGTTTCAAAGAATGCCTGTTTCAACAGATTGTCTCCACGCAGACTGCCGACTGCGTTCCATTCATGTTCGTGCAAGAACGTTGCGTGGCACAGCGGACGATATTCATGCTGGCAATTGGGGGGCGCGCTAGGACCGCATATCGGTGTGGCCCCATGAACATCTCCCAGGGTCGCCGTCGCGACAACACCCAAGCCCACAAACGCGATTACGACACTGTGTTTCGAGCCAATTCCTTGGTTCCCCTTAGTACGAACTTGCCTTCGAGTCGCTTCCGCCCATCACTGGGCAGGCGGCAAATTCTCGCCAAGACTCGCGCCCCTTTAGCAACGCGTTCGAATCCTTCCTTTTTAGTAGGATTACGCTTTGCGTTTTTGCCTGGCCGCCATTTTCTCCGGGCTCCGCAACGCATACGTAGATTCCCGAGGATTTCTGATCGAGTACCTTGATCCCCAACTTTCTGGTTCCACCCGCCGCCTCGATGACGGTTTCGTTTTCGTCCACCCTCTGCGCCGTGAATCCGTAATCCGCAAACGTCTTCTTTCCTTTTTCCTTCTTTGGCCGGAACGCTGGCGGCAGCGAAGTTACGTCCAGCTTTTCAATAACAAACTCCGCTACTCTGTCAGTGGGGTATTCCGCCTTATTTCCCGCCACCCCGAGCGGCGCGTAGGACAACGCCATTACCGCCAATAATATTTTAGCTCTCATTTTCATGCTCCCTTTCCGCCATGTGGCTTATCTGAATGTTTTTCTGCAAACGCCGCAAGCGCTACGGCGCTTGCCTAATCCCCTCAGGTCAATTTCTCCTGCTGGGGAATCAACCAACTCTTGTCTCAGAAGTTTTGGAACACTCCTATCCCGGTCCGTTGACTCCGCTGAGGAAGCCGCCGAGGTGTCCCGTCAGTGCGACGATGACTACAGCTACTGCCTCGATCGGCAAGCGGTATCCCGGCAGGACCTCTTCTTGTTTCCGCCTGGCTCTCATGTGGATGAACCACACCACACACATCAGGACGCTCGACACGCATCCCATCACCAGATGCATCAAGAGGATGCCTTTCAGTTTCTGGCCCTCCATTTCCCACTGCCACGCGAGAATCCCGGTGACCACCACGGGCAAGGTTGAGATCGTCGCGACGAGCAAGTTGTAATAGGCCACCGCGGCCAGGAGGCGCTGCTTCTTCCATTGCCCAATAAAATCAAAGAGGACGCCGATGATAAACAGCGCGATTGGGAAATGAATCAGCACGACGTGTTGCGCATGCTTCGCCAAAATTACTGTTTTTATATCGAATGGATGCAATGTCGTTCCTCGCTCACTGCACCACGACTTTGCCGGTCATCTTTGGATGAACCGAACAAAAATACGGATAGGTTCCCGCTTTGCTGAAAGTGAAGGAGAATTTTTCGTCCGTGTCGAGCACCTTGGACTTGAACGTCTTCGCGTCGTCCGTGCTGACCACCGTGTGCGGGATATCGTCCCGGTTGATCCACGTCACTGTGGTCCCGACCGGCACCGTTAGCGTTACCGGTCCGAAACTGAAGTTGTCGATCTTCACTTCCACCGCTGGCGGCTTCTCCTGCGCGCTCGTTGCACCGCTCTTCGGACCTACTCCAAAAGCGCCAATTCCTAGCACCAGCGCCGCTGTTAGCCCTGCAATAGACACACTTCTCCTCATGTTGTTCCTTCCTTTTTATTTATTTTCAATCTACGTTGTTTCTCGAATTGAGTTGCGCTGCTCTCCGCTCACGCGAGCGTCGAGTCCACAACCGCCAGCGCGTGTTGTCCTTGGACGTAATTCACATCCGTAATCCCCAGAACGCTTCGCAGTTGTTCGGCAGGCACCTTCATCGGGCCCGGTGAATCAGCCTTGCCCGGCT
>Ga0210407_10000676_pt1 | contig 36625 bp, 26 predicted proteins | sample IncBWC27MmetaG_FD_150860 | JGI IMG/M metagenome (GOLD analysis project Ga0210407, IMG submission 150860) | Forest soil microbial communities from Barre Woods Harvard Forest LTER site, Petersham, Massachusetts, United States - Inc-BW-C-27-M | ecosystem: Environmental > Terrestrial > Soil >...
GGGCGGATTGTTTAATCGCATGGCGCAGGTGTTGTGGGTGATCGCGGTGGTTTCCACGATCACGGTGATTCATCGCGTGGTTTATACGTGGCAGGAACTGCGGGCGGGGCGTTCGCTGCCGGTGGCCGACGAGCCGCGGATTTCTTGAGGCGGGGCGCGCGGTTTGGCGCGAAAGTTTTTAGACCTTCTGCACTGGATTTTCCTTCAGCGATTCCTCCACTGGGGCCGACACAATTTCCCACACGCGTCGACGCAAGGCGTCCACTTCGGCGCGCGCGATCTGGCGGGTGTCAATCGCGTCGTGCACGTAGACCGTGATTTTTTCCGGATGCAGCATCCAGTGGCCGGTTTGAAAAAATTGGTATGAGCCGACCATGCTTACCGGCACGATGGGAATTCCGAATCTTTGCGCGAGATTGAAGATTCCTTTCTTGAATGGCTGGACGTGGCCGTCGCGGGTGCGCGAGCCTTCGGCGAATGCGAGCAGGCTGACGCCGGCATCGAGCGCGGCTTTGGCGCGCTGCATCATGATCTCCAGGCCTTCGCGGCTGGGCGTGTCTGGGACGGGAATATTTCCGAAGCGGCCCATCATCCAGCCGTACACGGGAACTTTGAAGTGCGATTCCAGTTCGAAGCCGCGCAGGAATTGCGGGATCGCGGAGTAGATCACGAACGGGTCGAAAAGATTTACATGATTGCAGATGAAGATGCTGGTCCGGGTTGCGTCGAACCCCGCAGTGCGGCGCACTTCGAAGCGGGCGCCCGCGAGACGCAGGATGTTCCGGAAGAAAGCACGTTGCGGCCAGTCGTTTTTGCGCGGATCAACGATGGCACCAAGCAGAATGAGAAATGTGCCGATTGCAGCGAAATGTATTCCGCTTATCGCCCAGAGGATCGCCGAGCGGACAGTGAGGTAGGCGTTTTTCATACAATCACGTCCAGCGCGCTCGGTAGAATTTCCAGGGACTGACATTCCAGCCGCATGCTTTCGCCGTCCACCATTACGTTCACCGGGCCGGTCAGTTCGAAATCAACGCGCTTGGTTGCGCCGCGGGATGCGCGGCGATGATGGATGTGCGTGCCGGTGAAGAGGCGCGGCAGAGTCCAGATGAGGCCGAGGCGGCCGATGGGGCCCCAGCGGACGTATTCGATGAAGCCGTCGGTGGGATCTGCGTTGGGAGCTATCATCATGTGGCCGCCGGTGAATTTACTGTTGTTGAAAGAGAGGAATAAAGCTGGGTTGCGATCCAATTCTTGCGTGCCGGCTAGGCGGTGGGGAAACGCGGTATGTTCGAGCTGCACGAGGCGCGTGAAGACGCCTAGGATGTAGCCGAGTTCTCCCCAGCGCTTGAAGCGGCGGTTTGTAGTTTCGGCGACGTCGGCTGGGAAACCGAGAGTCAGCAGATTGAGGAAATAAAGTTCGCCATGCGCGTGGCGGAGGCGGATTAGGTCGCATGGGCGGCGGGCATTTTTTTGCAGCGCTTCGATGGTGTGTTCGACGCCGCGCTTGGTGAAATCTTTCAGGAATGAATTGCCGGTTCCCAGCGGCAGGAGGGCCAGCGTGGAGCGGCCGTGGTTTTCGGCTTCTGGGAAAAGTCCGTTGATGATTTCGAAAGATGTGCCGTCGCCGCCGACGGCTAGGAAATTGCGGATTCCTTCCGCGTAGGCTTGACGCGCGATTTCGGTGGCTTCTCCGGCGCAGGTGGTGTGCGCGACGGTGACGGCGATTCCTGCCTGGCGGACTCTTTCTAACATTCCGGTGGCTAGTTGGCCGGAGTGGCCGCCGCCTGCTGCCGGATTCACGATCGCAAGAAATTGTTCGCTCACTGGCGCGAGAGCTCCGGCTGAACGAGTGTGGCGTGAATCACAGCGGCACCACGGCGGAACGATCGCGATTTTGCCGGATTTGTTCGGCCAGCTCGGCGCGCTTGATTTTCAGGGACGCGGTTAGCGGGAAATCGCGATCCCAGGCTAAGTAGCCGCTGATGCGTTTGTAATTCAGGAGGCGGAGATTGCGTTCGGCGACTTCTCTTACGAGCGCTTCAGTAATTTCTTGGGCGATTTCCAGATGCAGGACGAGGACGAGCTGTTCGCCGACCATGGTGCGGGCCGGCCAAAGATAATTCGCCGCGAATACGCAAAATTCTTTCGCTGGGAGGCCGGCGAAGTAGGTTTCGATATCTTCTGGATAAATATTTTTGCCTTCTTCGGTAACAATCATGTTTTTTTTGCGGCCGAAGAGTTGCAGATGGCCGGAGGAATCCAGGCGGCCGAGGTCTCCGGTGAGCAGCCATCCGTCCACGATGGTGTCGGCGGTCATTTCGGGATCGTCGAGGTAGTGCGACATTAAAGTGCGGCTGCGCACGGTGACTTCGCCGATCCCTTCGGCGCCGGGATTTGTGATTTTCACTTCCATACCGGGGAGCGGCTTGCCGACGGTGTCGCCTCGGAAAGGTTTCAGATCGTTGACCGTGATCACGGTTCCGGCTTCGGTGCAGCCGTAGCCATTGCCCACCGGAATTCCCAGATCGTAAAAAAATTGCAGCGTTTCGGGCTCGGTGAAAGCGCCACCGACAAATAGCGCGCGCAGCTCGCCGCCGAAAGCTTTGTGAACTTGCGGCAGAAGGGCGCGGCTGATTTTCAGATGCGGGCGGCGGCGCGTCAAGGCGCGATTCGTTGCGATCAGCGCGTTCAGGAGCTTGCGCTTGCCTGGCGGCAAATCCGCGAATCTTTGCCGCAAGCCGCGTTCTAGATTTTTCAGCACCATGGGCACCAGTGCCATGTAGGTGATTTTGTATTTGGTGAAAGCTTCGCGGATAAATTCCGGGCGCAGGGTGCGCAGATGAACGACGGTGGCGCCGCAGGTGAAGGGGCCGATGAAGCCGACCATGAAGTCGATCGCATGGTTCGTGGGGAGGACGCTGAGGTAGCGCACGCCGGGCCAGAAAGGATAGAGCGAAGTGAGCGCGACGCATTGCTCGAGATAATTTTCGTGAGTGAGGACGCAGCCTTTGGGGCGTCCGCCCGTGCCCGAGGAATAGACGATGCAAGCTGCGTCGCTGCGTTTGCGTGGGATGAATGTTGGCTCGCCCGCGGCACGAAAATCTTCCCAGCGATGCGCACCGGCCAGCTCGGCGCTTGCTGGGGCCTCGGTGACTAGCACCGTGCGAGCTTTGAGATTGTCAAATTGTTCGGATTGGGTGAGGGCGCGCCAGAGGTGGTACTCGATTACTAGAAACTCTGCGTGCGAATGGGCGAGAAGCTGAAGCTGTTCGGCGGCGCTGAGTTTGTAATCGAGCGGGACCAAAACGCCGCCGCAGAAGAAAATAGCGTAGGCCGAGATCAGCCACTTCGACTGATTGGTCATTATTATGGCGGCGCGGCTGCCATCTTGCAGTCCGGCACTTTGCAGCGCGCTCGCGAGAGGCAGCGCTTGCTCTTTGAATTGGCGATACGAGAGGCGCGCATTTTCGCGGTCGCGATCGGCTTCGATCAGGCAGAATTCATCCGGCCAACGCTCGAGTGCGGCACGCAGCGCTTCTCCCAGCGAATTGTATTGGCGGAGATCCAGCATTACAGGCGTGATTGAATCCGTTGGGCGAGGGTGCGGAAGTCGCTTACGCCCTGGAGTTCGTAGTCGGGCAGCTCGATTTGGAAATGCTGTTCGATGCGGGTTAGCAGGTCGAGGGCCTGTAGGCTGTTGATGCCGAGTTTTTTGAAGAAATCGTCGCCGGGGGAGAGCTGATCACGCTGAACTTTGAAATGTTCGGCGGCGAGGCGCAGGACTTCGTCGGTGGTTTTGTCGATGGTGTTCATGTCTTTCTATCTTGCCACAATTTTGCTTGGGTCTGCATGGTCGGTGCGCGGCGCTAGGGGAGATAGGGCAGCGCGTCGGTGCTTTCGACGAACTTGCGCAGGCTTGCGTCCACTGCTGGGCGCATGAATAGGTCGCAAAAGATTTCGATTTCGCGGCGGAGCTCGTCGTAGGGAATTGGCTTGATGAATTTTTTGGCCGCGACGGCTGTGCCGCGGTCGAATTTCTTCAGTTGCGCTGCGGTGGAACGAGCCACGCGCAGTGCGTCGCCTTCGGCTGTTACTTGACTGACGAGGCCCACGGATTGGGCTTTCGCGGCGTTTATGCTGCGGCCGGTCAGGAGTAGATCGCGGACTACGGCGTTGCCGAGGTCGCGTTTGAGGCGAGGGATTCCGCCGAATCCGGGAATCAGGCCCAGGCGCAGCTCGGGGAAACAGAAGCGGGTCATTTTGTCGGCGATGATCAGGTCGCAGGCCAGTGCGAGTTCGAAGCCGCCGCCGAAAGTGACGCCGTGGACTGCGGCGATCGTTGTGAGCGGGGCCTCGTCGAGGGTGTTCATCACGTGATGGATGCGTTCGAGAAAATCGCGGAGGCCGGCGAGGCGTTCGTCTTTCGGAAGCGGTTGGGCCACGCGATAGGTTTCACGAAGATCGGCACCGGCGCAGAAGCCTTCTTTGCGCGTGCTGTTAATGATCAGCGCGTTGGCGTCGCGTTGTAGCGCGGGGAGCGCGGCGATGAATTTTTCCAGGTCGGCTAGCGTGGCGCGGCCGATTTCGTTGCAGGGGGCGCGGTCAAGAGTCAGCTCGATGGTGCCGTCGAGCACGTGCCACGAGAGTGCTTCGCCTTGAAAGATGTTCATGAGGATTTCTTCTGGTAGAGCGCTTCGATTTCAGCGTTGAAGCGCGCGGTGATGGCGTCGCGTTTTAGTTTGCCCATGGTGGTGAGCAGGCCGCTTTCCATGGTGAAGGGTTCGGGGACGACGTGAAACGCGCGAATATGTTTGTAGTGCGGCTGCGCGGCGTTCACCGTTTCGATGGCGGATTGAATTTGCTCGTCCGTTAATTTATTTGCGCCGTTTGTAGCGTTGGGCGTGACGAGCGCGGAGAGAAAGCTGCGTTGGTTGCCGATCAGGACTACCTGCTGCGCTTCGGGCAATTGTTGCGCTAGCTTTTCTTCGATGGGCTCGGGTGCGATGTTGTGGCCGGAATTCAGGATAATCAAGTTCTTAATGCGTCCGGTGATGCGCCAGTTACCGTTTTCGTTCGGTTCACCTTGATCACCGGTGTGGAACCAGCCGTCTCGCAGCGCTCTTGCGGTTTCGGCTGGACGCTGCCAGTATCCGGCAAAAATATTGGGGCCGCGGACCAGGATTTCGCCGTCATCGGCGCGCTTCATTTCCACGCCTGGGATCGCAGGGCCGACGAAGCCGGGCTCGACGTGGCCGGGATCGTCGGCGGTGCAGATGGCTGTGGTTTCCGTCAGGCCATACACCTGCAAGACCGGGATGCCGATCATCATGAAGAAATGTTGAGTATCGACGGCTAACGGAGCCGAGCCGCAAATTAGGGCTTTCAGGTTGAGTCCGATGCTTTTGCGGATTGCGGGGAACATCAGGGAATTGCCGAGAGCGAGCCAGAAAAAATCGCCGAATTTGGATTGTTTATTGTGGCGGCGGATGAATGCTTCTTGGGCGCGCGGGAAAATTGCCGTGGCTAGGCCTCCGCGCTCTTGCACCGTGGTCTGAATTCTGCCGCGGACGCGTTCGAGGAGCGTCGGGACATTCAGGAAATATTCTGGCGAGGCAAGTTTTAGTTCGTCTGCGAGTTTGGCGAGGTCGGTGGAGAGCGCCAGGACGCTGTGACGCGAGAGCGCGGTGAGGAGAAGGATCCAGGACGCGGCGAAACAGAACGGAGCGTAATGAAAGATGCGATCCCGCTGGCTGCGCGGGCCCATTAGCCTATCGAGTCGGGAATTTGTAGCGCTGACGATGTGATTTACGTTTCCGGCGTTGAGGACGACGCCTTTGGGTTCGCCAGATGTGCCCGAGGTATAGATGATCGAAATTACGTCCGAGTCTTCGTGGTGCATCGGCGGCGTGGGCGGAACTGGGTCGCCCGCGAACACGCCTTCGAGAAGCGAAATTTGCGGAGCTTGCGGCCAGAGCTTTTTTATTTCGGCGGCGATCACCGCGTCCAGGCAAATGATGCGCGCGGGCGTGGAGTCCTGCATCATCGCGACCAGCTCCGCGGGGGCTTGGCGCGCGTAGAGCGGGACGACGACTATTCCTTCGGCCATCAGCGCGACGTCCAGCGCGGCCCAACGGATACTGTTGGGTGCGAGCAGGGCGCAGCGATCACCTTTTTTCAGGCCGCGCGCTAGGAGGAATTGGCGGGCTTGCTGGGTGAGCGCAAGCAGTTCGCTGCCGGTCACGGAGTGAATTTTTTCTCCGTGAATTTCCTGCAGCATCGGCTCGGTGGCGGATTTTTTCAGCTGGTCGAAGATATTTTCGACGAATGTCATGCGGCGAGAACTCCGCTGTGCTTTTCGAGAAGCTTGACAAGGCCGGGGCCGAGCGGGGGAAGGTAATCTTCCCAGCCTAAGACGCCTCTGCGCACGGGGAATTGCGGATAGCGCCGCGCGACTTGCTCTTCGAAGTAGGTGCCCATGCGGGCCATGAGTTGCAGGTTGCGCGCGACGGTGCGTTCCATGGCGTCGAGAATTCCTTCGGCTTGGGAATCGAGTGCGCGGAGGGCAGCGACAATTTTTTCGGCGAGGTCGGATTCATCCACGCGCATCAGCAGATGTTCGTGGCCGCGCTCGCGCAGGAGATTGCGAATGCGCTCGTCCATGGTGACTCCGGCGGAGGGGATTCCGGCGGGCATGGTTGTGACGATGGCGTGATAACGCGACGAGAGGAGGCGATCGCAGGCGCGCATGATGCTGACCAGCTCGTACATGTTGAATTTGTCGGAGCCAAAGACAGGCGCGCCGCCTAGTTTTTCCGCGACGCGCTCGCAGGAGTCGCGGTCGAGCATCTCCATCGCGACCATCACCGGGAAAACCTTGCACGTTTTCTGATACCCCGCGACGCCTGCGGCCATCTCTGAAAGATATTTTTCATACGTCGCGTCCACTTGCGAGCCGGAGCGATGGAAATAGATTGTGCGGTAGTAGCTTTTTTCGTATGCGCCCGCAACCGAGTGCGCGAGCCACTTCGCAACTGACGCGGTTACGGGCCACCAGAAAGGATTGATGGGGCAAACCGCGAGCACTGGAGTGGAGCCGTCCCATCCAGCATCGCGCAGGGCTTTGCGGCCATATTCGGGGCCGAGTGGCTCGAAGGTCCAGGCGGTGTCGGTGCCGAGTTCTGTAGGGACGCCTAATTTGCCGAGAACAGCTTGCGATTCCACGTTGCGAGTGATGATGAGGGAATCGCGGCAATAGCGGCGGCACATTTTTTGCAGCAGCGGGTCCATGGCGCCTGCTTCGGCGCCGTAGGCGATGCTTAATTTATTTTGCGCGGAGGCGATGCCCAGCGCGCCGATCATCATAGTGGTGAGAGCGTTCGCGAATTTACTTTTGAACATGGACCCTTCACAGGCCACGACGCCGTCGTTCTGGCGAACCACTCTGTGCAGGAACGGCGGGAAGACGTCGGGAAGATGCACTTGGCGCGCGTCGCCGAAATATCCGCGAGTGAGATCGAAATTCTGCGACATCACGCTGAGCGCGAGATTTTCGTCGCCAAGAATGCGGCGCACCTGGCGGATCATTTCTTCCACGCGCACGTCGGAGCCGGTGTTGCGCGTGCCGTTGTAGCCCGCGAAGAGCAGTTTCAGTTTTGTGCCGGCCTGCCACGCGTCTCCGGCGCCGAGCATCCATTCGAACTTGTTGAGTTCGATGAGGCCGCTGACCCAAGTTTCGAGGAGCAGGTCGGTCATTGGCGCGGATCCTGGGAGGCGTTGGCGGCGCGCGAGGCGGCGTGCACGGGCGCGTCTGCGGGCCACTCGCGATATTTGAATACGAAATGATTTTCGCGGCTGAAGCGCAGCAGCGGCAGGCTGTATTGCGAGAAGGGCGCGGGATGGCGGCCGAGTTCTTCGACGACGCGAGTGTTGTCGAAAACCGTGTTCCACAAAAGATAGGGGAGGAAGACTTTCAGCAGCGTGGCGAGGCCGCCGATTTTTCCGGCGCGTCCTGCGAGAGCGTTTACGATTTTCTCCGTGGATTTTTCGAAGCTAGGGACGAACACCGGGCCGCGCTTGTCCTGCGCTTTGGAGAGCGCTTCGGTTAATTCGATGAATGTTTCGGACTCGCGGCCGGAGGAGAGATGATAGATCTCGTGCGCGGGATTTTCTTTTTGATGGAGCGTCACGACGGCGTCAGCGACGAAGTCCACCGGGACAATATCAATGCGGTCGCCGGGGCGGAAGGGAAGCATCGGTAGGCTGGCGAGAAAGACGAAGGCGCGCACCATGTCGAACTGATTGGTTTCGGGGCGGCGGCTATCGCCCAAGACTATGCTCGGGCGGAAGATGGTGCGCTGAACGTCTGGCAAGAGCTGACGGACCATGTGCTCGCAGAATTTTTTCGTGCGGGCGTAGGGATCGTAGTCGGAGCGATTCCAATCTATCGCGTTGTCTTCTTGAACTACTTCGTTCGAGCGCTGTCCGGCGACGGCAACCGTGCTGACGTGGCTGAATCGGCGCAGGCCATGCTGATCGCGGGCGCGCTGGGCTAGTTGGATGACCTCCAGCGTGCCGCGCAGATTTACGTTGAGGCAGCTTTTTTCGGATTTGCGATTTAAGGATGCGGCGCAGTGGATTACGGAGTCTGTCGAGCGCACGAGTTGCGCGTAGTCATCGTCCGAGAGGCCGAAGTGCGCGTCGGTGAGGTCACCGCGAAAAATTCGAATGCGCGAGCGCAGCAGTTCATCGAAGCGCGCGAAATCCAGATGCAGCTGAAGAGCGCGCCAGAGGCGTTCCTGGGCTTCCTGTTCATTGCGCGCGCGGACGAGCAAATTCAGCGGGTCGGAATGGCCCGTAAGCAAATTCGACGCGATGTGCGCGCCGATATATCCGGTGGAACCGGTCAGGAGGATGGCCACAGTGATTGAGTTTCAGGATGCCGTTGCCGGACCCGAGTTTGCTGCACTCGCTGCGCCCGCGGCGGTGGTTGCATTCGCATCACCGCGTGCTGTGAGCGGCACCGAACGCCGGGGACGCGATTCCGGCTGGCGTCCTTCGATGAGAGGATAACACCACTTGCGCAGAGCGGGAATGTGCACGTTGATCCAGTAATCCCACCAGTCGAGAGCGCGCGAATCATACCCGAGATCGGCTTGTTCGTCGGCGGGAAGCGCAGCGCTGAGTCGTTCGACGTTGGCGGCTTCGAAGACATGATCGTTGTGAAGGATGAAGGGTTCGAAGAGCGAGATGAGCTTGACGACTTTTTCGAGTTCGCGTTCCTGGCGGGCCAGCGGCGGCTTCGAAGAAAACGGTTCCGTGGCGCGATTGATCGCTTGCACGACGGCTTTTTGCGCGGGCGCGGAGATTGCTTCATAGCGCGTTTTGGAGACGGGAATGGCGTCGAAGCGCAGGCGCATGCGTTGCTGGATGTCAGCGTGTGCGCGATAGAATTTTCGGTGGCCCAGGCCGGTGAGTTCGATGGAGCGGCGCATGTTGCAGGCGTTGGCGACCGAAGTGGCTAGTTGATAGACGCGCTGATGGCGGCGGGTTACTAGCGCGGCGGAGATCAGGGTCATGCCGCGGCAGACGAGGTCCACGGGGATCAGGTCGAGGCACTTGGATTCGTTGGTGGGGAGCTGCCGGAAGAAAGTTCCCAGCAAGTAAGAGAGCGAGGCGGAGGTGTTGATGCCTTCGTTCCAGCCGAGGAAGGGCTTTTCCAGAGACGATTCGACGATGGCGGGGCGCACTACGGCGATCGCTGCAGATGGATTGGCGTCGAGAAAATTGCGGATTAGAGATTCGGAAATACTTTTCGTGAAGGTGTAGGTATTGGGCCAGCCCAGCTCGATCGCACGGCGCGAAGCCGCGTCGGTGAGGGTTTGGCGGAGCCAGCGGACACGGTTTTTGCGGATTTGATTTTCCAGTGCGGCGCCGTGCAGGTCTTTTGCGGCATGCTCTTTTTTTTGCGCGGCGCGGCGGAGTTCTTCGGTTATTTCTTGCGAGTCGGCGCGGGCCTCAGTTTCGCGGACGAGATTTTCCAGGGATTGCCATTCCTTTACTGCATCGTAATTCGCGATGCCTCGCGGCGTGTAATTTTCGGGCAATTCTTCGAGGACGCGGCCGTCGCGCTGGCCTACTACGTAACAGGTGGAGAGATGCAGCAGCGATGCGTGAGCGCATTCGCGCAGGAAATCGAGGACGTGCGCGGTGGAGCGGACGTTTACGGCGACAGCGTCGCGCAGGTCGGGGTTAAAGTCGGTCAGGCCGGAGCTGTTGACGATTACGTCGAGAGTGCGGGCGAGCTTTTGTTGATCGTGTGGGCTCAGGCCGAGGGCTGGTTTGCTGACGTCGCCGTCTATTACTTCTATGCGCTCGCTGAGAAATTCCGCGAATTTGTCGCCGTGGCGTGCGGCTAGCTTTTCGAAGACTGGAGATTCTTCGATTACGCGTTGCATGCGTTGCAGGGACGTGTTGGCTTTGTTGTGACGAACGAGCAAGTAGATGCGTCCGATTTCGGGGAGATCGGTTAGGAGATTCGCTAGCCAAACTTTTCCGATGAAGCCGGTGGCGCCGATGAGCAGGATATTCTTACCGCGCAGTGCGGCGCGTACCGAAAAAACCGGGTGGCCGTTGCGTGATTCGTAGTGCACTACCGGGACGTACACTTTTGCCGCGCTGCGTTCGGCGGATTTGATAGCTTCGTCCAGGATTTGCGGATTTTTTTCGAAGCCTAGAATGCCTATTAACTTTTCGCGCTGCACGCGGCCGTCTGGTTGGCTGCCGGTGAATCTTGCGAAGGCGCCGCGCGGACGGATTACGGGATCGAGCAGGCGTCCGGTGGCCATGCCTTCGCGGAAGTCGAGGCGATTGGAAATGATTCGCGCGATGCCGAGATGTTTCGCGAGCGGGCGCATGATGTGATCGAGGCCTTGGCTAACTAGGACGATTTCGCCGCCCCCGGCTATTGCTTCTCGCAGCTTGGCGACGCCCGGCTGTTTCAGCCGCGGCTTCAAAAAATATTCGAAAAATTCCTCGCCCAGAAGGTCGAGGCGGTCGCGGCTGACTCCGCGGAGGACCGTGTGCAGCAGGCGCGTGGCGAAGACGCGGTTGGTGATGTAGAGGAACGGGCGGCCGACGGCGAGGATGGCCATGGCGCCGCGGCGCGTCCAGCGTTCCAGAAAGCTTTGCGAATTCCAGGCGAAGAAGCCAACGGGGCGGACGGCGGTGAGATCGAGGAGGCTGCCTTCAACGCGCCAGAAGACAGGCTCGCGCGCGGGTGCGGAGGCTAGTGGTGAGCGCCCGGATATTTTCGAGATTTGAGCGTTTGAATTAGACGACGACATCGTTGCGTGAGTTGTTGCTGGTGCTTCGGAAGTAGTGAAATTATCACGGTATTTGGCGCCAAGCAAGCGGACTGCATGGTCGGTTGTGCGTCAGCTTCCGGTTGGCCAAGCATCCGGGAATTTCGTACAACCTGTTCACAAGCCGAGAAAATAGCGAAGCAAACCAAACGCAACGCCCAGCAGTATTAGGGGAACGATCTTCAGTTTGACTCTCTGGAGCAGAAGAAGCGACAGCGTCACCCAGGCCAGAGAGGTCACATTGAGGTGCTTGAGATCCACGAGTCCTGATGGGAAGACCATCGCTTTCCCGAGAAAAAGCGTCAGGTCAAGGATCGCGCCTACCACGACGGCGGTGATCAGGCCCAGGGCGCCTTCGATTGTGGGCTTGTTCTGCGTTCTTTCCACCAGCGGCGCACCCGCAAAGACGAAGAAGAAGCATGGCAGAAAAGTATAAAAAGTCGTTGCCAGCAATCCCAGAGTTGCCATCCACAATGAGCCGTGAAAGTGATTGTACGCGGCCAGGAAGCCGACGAAAGCAACCACGATGATCAGAGGGCCCGGAGTCGTCTCCGCCAGCGCGAAACCGTCCATCATTTGCAGCCTGGTCAGCCAGTGCAGCTTCGATACCGCGACCTGCGCCACGTAAGGAATTACCGTGTACGAGCCGCCGATGGTCACGAAAGCGGTCTTCGTGAAGAAGAGCGCTAGGGCGGTCCAGAAATGGAAGTCGTCCGCGAAGCAGTAGAAGAGCAGCAGTGGCATGAGCCAGAGAAGCAGGACGCTCGCAGCCAGTTTCGCGATAGGCCTCAATAAAGGGACGGGCTCCGGCGCCGTCGAACCGCGGCGGATGAAATAGCCCTCGTCGTCCTCTTCCGAACCCGCTTCTTCGGAGCGATGCAGAAAACCGGGCCGCAAAGCTCCGAGCATCGCGCCAAGAAGACCAGCACCAAGCATCACCACCAGCAGCGAGACATCAAAGAAGAACATGGCTGCAAACGCAGCGACTGCAACGGCACTGTGCACCGGTCCGCGCAGCGCTTTTCTGGCGACTCTGCACAGGGCAACTATCACCAGAGCGACGACGACGGGTTTTAAGCCGCTGAACATCGCCGCAATCCACGGCAGGCTACCGAACTTGACGTAGACAATACTCAGTGCCAGCAGAACAAACATGGAAGGCAATACGAAGAGCGTTCCGGCAATAATCCCGCCGCGCTTGCCGTGCAACTTCCACCCAATGTAGATCGCAAGCTGCTGTGCTTCTGGCCCAGGAAGAATCATGCAATGGCTCAGCGTATGAAGGAACCTTTCATTGCTGATCCACCGCTTCTTCTCGACCATCTCGTCGTGCATGATGGCGATGTGAGCGGCGGTACCGCCAAAGCTGATCCAACCCAGCTTGAACCAGAAGCGCAGCGCTGCCCTGAAAGAAGGTCGCTCCGGCGGAGCGATTCTTTCATCCCGTGACATTGCAGGTCCCGAGAACGATGCCCGGGCGCCGGCAAAAGAACTTCGCAAATCTGAATCCATCATGACATTATAACATCATAATCATAGAGAATCGACTGCATTCGGGCGGTCACTTTGCATCAAATAGGAGTTTTGCGAATATGAACACACTTCTCCAATCATCGGATCGAGAAGGCGGCATCAGTTTTGCGTTCTTAAAACGGTCTTCGATAGCTCGTTGGGCTCCTCTTCCGCTACGCCTGATTGTTGGCTATGGTTTCATGGAGCATGGCTTCGCCAAGCTGTTCAAGGGTCCCGAAAATTTCGTCACCATCTTGCAGGCTATCGGCGTGCCCGCGCCTCATCTCATGGCATGGCTTACGATTTTAATCGAGCTCGTCTGCGGCCTCGCGGTCTTGCTCGGTGCTTTCATAACGCTCGTGAGTCTGCCGATGGCTGCGGTTCTCGTCGTAGCGATGCTGACTGTCCATCTCCCCTATGGGTTCAGCTCGATCAAGCTGCTGAGTGTGACGTCCGGGAGGGCCCAGTTCGGGCCGCCAGGCTACGAGCTTGATCTTCTCTACCTTGCTTGCCTCGCGGCGCTCGTACTTGGTGGATCCGGGCCGATGGCGATCGATCACTATTTCAAGAAGAAATGATAGTCGCTTTCATACGCGGAGCAGGCAGCGGAAGATACTCAGCGAGAAGTCTTTCGGACGAGACGTGTGACGAATTGGACGAGATCTCCCCGGTAGTGCAGTGTTTCGTAATCGACTGGACGGCCGCCTGTCGAGTAGGAAGTTCGTTCAATGCGAAAAATCGGGCTCCGTGGTTTCACTTTTAGCGCGCGGGCAACTTCGTTCTCAGCGGCCACTGCGTCCAATTTGTATTCCGCCTCGATCAGCGCCACATTGTACTTGCGTTCAAGGAGCGAAAAAATGGGCTCGACCTTCAGATTGTTGGTGATGATCTTCTGGCCGATCTCCAACGGCAAGTAGGTCTCGTCGAAGGAGAGGGGAACGCCGTCTGCCAGCCGCACGCGACGGATTCTGACGACGCGCTCGCCCCTCGTCAGCGCAAGCTGGCGCGCCACGGTCGCGCTGGCAGTGACAATTTCCTTTCCGATTACGCGGGCGGTTGGCCTATGGCCAAGTGCGTGCATATCTTCTACAAATCCGCTTAGCTCTTTAAGGTCGTGCATGATTCTTGGCGCAGCGACGAATGTGCCCTTGCCGCGACGAATCTCGACAAGACCGCGGCTCACAAGATTCTGAATCGCGCGACGAACGGTAATGCGGCTGACCCCGAATCGCGCAATGAGGCTGTCTTCGGTCGGCAGTTGGTCGCCGATCGTCAGGTCTCCGTCGGCAATCTCGCCAGCGAGGACGTTTTCGACGCGTGCATACAGCAGAGAGTCATGCGCCACGGACATGACGACATTATAACATCGTATGGCTTCACCTGAACCCATCCTGCGCGCACAGCGGCCGAGCGACGGATTAGTCGGAAGTTATTGCCGGCCAGAAATCCGCTTCTGGGAAGGTTTCAGGCACTGGTGATCGTTGCGACAAATTCTGGCCGGATCGCGGCTGAGCGGCCAACCGAACCAGTCTCTCGTGATCGATTCTCGCTTAGTTCAGGCCGAAGCGGCTGCTACGTTTCGATTCGGCGCGGCCGAATCTCAAGGTGAATCGCCCTGTGGGGCGATTCACAAATTCAAAGACGACGTCAATTGCGAGCAGTTAAAGCTGGCCCCTACATAAAGCACTCACGTCCTGCGACTGCGACGATGCTGCGATTATTTTTCGGGCTTCGGATAATTGAAGCGGAAGGCTTCGCCCGCTGGGCCTGCTACGCCTCGAGTGTTGTAGTTCAACATGTAGTCCAAGTGCTGCTTGTCTTCTGGATACGCTACGCCGTCGGGATATGGGTATGGGACATTGGTGTGAAAGGGCAGCGGAGTTACGGTGTCGCCGTGGGCGGCGTAGAAGTCCATGTCTTTGGCGAAGCCGTTGGCGTAGAGGAGATAGTCGCGCGTCCAGCCGGCCGGAAGATCCGGCAAGTGCGTCGAGTCAAAGTCCACGGCTACCTCGTCGCCTGAGCCGAAGATTACGTACTCGTCGTCTGTTTTGCTGACGAGATCGGTGACGTCGCCGTAGCGAGTGTAATTTCCGATTTGGCGGGCGTAGGGGCCCGTGATGCTTACGTCCTCATAAATGTACGAGAGATCGTTTTTCGGATTGCCTTCGACTACCCGGGGGTAGCCGCGGAATTGCAGCTTGGCTTCGGCCAGGGGAACTTCGGTGAGTTTGAATTCGGTGTCTTCCGGAGAATTATCCACGCGGATGCGGTCCCAATAGACGCGCAGATTTGTGGAGATGCGGATGAAGCGCGCGCCCGGCGGAATTTTTCCGGTGAGGTCGGCGACCATGGTGCGCGCCAGGCCTGCGGGGAAGCCCATGTCGTCAATCACGCGGACCCATTGGCCGGAGCCGTCTTGCACTTCGACGAAGGGCGGGACCGGAGTGATTCCCGCTTGCCATGCGGCGTACATGGAGCTTGCGCTGAAATAATCGGTGAAGCCGTCCATCAGCAAACGCAGCGGGCGCGAGGAATCCCAATCGCCGAGGTCGAGTTCGATCCAGTGCATTTCGGCGAAGCCTGCGTAGGGCGCGAGTGGAAAATTCGTGACGTATTTGTGATCTTGCTCGCGCAGGAGCGGCAAGAGATTGCGGCTGTGATCGTCCCAGGCTCCGGCGGGAAGATGCGCGTCGCGGCTGGCGATTACTTTGAATTGCGGGAAGGGGAGTTCGCTGGCGAAATGTTCGTTGGGATAGACCTCGACGTCTATCGGATGATCCACGGCTAGCAGGCGTGCTTGGTCGAGATAGTCCAGCTCTTCCATCGGTTCGAGCATCTTGAAACGCAGACGGCCTTCTTGCGGCTGTGCGAGCGAGCCGGTGACTTTGAAATATTCGGCGGGGTTGGGAATGTTGCGCTGGTTGGGGCCGGTCCAGTGGCCGACGATTCCGGGGCCGATCATGTCGGCCAGAAATTCGAATTTTTCACCATTCCAGACGAAGACGATGGGGCAGGAGCTGCCGCGGCGATCAATTTCCGTGATGAGTTCTTCTTTGTGCGCGGGGAATTCGAGCTCGTCCTGCAGGACGCCGGTGGGCCAGAGCAGGCGGATCACATCTGCTTGGCGTTCGGCGCCCAAGCCGGCGACGATTGGGGCTGGGCCTTGTCCCAAGTAGCCTGAGGCGCCGGGGATTTCCCACTTTTGTTGCAGTGCGCCCGCGTACATTTCTACTTTTGTGCCGATGGCGGATTTATTGTCGTTCTCACCTTTGAGGGCGATGCGCAGCCAGTTGTAGCGATTGCCGCCTTCGTTTTTCAGGAGCACCGGCGGGAGATTATTTTGGGTGATTAATAGGTCGGTCGCGCCGTCGCCATCGAAATCGAAGGCGATGATGCCGCGGGGATTTTTCAGCGCGATTTTGTCCAGGCCGATGGAAGCGGTGACGTCGCGGAAACCTGCGGCCCCTTCATTGCGCAGCAGGACGATGTGTCCTGCGCCGGAAAAATCCTCGCCGACAGCGACGAGATCCATCCAGCCGTCGTCATCGTAATCAATTGGAGCCAGGCCCCAGCCGCGCATCCAGTCGAGGTCGGGAAGATTCACTCGTTCGAAGGATTTTCCGGCGTTGTTGCGCCAGAGGCTTAGGCCCGGCGCGCCCCAGTGCGTGAAGGCCAGGTCCATCCATCCGTCCTTATTGAAATCGAGCGCGATGACACCGGCGGTGGGAGCAGGCATGTCGCTGCTCCACGGTGTGGTGGCTTGAAATGCGCCTTCGCGCGGATTCAGATACGCGACCGGAGACTTTTGCCAGCCGGTGACGACGAAATCAATCGCGCGATCATTGTTGATGTCGCTCGCGATCGCGCCTACGGATGGCGCGGTGCCGGCCAGCGCGGTTTCAGTGGTCCAGTTGGTGAACGTGCCGTTACCGTTGTTGCGCCAGAGGACGTTGCCTGGGCCTGGGGCGTCCGTCGGGAATTCAAATGGGCCAGCAGGATTCGCCAGCGGGAAATCGTTGAAGCGCGTGACGTAGAGATCGAGGTCGCCATCATGATCGAAATCAATGAAACTGAGGCCTAGCGCTAGCGCGCCGGCTGTGGCTTCTGTGTCTACGCCGGCTTCTTTGGTGGCGTCTTTAAATGTGCCGTTGCCTTCGTTGTGGAAGAGAATGACTCTGCCGTTCATGCTGACGGCTAGGTCGGGTTTGCCGTCGTTATCGTAATCACCGACGGCGCAGGCCATGCCTTGGCCGTGGATATCGAGGTGGGCTTCGCGCGTGACGTTTATGAATTTCCCGACGCCGATATTTTTGTAGAGTGCGGAGTTGCCGCGGCCGTCCGCGTCCACCAGGAAAATGTCGGGCTTGCCGTCGCCGTTGTAATCAATGATGCAGGCGCCGCTGCCCAGGAATTGCGCGAGGGAACTGGCGGGGGTTTGCGCCGCTGGTTTCGTGGTGCGGGCTTTTCGCAAGGAGAGGGTTGCATTGCCGGCTGCTGATGGCGTCGTGTCGACTGCACCGTGCAGCTGCGTGGTTGCGACGCGTGCTCCGGCAGAGGCGGGCAAGTTGGCGGCTTGCGTGACGTTGACGAAATGCACCGGCATCGCTTGCGGCACTGGCTCGGGCGCGGGTTGCATGATTTCAGCCAGGGAATATTTTCCTTGTTCGCCGTAGATGAAGCTGACGGGCTTGCCGAGTTTTTGCGAGGTCATGTGCTGGAAGCGGTCGAAGTGTACTTTGGCTTCGGCGGTTTTGCCGCTGCGTTGCAGGGCTTGGGCCATGCCGAATTCGGCGGAAACTTGGAAGGGATTTAGTTCGAGCGCGCGCTGGAAGGCGGCGATGGCTTTGTCGTACTGCTGCTGCTGGGAATAAATGAGGCCGAGAAAATATTGCGTGTCGGCGTCGTAGGGATCGAGCGCGGCAACTTTCTGGAAGTTGGCGATGGCAGCGTCGGCGTCGCCCCCGGCTTTTTCCATCAGGCCGAGGTTGAACCATGCCCAGGGATTGCGCGGGTCGCGCTGCGCGGACTTTTGCAGGATTGCGCGGGCTTCGCCGAAGCGCTGCATGTTGAGGAAGGCGATGCCTGCGTTGAGGCAGCCGATGTCGGTTTCAGGGTCGAGAATGCAGGCGCGTTGGAATTTGCCGAGCGCTTTTTCGAATTGCTGGCGATTCATTAGGGAGACGCCGAAATTGTTTTCTCTGATTACCTCGGCGCGGGGATTTGCGGGAGGTTCTTGGGCTGTGGAAGCGTCACCTGTTTTCGGGGTTGCGGGTCGGGCATGGGCGCGCTTTTGTGCCTGAGCTGGTTGCTGCGGCTGCGTCGGTTGTTGCGGTTGTTGGTCCTGGCTGGCTGCGATGAGTGCACAAGTGAAAATTGCCAGGAACATTGTGGCGCGGGCGAAGCGGGTCATTCCTCTCCCCTTCTGAATGCGTTGGACATTCTACCGCGTTGGGGGCGGTTTGGCGTTGGCGGCGGCCGCTCATCGCAGCGGCGGATGGAAATCGAATTCCGGATCAATGTCCACGGGAATGTCGCTGGTTTTGGCCAGCAGCGCGCTCAATTCCGCCGGCATCGTGCCATATTTCTTGAACCACGCATCGGTACGCGCGCGATCACCAGTCGCTTCCTGCTCCAGCAGCTCCTTTGCAAGTGACGCAATCGCCGCCGGCATTTTTTCGAAATCAATCACATACAATCTCGTCGCCGGGTCGCGGCTGATCGCGCCCTGCTCCGTGTAATAGTTGAACTGCATGATTTCCCCCGCGCCATGCGCCTCCGCGACGCCGAACCGCACCGTGCGAAAAATTCCCGCGACGTAAGACGCGTACGTAATGTTGCGCCTTTCCTTAGGCAGGACGCCGTGGTCAATCAGCCAGCCGTAGCAAAATTCGCCCACTACGTCGGCCTTCGATTCTTCCAGCGCGGAGTAGGACGAGCCGATGGCTTCATTGATTTGCACTTTGCCCTGCGCGGTGTGCGCGAACGCAGGCCCCAGCCCGTGCGAAATTTCGTGCATGATCGTATCTGCCAGATATCCCTCGCCGCTGGCCATCTCGGCCTGGTCCGAGCGCATGGTGCGCTGCGCCAGCGGCAAAATAATGTAGTTCACGCGCGCGTCCATGAAATTCTTCCAGAACATTTTCTTCGATCCTTTTTGCTCGTGGATGCGCGGATCGTTCGGCAGATTGTCCGCCACGGCCTGATACCCGTGCAGCAAATCTCCCGCGCGATAGGGCGAGTCCACCACCTCCATCGGCGACTGCTTGCCGCGCTTCGAAGGCAGATCGGCGGCGGGCAAGGGAAGCGCTTCCTGCAAATCGGGAACGTACTTCTGATACAGCGCCAGCTTCTGGCTTTCCGCGTCGTTGCGAATCATGACCGAAGCGCCGTAGGTGGTTTTCACGCCGAGAAGCGAGTCGTCATAAACCTCGTAAGGCGCGAATATCACATCGAATTTCGGATTTTCCAGATCGAGCCACGCAATGTCGCTGGGGTAGTAGTCGTCCGTCAGCAATGCATCGGCCCGCAGCCGCAGGAATTTCGCAAACGCTGGATCGTCGCTAAGCGCCGCAGCCTCGCGCAGATCCGCAGCCATCGGCTCCAGAAATTCCTTAAATGCAATGTGATACGGTGTTGCACCATTGCCTGGAATTCCGCCGATATTGACGTGCCGTATGACCGTCAGTGGGTTGTAGTAGGCATCCTTGACGAGCGGGTGTTGTGAAACGAATTCCTCTATCTCCTTCCGCGTCAGCCCTGCGGGGTAAAAGCCGCGTCCAGGCGGCATCGGCTGCGTGCCAACGAATGGTTTGTCGTCGTCAATCAGATCGAAGCGGCTGCCATTGATTTTCAGATAACGCCGAAGCAATTCATCCTGCGGGTCTTTGCTGTTTGCGAGTGACAAATACAATTGCAAGCCTTGCGGATCGTTCTGCCGCCAGTAAATGCAATCCAGCAACCCGGAAGCATCCACCAGCTTGGCCACCATTTCCTTCTCACGCGCGCTCACGCCCGCGGAATTGAAAGGCATGTGCACCAATTTGAATTTCGCCACGCGCTCAGCGAGATCCGGCGCCACATACGGTTTCGAGGACGACGCAGGCTTGACGTTCGATGCAGCTGTGGACTGCGCCGCTGCAGCCGAGTGCAGGATTGCCACCAGTGGGTAAAGCGTTGCCACGGCGATTGCCGCGCCTGCCGCCAGCGGCAACAAGGAGCGCAAGGTGAGAGGAAAATTCTTTGTTATCGGGTTCATAGGGCGGCAATTCTACCGTGGCGCGTGGGTGGGAGAAAGGGGTAGATCGAGGACCGTTCAAAAGTATCGAATAGAACGCCTGAAAAGCGCTCAAAAGTATCGAATAGAAAAGTTTTCCGGCTTGTTATAAACAAGTTAGCTTTTTTTCGCGCTCGTTCATTTGTATCGATTAGAAATGGCGTGGGGCAGTGATTAGTGATGAGTGGCGAGTGATGGGTGAGCTGCGGCGCGAGCGCCGAAAGGCCCGAAAAGGTAGCGATTAGAAAATGTTTTCTCGTTTGTGGTGAGCGTGTTAGCTCGTTTTCTAATAATTGACGACTAGCGATTAGAAGTCCGTGAGTGGTGAGTAGCGATTGGTGAGGCGGGGCACCGGGGGCAAAATTGCGACAAAAACTAGCGATTGATTCGGGTCGCTGGTGTTTATTTTCAGCGAGTTGCGCTGGTTTTCGATTATGTTTCGCTAGCGATTGAATCGGAGAGGGTGGGGAGGCCGAGCCGCCCTTCGAAGCGGCACTGCCGTCCCTCCTGCGGCGGGCAGGTCTCAGGATGAATCGCGCTGTAGCGCGATTCACTGAAGCGCTAGCTGCATGGAGCATGCATCCCCCTCGTGATGACGCAATTAGCGCATGACTGATGATAACATAGTCGGTAAGATAGAACAAGAGTAAAAAGAGCGGCACTGTCGATCAAACTAAGTGCTGACTCGCTCGTCGTTTGGGAACGAAGGGTTGGGGTATTGTGCGCCTTAAAGACGTCAATCAGGAGATTGGCGTTCCCAGGAAATCGCCCGTTCCGGCGGGTGCCGTGGCCCTACGGCACTGCGGGAATGTGAACGCCCCGGCAAGCTGGGGCGCGCCCTTCGATCCCGCACAGCGGGATCTCAGGGTGAATCGCCCTGTGGGGCGATTCACCGGTGTTATTGGGCGGAGCTGCCCAGCTGTTTCAGCTTCTGCTCCGCGCTCCCCCGGATGCCATCGCGCCGTTGCGCGTCGTCAATCGTGTCCGAAACCAAAAGTTCCAGCGCCTTCTTCGCATTTTGCCGAGCCAAATCTTTCTGTCCATCAGCAAGGTAAGCGTCACCCAAGCTATCGTAAACATTCGGCGAGTTGGGATAAGCAGTCACATTCAGTTGAAAAATCTCGATCGCGGCCTTGGTATCCCCCTTCGCGAGTTGTCCGTAACCGAACCGGTTCAGAAGGGCTTCGGAGAAAATCTCGGCTTTGGGGTCAGCGCGGCGCGCGTCCGCGAACATTTGCTCAACCTTGTGCAGTCCATCGGGCTCGTCCGTCAGGTCGAGCATGCGCGACTCGGCCGACTCTGGAGCGCGCGCGTGAGTTGCCGGCGGCGCGGGTGAATTCTTGAGCGTCACGTTAAACCAATCCACGATCATGCCCGGCAAATCCTTGTGCGCGGCAAACATATCCACGCCATGCCCGCCCACCGAATAACGCACGAACTTGTTGGCAGGATCCGGCGAAATATCGTACAGCCACTGCACAATCTCTAGCACGCCAGGATCATCGGGATCGTCGTCCGCCACCGCCAGAAACAACGGCAAGTTGGTCGCAGCGCGCAGAAACTGCCGGCCAGGGAGATCGGTGCCCTCCGACAGCAGCACCAACGACTTCACTTCCGGATGTCGCCGCGCCAACTGCACCGCTTGATTCACGCCGCAACTCGCTCCTCCCGCGCCCATCACGCCGCGTGTCACGCCCGGCTGCGATTGCAGATAGCGAAATGCAACGTCAACGTCCGCAGGCCATTGCTCGCTCAGCGCTCGAGCGGATTCCGCCGGCGAAAGTTGATCGAGGCGTCTGCCATTGCTCTCCCCGTAGCCGCGGAAATCCACAGTCAATACGTAGAGCCCCGCAGCTGCAAGTCTCTCGGCAAGATCGTCCCAAACTTTGCGCTGGCGATTGCATTGATGCAGCAACAGGATCCCCGGGCCGGGCTGGCTAGCGCCGAAATACGTTGCCTTCAGAATCGCGCCATCCGGTGCGGTCAAATCCACCACACGCGGCGGCGGTACTGCCTGTGCAGCGCACGCCAATGGCAACACGAGCGCAACGAGCAACGTGAAAAGGAGAATCCGGAACCCCGCGTGGCGGTCGAACATGGCTACCTCCCAGGTTTCCCGTATTTTAGGCACCTGCTGGGGTGGAATTGCAAGAGAAGATGCGCAGGGGCAAATTTGCAGTCGCGCTGCGTCAGCTTCCATGAGCAGGTATCGTTTGGCGCAACGGCTTTTCACTCTTGGCGGCGTCTCTTTCAGCTTGCCCGGGAACCAGCTGATATCCGTGTTTTCCCGGCCCGGGAAAAACTTGCGAGAGCGCCATCAGATTTGAGTATTTATTGAATGCGATTTCAGCGGAATGAATTGTCGCGTCGGGTGGGATAGACTGCGCTTCCACTTTGACAGACGTACCGCCGCGAGGGTTGGTGAATTCCAGCGTCAGTTTGGCGGACCCGGGCACTTCGCGAATGACGAAGTTGCCCTCTGGAAAAGTGGTGTTCGCCACGACGAACGGATGGGACATCCTGAAAACGATTTGCGTAGTGATTTGAGCGCCGGCGGCGAATACGCCGATGATCAGCGCCGGCACCATGAAGAGCGCGAGCTTTGCGGCGAGTGGCTTCATGAAATCTCCTTGCAAGCGGATTTTGCACGCGAGGATATTTCTCATCCGCGCCGATGTCCACAGCAAAAAACGTGGCTGCGGCGTTCTTTTGCGACGATGGCGCCAGCGAGCGGCCTGCGGTGCTATGCTCAACGCGTGGGAATGCAGGATGAGGCACAGCACGAACGGGCGCGCGCAGGTCTGTGCGCCGATTGCACGCACGCCCGCCGAATCGAATCCGATCGTGGAGCAAAATTTTATTTGTGCGAGCTATCGGCGACGGATCCGGCGTATCAAAAATATCCGGCGCTGCCTGTGATCCGCTGCGCGGGTTACCAGGCAAAAAGCTAGCGCGCGCGAAGCGTGCGTGACGGGTGGGGAACTCATGGCTATTCAAACTGTGCTGCAATTGGGCGACCCTAAATTGCGCGAAATCGCCGCGCCCGTCGCGAATCCTCGATCGCCAGAGATTGCGGCGCTGGTAAAGGACCTTACCGACACGCTCGCGCACTGGCGCGCCACCACAGGATATGGCCGAGGCATCGCCGCGCCGCAAATCGGCGTCGCCAGGCGCGTGATATTCCTGCAATTACCAGGGGCACGGCCGTGGCCGCTGATAAATCCTGAAATCATCGAACGAAGCGCGGACAAGATCGTGGTGTGGGACGCGTGCCTGAGCTTTCTTTCTATTTTCATGCAGGTGGAGCGCCACCGCGAAGTGAAGGTGCGCTTTCAGGATCTGCAGGGGCAATCGCAGGAAATTCAAGCCGGCGCGGAACGGGATTTAGCCGAGCTGCTGCAGCACGAGATTGACCACCTCGACGGAATCCTCGCCGTGGATCGCATCACAGACATACGCACGCTCTGCACGCGCGAAGAGTTTGAGAAGAGATATCGCGCGGGGAGTCCTTATGCGACAAGTGCGGTGGGGTGAGGCGTAAACCTAGCCAACGACCCAAAGCGCAGAGCAATCCCTGCCTGCGCCAAGCGGGCTTCGCTGTGTTTCCTTCGCAAGATCACTTTGAGCAGGCAGGATGACGGGCGCACCCGCCAGGCGTGAAGAAGGAGCTTTAGCGGCTAAACAGTTTGCGGAAAAAGTGGAGAGGATGTCATCCCGAGCGCAGCGAGGCCTGCCTGCCGCAGTTAGGGATCTGCTTTTCTCGTAAATATTAAGGAAAAAGCAGATCCCTCCGGCGAAAGGCGCCTGCGGGATGACAATTTGAGCGTTTTTCTGCAAGCTGTAAAGCCGCTCGAATTTCGCACGGATGATGTCGTGGCCCTTCGAACCTGCCGCCGGCAGGCTCTCAGGGTGAACTAAAGCCACGACCCACACAGATTCTCGATTCTTGACGCAGGTGCTACTGCGCGGCGACCGTCGTGCGGTGCAGGCGATCCTGCAGCGCCTTGTTCTCGCTGCGAATTTCCGCAGGCAAACGGTCACCGAAGATTTCAAAGAATTTCGCGGTCGCGTCCGATTCTGCGGACCAATCATGCGCGTCCACGCGCAGCAGCTCATCAACCACCTGACGCGAAATCGCCAGACCATCCAGCGTTAGCGAGCCCGGAGCGGGGACAAAACCGATCGGTGTTTCCGTTGCCGCGGCACGGCCTTCAATGCGGTCCAGCATCCACTTCAGCACGCGCACATTCTCGCCGTAACCCGGCCACAGGAATTTTCCGTTGGCATCTTTGCGGAACCAGTTCACATGAAAAATCTTCGGCGGACGTTTTATTTTCGGTCCCATTTCCAGCCAGTGCCCGAAGTAGTCCGCCATGTTGTAACCGCAGAAGGGAATCATGGCCATGGGATCGCGCCGCGGCACGCCCACAGCGCCGGTGGTGGCGGCGGTGGTTTCCGAAGCCATGGTGGCGCCAACAAAAACTCCGTGCTGCCAGTTGCGCGATTCATACACCAGCGGAGCGAGCCGTTCGCGGCGGCCTCCAAAAATAATCGCGGAGATTGGCACTCCCTCTGGATCTTCCCAGTGCGCAGAAATCGAAGGCGACTGCTTCGCCGGAACCGTGTAGCGCGAATTGGGATGCGCCGCCGGACCTTTTTCCGGCGACCACGGCTCGCCCTTCCAATCAATCAGGCCTGGGGGCGGCGGAGTGCCGATTCCTTCCCACCATGGTTCGCGCGCGCCGCTGATAGCCACGTTCGTGAAAATCGTGTCGTGACGCAATGCTGCCATCACGTTCGGATTGGTTTGCACATTCGTGCCCGGCGCCACGCCAAAAAATCCGTTCTCGGGATTAATCGCGCGCAGCGTGCCGTCCGCGCCGATGTGCATCCAAGCGATATCGTCGCCGACGGTCCACACACGATAGCCCTGCGATTCCAGCGCGGAGACCATCATCGCGAGGTTCGTCTTTCCACATGCGCTGGGAAATGCCGCGGCCATGTAGGTAACTTTGCCGGACGGATCTTCCAGGCCGAGAATAAGCATATGCTCGGCCATCCAGCCTTCCGAGCGCGCCATCCAGCTGGCGATGCGCAGCGCAAAACATTTCTTGCCCAGCAAAGCATTGCCGCCGTAACCGGAGCCGACGCTCCAAATTAATTTTTCCTCGGGGAAATGCATGACGAAGCGGCGATCGGGGTCCACGCCGGCTAAAGCGTGCAGGCCGGGCACAAAATTATCAGTGTCGCCGATGCGGTCCTGGGCGGCTTTGCCCATGCGCGACATGATGCGCATGCTGGCCACCACGTAGCGACTGTCCGTAATCTCCACACCGACGCGGCTATAGGGAGAATTTTGCGGCCCCAAAATGTATGGCGCGACGAACATCGTCCGGCCCTTCATCGAACCTTCGAGGATGGGCCGCACCCGAGCTTTGCCGTCTTCGGGAGACATCCAGTTGTTCGTGGGGCCGGCGTCGTCCTGCTTACTGGTGCAGATAAAGGTGACGCTTTCGGTGCGGGCGACGTCGTTCGGATTGCGGCGGTTCAGATAACAGCGCGGGTAGGTCGCCTCATTCAGTTCGGTGATGATGCCGTCGTGCATCAGCCCGGCGAGGAAACGATTGTTTTCCTCTTCCGAGCCATCGCACCAGACAATCTTGTCCGGCTGCGTAATGCGCGCGGATTCCTCAACCCATTTTTCGAGTGGTGTGGACATCTGGTCTCCGGAAAGCGGTCCCCAGGGTGCCGCCCGGCTAGCGGGCCGGGCTGTTCGCGACCGTGTTTATGAAAGCTTATATACTAGAAAAGTCTAGGCCACGAATCGGGGAATTGCAAGTATGAGTAGGGCCAAGCGTTTAACCGCAGCTTGCCGCAGGCTTCTTATTACTGGCGTTCGGTTGGCGAGAGGCGCCCCCGCGTTTCAGCGCAACTGGGAAGTGCGGGAATACATTTCCTCATGCTTAGCTAGGCGCATGGAAGTCATCCTCCGCATTCCCGATGATGTAGCTGAACGCCTTGCGGTCGCCTGCGGCGACGTCTCTCGGCGCGCGCTGGAAGCACTCGCGCTGGAAGGCTACCGCGAGGAAGCTCTGACGCTCTATCAAGTCTCCGAAATGCTGGGATTATCTCGAGTAGAGACCGAAGATTTTTTGGGCCGCCATCACGTACCGCTTGCCGCCATCGGAAAAGCAGACCTTGACCGCGAAGCGGCGATATTCGAAGCGGCGTCACGCGGTCAACCACGCTAGCGAAGTCGCGGCATGATCGCTGTTTCCAACACCACGCCGCTTCGATATCTGATTGCCATCGAACAAGAACAGCTGCTCGGGCAGTTGTTCGAAAAAGTCCTTGTGCCCGTTGCCGTGCAACAAGAATTAACGGAAACGAGAACACCAGAAATGGTGCGCCGCCGGATCTTGTCACTCCCCGCGTGGTTCGAAGTCCGCACCGTACAAGAAACCGGAGAAACCTCATTCCCAGTCAGGCTGCATCAAGGCGAGCGCGAAGCAATTTTGTTGGCGGAGGCGCTGCGGTCCGACGTTCTCTTGATCGTTGAGCAGATTGGACGCACGATCGCCCTGAGCTGGAACCTGCCGCTTTCGGGAACACTCGGCGTTTTGCAACGCGCAGATACGCTAGGCTTGGTGACGGATTTCCCGCGAATTCTCAAAAATTTGAAGTCGAGTGAGTTCTTCATCGCCGAGGCGTTGGAGCAGGAGCTCTTGCATCGTCATGGCACGCGCCGTCTGGCGAGGTAAGAGATCGTGACAAGTTCCCGTGAACCAGACGAAGTCGGCCCGAATGCTATAATTTGCGAACTATGTACGCACGCAAGCTGCAGGCAGAACTGGTGATCGGCAACGAGAGGCGTCCCGCGCCGCTGGATTGGCTCGACAGTTTTTGCATGCGCAATTTCACCGGCTCTGCGGAATTCGACGACACGCTGCCCACCGCTGAAGGCCGCTTGGAGGCGGGCCTGGCTGTGGACCCCGCGCGGCTGGCGCAAGCCATGAGCGAATGGTTCACTAAACGCGGGAAAGGCAGCGGGAAACCGGTAACAATTGAATTGCGGGAAATAGGCGCGGCTAAGTAAGCTTAGCGTGGCCAGTCCACCGAAGTAATTCCGAATGAACCATTTGCGCGGAGCAGTTTTCACGCCGCAAGCGCCACCGGGCAAACCCGGCCTAATCCACGTCACATGCTATACGAAGCGCGAAGCTTACTGAATTTCGGATATTACCTACGCGGAATGAAAGACTACAAAAAAAAGAAGAGCCGAACACTCCGTGCGTATGATTGGGGCGTTGCAGCGGTCATCGCACGAGGAGTTCGGCTCCTCACACTCAGTTCGACGCGCGCCGCGAAATATAGTTAGCAGCCACTTTATTCGGCAGCCTCGAAGATCCCGTCGTTTTCCTCAGGGCCGCCCGAGCCACGGTTAAGCAATGCTTTGATCTGCGGCATGGCGGCGCGCGTGGCGTCTTCTCCGGCGGCGATCAACTGCGGCGACTTCACAAATTCATCCCACAAAATGTGATGAACGTTCGGCTCGATCAGCACATCCGTCATTCCGCGCCAAGGCTGTTTGGCGACAGACTGGATAATCGAGAACGAGCGACTGATGACTTCAATCGTGTTGCGCGGCCTGGAATCCAGCAACCCCGGTTCCAGATGGATTCCGATCACCATCTCCGCGCCCATCTCGCGCAAGGCCGGCGAGGGCACCTGCTCGGTGAGAAATCCATCCACTAGATAGTGACCTTGATGTTCCACCGGCAGAAACAGCCCGGGATACGCGCACGAAGCGCGCAGCGCCGGCCCAATCTCGCCCTCGGTGAAATGAATCGAAGTGCCCTTCAGCAGGTCCGTCGCGACAATCGCGAGCGGAATGCGCATCTCGTGGAAATATTTGACCGGCGTCAGGCGATGCAGAAAATCCTGCAGCGGTTCGTTGGAAGCCATGCCCATGCGCGAAAGCGTCCAGCGGCCAAAATCGCGAAAGCGGGTGATGGCGGACTGTTGCGCCATGTGTTCGAGCGTCGCGCCGCTGGCATAAGCCGCGGCGATCAGCGCGCCCACGGAAGTGCCCGCGATGAAATCAATCGGGATTTCGTGCCCTTCCAGCGCGCGCAACACTCCCACGTGCGCCACGCCTCGCGCGAATCCGCCGCCCAGTGCCAGCCCAACCTTGGGGCGTTCGCCCGATGTGCCATAAGCGAAGCTGCGCAAACCGCGAATGGCTTTCCCCAGCCATTTTGTGGTGTTTCCAATTTCTGACATGCTCGTCCCTTCACACCACTTTAACTCATTTCCCGCTTCGGGGTCTTTCCGGTTGACCGCTCCGTACTGCTTTTGTAACCTCACTGACTGGGCAAAAGCCTCGAGGGACACTAGTGAGACGACGCATCGAACGCGCAGCGGTGTTAGGTGCAGGGACCATGGGCGCGCGGATTGCCGCGCATCTGGCCAACGCCGGCATCCCCTGCTACCTGCTGGACATCGTTCCACCCAGCCTCACGCCCGCGGAACAAAGTAAAGGGTTAACACTCGAAAGCTCCGCGGTGCGCAATCGCATCGTCTTGGCTGGCTTCGACGCGGCAAAAAAATCTCGCCCTGCCGCTTTTTTCACGCCGGATGCCGCACGCCTCATCACGCCTGGAAACATTGAAGACAACATCGGCTGGTGCGGCCAGGTGGATTGGATCATCGAAGCCGTCGCCGAAAATTTGGAAATCAAGCGCAGCCTTTTCACCCGCGTCGAGACGGTCCGCAAGCCCGGCACCATCGTCACTTCGAACACTTCCGGCCTGCCGATTCACCTGATCGCCGAAGGCCGCTCCGAGGACTTCCAGCAGCACTGGGCCGGAACGCATTTCTTCAATCCGCCGCGCTACATGAAATTGGTCGAGCTCGTCGCCGGGCCGAAAACTCTGCCCGAAGTTCTGCAGTCGCTCGACGAAATCTGCGACCTGCGCCTGGGCAAAGGCGTGGTTGCCGCCAAAGACACGCCCAACTTCATCGCCAATCGCATCGGCACATTTTCCATGCTCAACGCGGTCCGCCAGATGCTGGCGCTGGAAATGACCATTGAAGAAGTGGACGCCAGCACCGGCCCAGCCATCGGGCAGCCAAAATCCGCGACGTTTCGCACCGCAGATCTGGTGGGGCTCGATATCCTGGTGCACGTGGTGCGCAATATTTACGACAACGCGACCTCCGACGAATCGCGCGACATCTACAAAGTCCCGCCGTTTATGGAAGAAATGCTCAAGCGCGGCTGGCTGGGCGACAAAACCGGCGGCGGCTTCTACAAAAAAGAAAAAAAAGGTGGCGATTCGGAAATCCTCACGCTCGACTGGCAGAAAATGGAGTATCGGCCGCGCCTGAAAGCGAAATTCGCCTCTATCGAAGCCGGCAAAGCGATCGAAGACACGCGTGACCGCCTGCGCGCTCTGCTCGCCCCGGTGCTGGACGGCAAGGGCGGCGACAAAGCGAATCGCCTGTTGTGGGCCAGCCTCAGCCAGACGTGCTTATACGCCGCGCGCCGCGTTCCGGAAATTGGTGATCGCGTCGTGGACCTGGATCGCGCCGCCCGCTGGGGTTTCGCATGGGAGCTTGGCCCCTTCGAAGTTTGGGATGCCGTTGGCGTCGAACGCATGGCCAAGGCTCTGGAACGCGATGGCCAGGAATTGCCGCCGCTCGTGCGCAAAGTCCTGGACTCGCCCGCAAAATCTTTCTACCAATCCGAGAAGGGAACCACGCGCTATTTCGATCTCGCTTCGCGCGCCTTGCAGCCCGTTCCCGAGCCGTCCGGAATTATCATCCTGAAATCGCTGAAAGATCGCAGCGGCGTGGTGCAGAAAAATGCGGGCGCGAGCCTAATTGACCTGGGCGACGGCGTGCTCTGCTGCGAATTTCACTCGAAGATGAATTCCATCGGCGGCGATCTGGTCGCGATGATTCATGCCGGAATCGCCCGCCTCAGCGCAGACTTCGAAGCGATGGTGATCGGCAATCAAGCCACGAACTTTTCCGTGGGCGCCAACCTGATGCTGGTGCTGATCAGCGCGCAAGAAGGCGAGTGGGACGACATCCACATGGCCGTGCGCCAATTCCAGCGCGTAAACATGGCCATCAAATATGCGCCGCGGCCCATCGTCGCCGCGCCGCAGGGCATGGCTCTCGGCGGCGGTTGCGAAGTCCCCTTGCACGCCGCGCGCGTACAGGCGGCCGCGGAAGCTTATATGGGACTGGTGGAAACCGGCGTCGGCCTGATTCCCGGCGGCGGCGGGACGAAGGAAATGCTGATCCGCGCGAACGAACACTCCGCGGGCGGCGAGGATCTCGACCTATTCCATGCGCTCAAGCCCGTCTTCGAAAACATCGCCATGGCCAAGGTTTCCAGCAGCGGAGAAGAAGCGCGTTCAATGGGCTATCTGCGCTCATCCGATCTCATCGCCATGAATCGCGACCGCCAGATTGCCGATGCCAAGCAAACCGCGCTGGCGTTGCTTCGCGCCGGATATCATCCACCCGCGCCGGCGCAAATACGCGTGCTGGGCGAAGAATTTTTAACCGGTGCGAAGCTGGCCATTCACATGATGATTCGCGGGGGCTATGCCACGGAGTATGACGGCGTCGTCGGACGCAAGGTCGCGAACATTCTGGCGGGTGGCGCGATTACCGCGCCGCAGCTCGTTCCAGAGCAGTACGTGCTGGACCTCGAGCGCGAAGCATTCGTCAGCCTCTGCGGCCAACGCAAGACGCAGGAGCGCATCGCGCATACCCTAAAGACGGGAAAACCACTGCGGAATTAATTGTTCGCGCAAATAGTCCTGCATCGCGTCCGCCGCGCAACTTTCACGCTGTCGCCGTGTTGGTAATCAGCGGTGAAACCTATTTGCAGCGAACTGTATCTAAGTTTCTGAATTCTACGTAATTTTGTGAGCCGGGGTGGTGCGTCAACGGATGGAACTTTTTCCATAGTTTTCGTGAAGGTGAATGTGCGAACTCCGCGTGCTGCTGGCCGATGGCTCGGAATGATCATGGCAGCGGAGAAAACCAGGAATGAGTAGCGTTAGATTATTTTGAGCGGCGCGTTGTCGCGGCGGGCGATCTTTCCGCGCACTCCGCAAATGGACTTGTTCGCGATTATAAATCGGCTCCGAATCCGGAGCCTTGACTGTCATTACAGGATTAAGCCAAGGGGAGACTTCTGATGCGAAAGAGGATTCATTTTATCGCACTACTGGTAGTTGCGTTTTTGGCAATGATGAACGTGTCCGCTTGCGGCGGCGGTGGCGGCGGCAATCACTCTACGATAAATGATCTAGTGGTGGTTCCCGGCGCCTCCAGCGTGGGGGTTGGGCAGACGGTTCAATTTACCGCATTTCTAAATGGCGTGAGCACTTCCGTAACCTGGACCGCGAGCGGCGGCACCATTAGCGGCACCGGACTGTTTACCGCGCCCACGGCTGCGGCGAGCGTGACGATCACGGCCACATCCGGATCGGACACCGGCACCACCACCGTGAATGTTGTCGCCGCGCAAACCTTGGCTGTAAATCCCGCGGCGCTCACGATTCCAGCCGGCGGCCTGCAGAGTTTCACTGCCACGCCCAGCGGGAATGTAACTTGGACAGTCAACGGAGTGGCGTTTGGCGACTGCGTCGCGCCGCCGATTGGCTCCGTCACTCAATGCCACGGCGTAATTGATGGCAACGGGAACTACACCGCGCCTCTTTCGCCACCCACGGGCGGCACAGTGACCATCGGCGCCTCCTCCGGCGCAAATTCCGGCACCTCCGCGGCCACGGTTCTATATTCCGCTGCGTCTCTTACCACGAACACCACGGGAACAGGCCAGTATGCCGTCGCATTTACCGGAGTGGGCTTCCTACAGGGTTTCCCTGTGGATGTTGCCGGCAGCATCAACACGATGGGCGCGGCCAACTCTACATCCGGCACAATTACCGCCGGCGGCGAGATGGATCTCAACAGCGCCGACCTGGGAGCGACGGCCCTCGCTATTCCGGTTACGGGAGGTTCGTTTCAGGTGGGCGCTCTCGATGGCCGCACGTCCATTACGGTGACGCTATCATCCACGAACAATGCGGTTGCCACGTCGCTTACCTTGCAAGCTACGCTGGCCACCAATCAGCACGCACTGCTGATCAATTTCGATAACACTTTCACAGCCAGCGGCACTCTGGACGCACAAAATCCGACATCTTTCGCCACGCCGCTCAATGGCCGGTTTGCATTTCAATACTTTGGTGTAGATACAAATCTCTTTCCGGTAACGGTGGCCGGAACTTTCCTCGCCAACAACAATTCAATTCCCGTCAACAATCCTAACTCGCCGGTGAACACGCAGGATCTAGAGGCAGTCCCAATCGCGAACAACAATCAAACCCTCGCCACGGTGACCAACGACATATCCCTGAACGGCTTGTACACCAACGCAGACTCTTCGGGGCGCGGCACACTTACCCTGACCTCCACAACTCTGGGCACCGTGGATTTTGCGTACTACATGATTGACCAAACGCACCTGAAACTCGTTGAGATCGATCCGACGCAGCTTTTCGTTCTGAGCGGTGAAGCCTTTAGCTCGCCCCTCAATACCACTCCTCTCACCGGAGGAGTCGTAGCTACTTTTGGAGGAGCCGCCAACAATGCGCCCTACGCCGGCGGCGCCGTATTTGCCATCAATGGCGCCACGATCAGCAGCGGCGGCGCGCTCGACATCAATAACAGCGGCGGTGACGGCACGCAGATCAACAGCGCGATCACCAGCGGTAACTATGCGAACGTATTGACCGGAGGTAACGTTCCGGCTCGCTTCACGCTTTCGCTTACCACCAGCAAGGGCACGGCGTTATTCGCCGCGTACACTTTCGTCACGGCGTCGGGCACGGGTGCCGAATTGGTCGAGATAGATACCAACAACGGTGTGGAAGGCGCCAGCGGCACCGCTTTGCAGCGCGGAGGCGTCAGCACCGTGCAGGGAAGCTTCGCCTTGAATCTTTCGGGCGTGGGCTCCTCGAGATCTCAGGGCTCGTTCGAGCAGGATATCACCGGCCAGCTTGGCTTGGTCAATAACAGCACAGCCCTCACGGGAACGCTCGATATCAACAACGGCGGACCTGTCCCGGGTGTGGCTGTGAATTCCAGCAGTATCTTGAATCCTGTCGCGGCCAACGGTCGGGGCACTGCGCAGGTGAACGTTTCCGGTAATGGCATCTCTGCGAAATTCAATCTGGTTTACTACCAGGTTGATAGCAATACCGAATTGCTGCTCGATGCTGATACCAATCGCGTGGCCAACGGGACACTCATCCGCCAGTTTTAGCCGGCGGCGCACGCGCTGAATTCCGTCCGTTTCACTCCGGGAGACCGCCGCAGTAGCCACGCGGCGGTCTCGCCGGGGAACGTCCTCGCTAATTTGCGAATTCTCTGGTAACCCATCGCGCCATTGCACGTCTGAACGCCTAGCGGGTGTGTGTGAATTGTGATTCCAAAGTCTGTGCGATGATCGTAATGAATTGCCGCGGCTCTGTGCGTGTCCGGTGACGCAGCAAACATCTTGCGTTCGCCCGAGACTGCCGCTAGCATCAGTCGCTTTTAATTCAGCTGCGCGCCGCGATTGCCGGCGTGCAGGTTCATCGAGATTCAAAAAGATCTGAGGGGTGTGAAATGAAGCTTCGCTCGCGTCGCCGTCTGGTTCCGCTGGTTCTGTTGGCCGTATGCGCCGTCACCTTGATTGGCTGGGTGTGCACGGCGCGCGGCGAAGGCGGCGAGCCACGCTACTTCGCGGTGAAGAATGCGCGCATCGTTCCGGTTTCGGGGCCGGTGATCGAGAACGGCACGGTCGTCATCGCCAAGGGTCTGATACAAGCCGTCGGCACGACCGTCGCGATTCCCCCCGAAGCTTGGGTGATTGATGGCAAAGGCCTCACCGTGTATCCCGGGCTGATTGACGCCGGAACAAATCTCGGCCTCGCGCAGGATGACGACGCTTCAAAGAAACGTGGCGCTGGCCCAGCCGCCTCCGGGCCGGAAGATCGCCCAGCCACCACGCCGTGGCGCGTCGCGGCCGACGAACTCAAGACGGACGACAAGCGCATCGAATCCTGGCGCAACGCCGGATTCACCACGGCGCTCAGCATTCCGGACGGCGGAATTTTTCCCGGCCAGGCGGTGGTGATTGATCTCGCCGGCGAGCGCCCGGGAGATTACGTCGTGCGTCCGCGCGCCAGCGTGCCGCTGTCGTTCAAACCCGTCGGCGGATTTTTCGGTTTTCCCGATTCGCTCATGGGTACGATCGCGTACGTCCGGCAAGTGCTGGACGACACGGCGTGGTACGCGCAAGCCGAGCCGATCTACCAGGCGAATCCGACGAAGACGGAGCGCCTGCCCTACGACCGAACTGAATTCATACTCAGCCGCGCGCTGCAAAACAACGAGCTTGTCCTGCTGCCCGCGAACAATTCGATTCAGATTGTGCGCGGTGTGCGTCTGGCGAACGAATGGAAAATCCGCGCGGTCCTGTATGGTGGCCAGCAAGGTTACGAAGTCGCCGCCGCGCTCGCCGCTAGCAAAGTCCCCGTGCTCGTCAATCTCAAATGGCCCGAGCGTGCCAAGGACAGCGACCCCGAAGCTGAGCAAACTCTGCGCGAACTTCGCTTCCGCGATCGTGCCCCCGGAACTCCGGCGGCGCTCGCCAAAGCCGGCGTGAAATTTGCGCTCTACTCTGGCGGAATTGCCGAGCCGAAGGAGATTTTCAAGAGCGTGAAGAGAGCCACCGACGCAGGCCTCACGCAGGACGCCGCCCTGCGCGCGATGACTCTGGACGCCGCGGATATTTTGGGCTTGAGCGATCGCCTGGGCAGCATCGCGCCGGGGAAAATCGCAAATCTGGTGGTCACCGATGGCGAGATCTTCAACGAAAAGACGAAGGTAAAACACGTGTTCGTGGACGGCCGCTGGTTCGTGGCGCACGAAGAAACTCCGCCGGAAAAACCGGGCGAGAAAAAGCCGGCCGATGACGACGGCGCAGCCGCCGCGCGATCGAATCATGTCGAAGGGGTGGGCCGATGAACCCGAAAATACTTTGCGCTGCCGCCATGCTGGTCGCGTTCGCATTCGCGCCGGTAGCCACGCGCGCGCAAAATCCCAGTACAATTTTGATTCAAAACGCCACGATCCTCACCGTCACCCGCGGAAATATCGAACACGGCTCGATTCTCATTCGCGACGGTAAGATAGCCGCGGTGGGCGCCGACCTGAAAGCTCCCGAGGGCGCCACCGTGATTGACGCGACCGGCCAATTCGTGATGCCCGGCATCATTGATTGCCATTCGCACATCGCCGTGGACGGCAGCGTGAACGAAGCCGGCCCGGCGGTTTCTTCGATGGCCAATATCGCGGACGTGCTGAATCCCGACGACATTGATATTTATCGCGACCTTGCCGGCGGCGTTACTACCGCGAACATTTTGCACGGCAGCGCGAATCCGATCGGCGGCCAGACCGTCGTCATCAAGCTGCGCTGGGGCAAACCCGCCAGCGAAATGCCGTTCCAAGGCGCGCTCCCTGGAATTAAGTTCGCGCTCGGCGAAAATCCCAAGCATTCGAATTTCCCGACGCCGCCAGGTGTTACGCCGCGTTATCCCGGCACCCGGCTCGGCGTCGAAGAAGTAATCCGCCAGGCCTTCATCGAAGCGCGCGAATACAAAAAGCAATGGGACGATTACAACCAACGCAAATCCGCCGGCGAACAAAATCTCATTCCGCCGCGCCGCGATGTGCGGCTCGACCCGCTGGTGGAAGTACTCGAAGGCAAACGCTACGTGCATGCCCACTGCTATCGCGCCGATGAAATCCTGATGCTGATTCGCGTCGCGAATGAATTCGGTTTCAAGGTGCGCACCTTCCAGCACGTTCTGGAAGGCTACAAAATTGCTGACGAAATCGCCGCCGCCGGCGCAGGCGGTTCCACGTTTTCCGATTGGTGGGCCTACAAAATGGAAGCGTTCGACGCGATACCCTACAATGCCGCTCTGATGACCGAGCGCGGTGTAATCGCTTCTGTTAACTCTGACGACGCGCAGGAAGCGCGCCAGTTGAATCAGGAAGCCGCCAAGAGCATGAAGTTTGGCGGCCTGTCCGCGAACGACGCGCTGAAGCTGATCACTCTGAATCCCGCCATTCAACTGGGCATCGACGGGCGCGCCGGTTCCATTGATGTGGGCAAGGACGCCGACCTGGCGATTTACAATCACGATCCGCTCAGCGTTTACGCCGTGGTGCAAAAAACGCTGATTGACGGCCAGGTTTATTTCGACCGCCAGCGCGACATCGCGCAACGCCCGACGCTCGCCGCGGAAAAACAGTCTCTGCTGGCAAAGGAAAAGAAAGCCGCGGAAGAAAAGAAGGCCGAGGAAAAGAAGGCCGAAGAAAATTCCGAGAA
>Ga0210407_10000679_pt1 | contig 36544 bp, 33 predicted proteins | sample IncBWC27MmetaG_FD_150860 | JGI IMG/M metagenome (GOLD analysis project Ga0210407, IMG submission 150860) | Forest soil microbial communities from Barre Woods Harvard Forest LTER site, Petersham, Massachusetts, United States - Inc-BW-C-27-M | ecosystem: Environmental > Terrestrial > Soil >...
GGTGGTCTGCTGGTTTTATCACGAGGCCTTGGTTGGATACATGCAGCGGCCCATCGTGCAGGTCCTGCGAAGCTATCACCTGCCCGAGCAGTTGGTGTATCTGAACCCCACCGAACCCTTCAACCTTTACTTGAAGGTTTCCATTCTCGCGGGTCTGTTCCTGACTTCCCCCTTCGTGCTCTACCAAGTATGGCTGTTCATTTCGCCGGGGCTTTACCGCCGGGAGAAACGCTATGTCGGGCCCTTCCTGTTCTCGACCGTTTTCCTGTTCACCGCCGGCGGCTATTTCGGATACCGCATCGTCTATCCGCAGGCCCTCAATTTCCTAATCCACATGGGCAGACAATTCCTACCCATGATTACCATCCACGAATACACCGATCTATTTTTGACGGTGATTCTTGGTCTTGGCTTGGTTTTCGAGATGCCAATTCTGGTTTTCTTTCTGGCCCTGATGGGCGTGGTCAGTGCCGGATGGATGTGGCGCAATATCCGCTACGCCATCCTGGGAATTTTTATTATTGCCGGGGCGCTGGCCCCGACTCCCGACATCACCAGCATGTGTGTGTTTGCAGCTCCCATGCTGATACTGTATGCACTGAGCATTGGTATTGCATGGTTCGTGCATCCAACCCAAAGAAAGGCTCGCGAAGCGCGCCGTGCGCCAGCGTAGACTGCTTGATGTGAGAACGCCCACGGGGCACTGTTCAAGTGTCATTGTTCGCGAGTCAATGTTCGTGTCCCAATGTTCGTATGTGAGCGAATGCGGCGCCATAACCCAGCCGCAAGGCGGCGAAAGAAATGCAGCCCAGAGCCTGCCCTGAGCTTGTCGAAGAGGCGTAAGCCCTGGGTGAGCGAAAGGAAAGAAGCAAAGCCTGAAAGGGCGAAAGAAACGTTACGACACGCGCTCCGTTAGTCGTCACTGGCGAATGCTTCGCGGTCGATTCCAAACAATGAAGACCTTCGCAATCCTCTTGACGTGCGTTCTGCTCGCCGCGCTGCCCGCCGTTACCCAAGCCGTCTCCGACACTCCGCCCGCCTTCAACTCCACCCGAGCCATGCAATACGTAAAAGAAATCTGCGCCTTCGGTCCGCGCCCCCTCGGAAGCGAGAACCACAAGAAGGTCGAAAACTACATCCTTGCGCACCTCAAAAGCGACGACGTCGAACAAGACAATTTTGAGATCACCGCGAAAGAAGGAAAATTCCCAGTCCATAACATCATCGTGAAATTCCCTGGCACCCGCGACGGCATCATCGTGATCGCTAGCCACTACGACACCAACTGGCCGCTGCGCGATATCAAATACGTCGGCGCAAACGACGGCGCGTCCTCCAGCGCGCTTCTTTTAGAAATCGCAAATCAGCTACGGGGCGCCAAACGCGACGGCTACAGCGTCTGGCTGCTGTGGGACGACGCCGAAGAATCGATGAAGCTTCCTTGGGACGATCCCGAAAGCCTCTACGGCGTCCGCCACATCGCCAAAAAATGGCAGGACGACGGAACCCTGAAAAAAGTGAAGGCCTTTGTCCTCGAAGACATGATCGGCGACGCCGACCTCAACATTGAGCGCGTCACCAATTCCACCCCGTGGCTGGAGGACCTCGTCGAGCAAGCCGCCACGCGCGTAGGCTATCAGTCGCACTTTTTCGCCCGTGAGATGTACGTCGAAGACGATCACGAGCCGTTTCTGAAGCGTGGCGTACCCTCGACCGACCTGATCGATTTCGATTACGGTTACGACAACGTCTTCTGGCACACCGCCGCCGACACGGTAGATAAGCTGAGTCCAAAAAGCCTCGCGATTGTTGGCACCGTGACGCTGGAAACCGTGCGTCTGCTGGATCAGAAATAGTCCTGAAGAATAGGTTGTGGAGCGGCGGGCGTCCCCGCCCGCCCACCGCATCGACAAATCGGCGCACTTTCTCTTTCCATGATTTTCATTTCTAATTCCGCCAGCACCCGAGATCGCTCTTGAACCAAGCTCTGATCTGGATTCTGTTCAACGTATTCGTTGCTGCGATGCTCGCCCTCGATCTGGGCGTCTTCCATCGCCGTGCTCAGCCACTCACGCTGCGCCAGGCGCTCATCTGGAGTGGCCTCTGGATCGCCCTGGCCGCCATCTTCGCAGTCATCCTGTACGCGTGGCAAGGCCACACCGCTGCCCTGGAATTCTCCACCGCCTACGTCCTGGAGCTTTCGCTCAGTGCCGACAATCTTTTCATTTTTCTCTTGATTTTTCGCTATTTCAATCTTCCCGAACCGCAGCAATACCGCGTCCTGTTCTGGGGAGTCCTCGGCGCCATCGTGATGCGCGCCGCTTTCATCTTCGCCGGCGTCGGACTGATCCGACGCTTTCATTGGGTCATTTACGTTTTCGGATTCTTCCTCGTGTACACCGGTGTGCGCCTGCTTTTCCAGCGCGGAGCCAAAGTCGATCCCGACAAAAACCGCATACTCCGCCTGTTCCGCCGCATCTTCCCCGTCACCGAAGAGAATCCCCGCGGCACGTTCTTCGTCCGCCGCGAACGCCTCTACGCTACCCCGCTACTGCTGGTCCTTCTGCTGATCGAAACTACCGACCTGCTCTTCGCCGTCGATTCCATTCCCGCCGTTCTGTCCATTACTCTGAACACCTTCATCGTCTATACCTCAAACATTTTCGCCATCCTCGGCCTCCGCTCCTTATTCTTCGCACTTTCCTCGCTGATGGATGCTTTCAAATACCTCCACTACGGAATCTCCTGCCTGCTGGTCTTCGTAGGCTTCAAGATGCTGATATCGCACTACTACGAGATCCGCACGGATGTGTCGCTGGGAATCGTTGCCGGGATTCTTGCGCTTACGATTCTGGCATCACTATGGCATCGGAAGCAGCCGCAGGCTGGGGCTTAGGTGGTTTATAAGCGGTTCACCCAGCTAGAAACATTCACGCCAAGTCGGCGGCGTGACGCCCCTCACTTCGGGGTTTCATCGCCCCCGTCAGCCTTCCGGGGCAGATCGCTCCCGCCAGTCGCTTGCCTGTGAGAATCCAGTTCCTCGATCAACCGATCGAGAAGGGCGGACAGCCGGCGCGGATCGGACTCCTTTGCTACCAAGGAGCAGAGTTCCTGCAATGCCTTTGGCTTATCATTCTTAGTTTTCATAGATGTACTCAAGGCAAGCGCGCTGCCAAATTGTCAAACACGCTAACCGCGGACTTCAGTTCTAAACCCCCAGCAGTGCTGGACTTGTGACCTAACCCTAGCCCTGCCAGCGAAAGCACTGTAGGTAGATTTTGCACGGGGAACAAGCGAGGAACGAGCTCATCCCCGGGCAGGTAGAACCACCTACAGTTCCTTCACCACGGAATTCGGGAATGAGCTGTATCCGGGCAGAGCACTTAACTTCGGTAGAATCCAGCGGTGCCCACTGCAACTGATACTCGCATTCAGGAGCTTTGCGCGCGGATTCGAATACTTTGTGAGATAGGGGTGACCCAGGAAAACGACCGAGAACTCAGAAAGCTCGCTCAACAACTGCGGTTCGCCATCCGGGAGCACTTGGGCATGGCAAAATCGTCGCTTGGGGCAAAAAGGAAAGCCTTACTAGACCGAGACCCAGAGCGGCAGTAACAGCGCCGGGACACGAAGAACTGTCACTCAAACCGTATCCCCGTCGGTATCGCCACCGAATGCTTCTTAAACTTCGCATCATTGTGGTCCGGAAAATCCGTCCGATAATGCGCCCCGCGACTCTCTTCGCGCGCCAGCGCTGACCGCGCCACCAGCAGACCGGCAATCTGTAAATTTCGTGCCTCGTATTCGCGACGGCTGCGCGGCTTCGAAATCTGCGTTCCAATCTCTTCCAGGCGCGAGATCGCCTGCTTCATCCCGCTTCCCGCGCGTACGATGCCGACATCTTTCCACATCAATTCCTGAAGCTGCATGACCGCGGCCTCCACCGGCACCGGAACCGGCCCGTTCGAGTACGCCACCGGAGGAAGTGTTTTCGCTTTCCGCGCCGGAGCTTTCAGTTCGTCGCGCATTTTCCTTCCCGCGCGCGCGCCAAAGACCAAACCTTCCAGCAGGGAATTGCTGGCCAGACGATTGGCTCCGTGCACTCCGACTCCAGCGGCTTCACCAGCAGCGTAAAGTCCGGGCAGACTCCCGCGGCCATGCAGATCAGTGCGCACGCCACCCATCGCATAATGCGCGGCTGGACGAATCGGGATCAACTCCGTGGTGATATCAATGTTGTATTTCATGCAAGTGGAATAAATCCGCGGAAAGCGTTGTTGAATATGCTTGGCATTCAAATCGGTGAGGTCAAGATAAACGACCGGATCTTTTGCCCGGGTTCGTTCCAACTCGTGCATAATTGCGCGCGCCACCACGTCGCGCGGAGCTAGTTCTCCCATCGGATGATATTTCGGCATGAAGCGCGACAGCTCCATGTTGAGGAGATGCGCGCCTTCGCCCCGTAGCGCCTCCGAAAGCAAGAATCGCGGCGCCTTTTTCAAATACAGCGCGGTAGGATGGAATTGAATAAATTCGAGGTCGGTGACTTCCGCTCCTGCGCGGTAAGCCATGGCGACGCCGTCCCCGGTGGCGACCGGAGGATTTGTGGTATTGAGATAAAGCTGACCCATGCCGCCGGTGGCCAACAAAACCGCCGAAGCGCTGATGCTGCTAAGCTCGCCGCGTTCGTTGATTACTCGAACTCCACCAACCCGGCCGTCATGCATCTCGAGGTCGGTAGAAAACTCAAACTCCCGAACCGAAATCTCCGGCAGCGTCTTGGCCTTCGCGTAAAGCGCCCGCAGAATTTCGCGGCCCGTCGAATCCCCATGCGCATGAAGAATTCGGTTGCGGCTGTGTGCCCCTTCGCGTCCAAAGGTGAGCTTGGTGCCGTCGCGGTCGAACTCCGTGCCCCAGCCGATCAGTTCTTCAATGCGTTCTGGCGCATCCTCCACCAGCACCTTCGCCGCCTCGGGATTGCACAGCCCATCGCCGGCGCTGAGCGTGTCCTGCAGATGCAAGCTGATTTCATCTTCGTCGCTGAGCGCGGCCGCAATCCCGCCCTGCGCCATCTGCGTGCTCGAATCGGTGACTTCGCGCTTGGCCAATACCAGCACGCGCCCGGCGGGCGCAAGCTCGATAGCGGCACGCAGTCCGGCGACACCCGCGCCAATCACGAGAAAATCAGTTTCCGACGTAACGGCTGGCATTGAGGGAATGGTACCACTGCAAATTGAAGACATTCCAGCAAGTTGCAGCACCCTGGGTGATTTTGCTGACCACCGATAGCTGAAAGCGGCCAGCTTGTTATGATGATTCGACCATGGTCCGCATCCCAGTTAAGACGGCGTCCGTCAGCTACGAAGCCGTGATTGAGCACGGCCTGCTCGCCCGCGCCGGAGAGATCCTCCGCGAAGTCCTCGGCGGAACTCCGTCGTTGTTCGTGGTGACGGTGCCGCCGGTGCGCCGCCGCTGGGGAAAGCCGTTGTTGCGTTCGCTGCGGTCCGCCGGATTCGATCCCCAAGTCATCGAGATGCGCGATGGCGAACGCTTTAAGCGACTGTCTTCAGTCGAGGCTTTATCGGAGAAGCTCCTGAAACTCGGCGCTGATCGCAAAGCCGTGGTGCTGGCTTTCGGAGGCGGCGTAGTCGGCGACGTCGCTGGAATGCTGGCGTCCGTTTACATGCGCGGGGTAAAGCTAGTGCAGATTCCCACCACCGTTCAAGCGCAGCTGGACGCCGCCATCGGTGGCAAAACTGGTGTGAACCTGCTCGCAGGGAAAAACCTGGTGGGCACTTTTTATCAGCCGCAGATCGTTCTGATTGATCCCGCCACGCTCGCCACTCTTCCGGCGCGCGAATTCCGCGCCGGAATGTATGAAGCGCTGAAGGCCGGAGTGATCGGGAATCCAGAACTGTTCTCCCGCCTGGAAAATTCCTCGATCGCCAATTTGCGCAAGGATAAGGATTGTCTGGCCTGGGTCATCGCCGAATCCGTCCGCCTCAAGGCCCAGGTTGTTTCCGCTGACGAAAAAGAAGGCGACCTTCGCCGCGTCCTGAATTTCGGCCACACCATCGGCCACGCCCTCGAGGCTGCCAGCAACTATCGCACATTTTTCCACGGGGAAGCCGTTGCTTGGGGAATGATCGCCGCCACCAGGATTTCCGCAGAAATCGGTTTATGCGACAACGCCGTCTATGACCACATTGCCAGCGCAACCCTCGCCTGGGGGCCGCTTCCCAGAGTAACGGTGCAGACCGCGAAAGCTTTAAGGCTGATGCAGTCCGATAAGAAAACCGAAGCGAGGACCATCCATTTTGTCTTGTTACGAGAAATCGGGAAAGTGGAAATCGTGAAAAGCATCCCGGAAGCGGCGATCGCCGTAGCTCTGGCGGAAATCAGGCAGCTGTCGCGTGGGTGAAATGCCGGTGACTGAAATGCTGAAGCCGACTGTGGACGCGCCGATTGTCGGCGCAGCCCCCGAGGGCGCAACCGACCGCGAATCCGCCTCCCGCGCTGTGCGCGAGATGTTCACTGCGATCGCTCCGCGCTACGACCTACTCAATCATCTGCTCTCCGCAAATGTGGACAAACTCTGGTGGCGCCGCACCGCCCGCGCTTTTTCCGCGATTCTCTCGCAGCCCAATGCCCAGGTCCTCGACCTCTGCTGCGGGACCGGCGACATGGCTTTTGCTCTGCGCCGCCAGGGCGCAACCGCCCGGATCACCGGCGCGGATTTCTCCCACACCATGCTGGTGCTGGCTTCCGCGAAGACGTCTGCCGCTAGCTTGATGAAAAACCGTCCCGTGAAATGGATCGAAGCCGACGCACTCTCGCTTCCATTTCCCGACGAGAGCTTCGACCTCGTGACCTCAGCCTTCGGCTTTCGCAATCTCGCCGACTACGACGCCGGCCTCCGCGAAATCCGCCGTGTACTCCACCCGGGAGGCGAAGTCGGCATTCTTGAATGTAGTGAGCCGAATGGCTTGCTGGGAAAGTTTTACGACGTGTATTTTAAATCCGTATTGCCGAAAATCGGCGGCTGGATCTCCGGCTCCAAGAGCGCGTATTCCTATCTTCCCGCCTCGGTCGCGCGTTTTCCTGCTCCGCCAGAAATGCAGGCCCGGATGCAAAACGCCGGTTTCCGCGAAGTCTCCTGGACTCCCTATACCTTCGGCATTGCCGGACTGTTCCGCGGAAAACGATGAAGAGGACGGGGCACCCTCTTAGTCAAGCTTTTCTTTGCGACCTTCGCGTTTCCTCCGCGACCTTCGCAGTTAAAGGCTTTTGATCCTAAGGCCGGACAGGAAGGATACTCGTCGCGAAGGACTCCGCAAACGCGTCAGCAACCGAATACTGAATCACGTTCCGGTACTCGATTCCCAGAAACTCCGCGAGGCGAGTGGTGTCCATCATTATTTCGCCTGTCATATACGGAACCACATCCGGCGGAATCGCAGAAACCTTCGCCTTCCACAAAAACTGCAGCACTAGTTTAAACAGCTCCTCAGTCGGAACCCGAATCAGTTTGTTTCCTGCCACACGGATGCACTGCTCATAAGTCAGCGGTCCGCCGCGTCCGGCAACGTTCAGAATCGTCAGCCGCTGCACCTCGGGTTCGCCCTTCTGGACAATGTGCGTAATCAATCTCGCGACATCATCCACGTGAACGAACTGAAGCCGGTTCTGCAAATAGTGTTTCCCGGACGGCAACAGGCTGGGCAGCCGTTTGCCTCGCTCCCGCATGCGCGCCGCACGCGGGCTGCTTCCGCCGGGGATCCCGCGGAAGGCCTCCATAAAATAATTGTCCACGCTGGCTCCGGCAAAAATATGCGGCCGCAGAATATACAGGCTGCATCCGCGCAGGGCGGGCCCGCGCTGCTGCACTACGCGGTCGGCTTCCATTTTGTGAATGCCGTAAGTGTAGGTGTGGGCCGCCAGCGGCGTTTCCTCGGTGGCCGGGATCGTGAGCTTCGGTCCGTACGCCGCCACGCTGCTGAGGAAGACGAATTTCTCCACCATCGGCCATTCCCGATTGGCTTCGGTGATTGCTTCCATCACCCGCGCTGTTCCCGCAACGTTACTCTGCCAAATGCGGTCTCTGTCCAGAACGCCGGTTCGAACCGCGTCCATGACGAACGCGAGATGCACCACCGCGACCGGCCGCACGTCGCGCATGAGTTGCAGAAGTTGCAGGCAAGATGCTTCCTGCCCCAGATCCATCTGGACGAATTGAATCGGAACGTCGTTCTTCTGAAGATCGCTCTTCAGAAGGTCAGTCTTCAGAAGATCAGTCTTCGCAAGATCCAATCGGGGAGGCCGGAAGTCCACTCCGACCACGCGAAAGCCCGCCAGCATCGGCAGAAGCCGCTGTCCCAGGTTCCCCGAAATTCCCGTCACCAGGATGGACGGCAGCGCGTCAGCCATCATTTCTTTCCGGGAGCTGGAGTGGGCGAAGCCGGCGCAGGGGTGGGCGCAGTCTCGCCCGGATTTCTCAAAGTCGGCGGCGCTGGAGTTGGCATCGCGACCGGCGGCGTAAAGTAGGCGTCATCTAGCTTGGTCGAATTTTCCAGAGACTGTTTCCATTTGTTTTCCCGCTCGCTCGCGAGCACGCGAGATATTTCGTCGCGCACGCTGGCCACTGGCAAATCCTCGACCGCTTCGACTTTATAGATCGCGAAACCCCCGGGATCGGCGAACACCTGCGACACATCGCCTGGCTTCAATTCAAAAATAGAAGCGTCGGCGGGCAGGATACTGCCCTTTCTGACTTTATCCACGCGTGGGTTCGAGGCTTTCATCTGCGTATAACCGCCAAAATCGTAGGCTTCCTGCTGCAGCTTTGAAAAATCCTCGCCCGCTGCGGCTCGGGCCCGCAACTTATCGGCTTCGGCTTTCATTTCCGCCTGGGCCGCTTCACGCTTTTTCTGCAAGTCCGGATCGTTGGCCTTTTCTGTCGCCGGATCTACTTTTTTCTGTTTGGGAACATTGAGCCGCTCATAGCTGATGGTTTTGTAATCCGAAATATGGTCGTGATAGTAGGTCTCGACCTCGGCGTCGGTTACATTCGCGGCTTCCTTATGCACTTGGCCTTGGCCCAGCGTCGCCACAAGCCTCAACCGCATAAGAGCCAGCTTCTCGTCAAAATCGGGTCCGCGATCTAATCCTGCTTCATGCGCTTTTTCCGCTAAGAAAAGCCCCTGCACATAACCGTTGGCCAGCTGTCTCTTAGCGGCATCCGGCAGGTTGGGTTGGATCGCATTCATCAGCTTTTCAAACTCGGCGCGCGTGATCACAGTCTTGCAATCTGCCGCAGCAGTGTTTCCGGCTGTTTTGTCGCACAGGCCCAGCACGGTAATCACCGGCGCGTCCGGAGCAACACTGGATGTCGCCCCAGCGGCAGGTGCACTGGGTGCAGACAGATTGGACTGAGCAAGAACAACCCGTGCCAGCGTCAGGCAGACCAATACAGTTAGAAACGTCTTCAAAGATTTCCTCCGGAAAGTTATAAGGACCAACACAGAATCCTAGCACAGAGCAGAGTAGGTTCACGCCGCCGCTTCCGGCTTGGCGGAACTCCGCGACAAAGCGATAATTGCAGTCATGTGGGGCTCGCCCGCGGTTTTAGACTCGGAGTTCAGTTCGCAGGCGATGCGGGCGGAGAAGCGCGCCGTAGCTGTGCGTTCCGTGTTCGCCGCTCTCGCCATCACCGCGCTTAAGATTGTCGTCGGCGTCACCACCGGCAGCCTAGGTATTTTGTCCGAAGCGGCACATTCTTTTCTTGATCTGATTGCCGCCATCATCACGTTGCTATCGGTGCGCGTTTCCGATAAGCCCGCCGACGCCGATCATCAATACGGCCACGGCAAAGTGGAAAGCTTTTCGGCATTCATTGAAACCGGCCTTTTGCTTCTGACCTGCGTAGTCATCATCTACGAGGCGGTGAAGCGATTATTTTTTCACCATGTCGATATCGAGCCTACGCTCGCCGCGTTCCTGGTGATGCTGGTTTCGATGGCGGTAGATTTCTGGCGTTCGCGCGCGTTGAGCAGGATCGCGAATAAGTATGACAGCCAGGCCCTCCAGGCCGACGCCCTGCATTTTTCCACCGACGTCTGGTCGAGCGGTGTGGTGGCCTTCGGCTTGGCGCTGGTGCTCATCGGGAGAAAGTTTGGCGTCACCTGGCTGTTCGATGCCGATCCCATCGCCGCGCTTTTCGTTGCCGGCGTCATCGTGTTCGTCAGCACCCGGCTGGCCCGCAAAACCGTTGACGCCCTGCTCGATACCGCTCCCGCCGGAGCCCGCAGCCGCATCATCAACGCCGTGCGCAACGTCGATGGCTTGCTAGAGGTGGACCGCGTCCGTATCCGCCGCGCTGGCAGCCGCTACTTCGCCGACGTTTCAATAGGACTCGCCCGCAGCGTCACTTTCCAACGCTCTGGACAAGTTGCCGACGAGGTCACCCGGGCCGTGCACAACGTCCTGCCCAATACCGACGTGGTCGTCCATTCCATTCCCCGCCCAGCGCTGGCGGAGAATATTTTCGATCGCGTCCGTGCCGTCGCCACCCGCCACAACTTAAACGTTCACGACGTCAGCGTGCAGGACTTGGATGGCAGTTTGCACGTAGAACAGCATCTCGAGATGGACGAGCAACTCCCGCTGAAAGAGGCGCATGACCGCGTCACTCTGATGGAAGAAGAAATTCGCGAAGAAGTCCCCGAGATCGCCTCCATCCTCACCCACATTGAGAGCGAACCCGCGACCATTGAGCCCGGCGAGCAAATTGTCAGGGATGCCGCGCTCGAAGAACGGTTGAAATCCGTGGCCACCGAATTTCCGGAAATTCTCGACATGCACGATATCGAGATGAAGCGAGTCCGCGATCATGTTTACGTCTCCTGCCACTGCACATTTCCCGACGACCTCCCACTGGCAAGGGTTCACGATCTATCCACTGCGCTTGAAATTCGCTTCAAACAAGCCGCCCCGGAGTTGTTCCGGGTCCTCATCCATCCCGAGCCGAGCACAGATAACCGGAGGTAAGTCGTGGTCCAAGCCAGCACCAAGTGGATAGCCGAAACTAAATTCGAAGGCCATGCCAGCCACTCCATCACTGTCGATGGCAGTAGCAAAGCTGGTAATAGTCCGATGGAGTTGGTACTCATCGGTCTCTGTGGCTGCACCGCGGCCGACGTAGTCAGCATTCTGCAAAAAAAGCGTGAGCCGTTCACCGCCGTAGAAGTGCACGCCGAAGCTGAAAAGGCGGCCGACCCGCCGCGCGTTTATACAGGAATCAAACTGATCTATCGCGTTAAAGGAAACGTTGCTCGCAAGGCTGTAGAAGACGCTGTCAGATTGTCCGAAGAAAAATACTGCTCGGTAGCGGCCATGCTGAACAAGACCGCGAAGATCACTTACGAAATTGAGCTGGACCCAAAGTGAAGGCTGCCGCGGTTCCTGAGTCAATAGCGCCCGCGCCGCATCCATACCGTGGCTATTTCTACATTGCGCTCGCGGCGGTTTTCTGGGGCATCTCCGCGTCCCTCGGGCGCGCCGCCTTCACCGGACGCCTGTTGCCAAGCTCGGACGTTCGCAGCGTAACTCCGCTCATTCTGTCGCAAGCCCGGACTACATTTTCATTCCTTGCGGTCCTTTTGGCCTTGCTTCCAAGCCGCGGCTGGAAGCGATTGCAAGTGCCGCTGCCGGATCTCGGACGTCTTCTCCTGCTCGGCCTGGGCGGCGTGGCGGTTTCCAACTATTTTTACTACCTCGCCATTCAACGCACCGATGTAGCCACCGCGATCATCGTCCAATACACCGCGCCGGTGTGGGTGCTGGTCTACATGGCTGCGCGCGGCCTCGAAAAGCTTACGCTCGCAAAAATTACGGCGGTAATTCTCGCCATCGCCGGAATCGCTCTCGTCATCGGACTCTTCGGCCAGGGACGCCCGCATCTCGACTTGATCGGTGTGATCGCGGCCCTGATCGCAGCATTCTCCTTCGCGTACTACAACATCGGCGGACACTCAGTCCTGGCCCGCTATGATCGCTGGACGGTCTTGCTCTACACCACTCTCGCCGCCGCCGCGTTTTGGATTGTAATCAACCCACCGGATAAAATCGTCGCAGCGCACTATTCCGCAACCACGTGGTTGTTTCTGGTCGTGTTCTCCATGACGTCAGTTCTGCTTCCGTTCTCCTTTTACTTTGCCGGCTTGCAGTATCTCGAGCCCACCAAAGCCATCATCGCCAGTTGCCTGGAACCGGTTTTCACAATCTTAATCGCCGCCGTGGCGTTGAAAGAAGTCGTAAAGCCGCTGCAAGGCCTGGGCGTCGCTCTGGTTCTGGGCGCGATTCTGGTCGTCCAGAGGCCAGCCCGCGGCCGACCTGTCCCACCACTCGCCGGCCCCGTGGATTGAGTTGCCAGGGTTTGCAGACATGTTCCGGAGTCCATGCCCCACCGTGGAAGAGCGGCGCTTCAGCGCCGCGCCTGGCGCGAAGCATCTTGGGCTTTAACCCACGGGGTTTTCGCGCCCGGAGTCGCCCGGTTAACAATTCTTTTACAAACCGACACTTCCTCGGTACTTCAGTTATCTTCCGCCCTGAGGTAACTTCACAGTATCTTCAACGATGAGGTTTAGACCGTGAAACGCTTCGTCTTGAGTTTTGCCTTACTGCTGGCAACTCCGTGCTTTGCTCACCACATGGCCGTTGTGGTGTCGAAAGATAACGCCGTCGATAACCTGAGCTCGGCGCAATTGAGCAAAATATTTCGCGTCGAAACCAAGCGATGGTCCGACGGAAAACCGGTTGTACTGGTGATTCACCGCGCGTCCCCCGGCGAGTCAATCACCCTGCAACATCTCAACAAGATGACCGCAGCGCAGTTCCAGGCGTGGACCATCGAACATCGCGATTCAGTGAAACTGGTGGATTCTGACAAGGACGTACTCAGCGTAGTGGAAAGCACTCCCGGCGCCGTGGGCCTGGTGGAAGTGCGTTCTGTGACCGACCGGGTGAAGATCGTTCGAGTGGACGGGAAGGTTCCGATGGAAGACGGCTACTTGCCCCACTAAGGCCGATTTTCAAACTGCGCCGGTCTTCTGCCGCATCAGCCCAAAGTAGTGTCTCGCCTTCCCGATGTCCCGCCCAATCTGCTCCCGCAATTGTTCGACCGAAGCAAACCTGATTTCATCACGCAGGCGGGAAAAGAAAACGATCTCAATCTCCGTCTCCGGAGTCAGTTCCAGCGGATGGAAATCCAGTAGATGAGTTTCAATGGCAAATGAATCCGCCCCAAACGTAGGCCGGTTTCCAATGTTGGTGACCGAGTCGAAACATTCCTCGCCCACGCGCGTCCGCGTAATGTAAACGCCATCTTTTGGCGCCAGCTCCTCATAGCGGCTCAGGTTGATGGTTGGCACCGTGTACTTCGCCCCGAAACCGCGTCCCCGGCCCGGAGTGGAGCGGATGCTGAACGGTCGCATCAGCAGCGCTCGTGCCCGCGCAACCTCACCTGCCTCGATCAACTCGCGGATCCGCGAGCTCGAAACCGCGTCGCCCCGCACCCGCAGTTCCGGATACACCACGACTTCAAATCCCAGCTCCAGGCCCAACTGCGTCAGCAGATCAACATCCCCCGAAGCCTTGTGTCCAAAATGAAAGTTGTAGCCTTCGTGAACTTCCGCCGCGCGCAGCCGGTCTCGCAGAATCTCTCGCGCAAAGTCCTGCGGACTCATCAGTGACACGTCGCGGGTGAAGGGAAGCAGCAGCACTGCGTCAATCTCCGTCTTCTCCAGCAGACGAAGCCTTTCCGATGTCGGAGTCAGTAACTTGAGCCCACAATCCGGGCGCAGGATTCGCATCGGATGCGGCTCAAACGTGACCACCACCGACTTCGCCTTCCGCTTCCGTGCGCGAACCATAATTTCATCCAGCACCCGGATATGCGCGCGATGCAACCCATCAAAATTCCCCACGCTGACCACCGAAGGCCCGAAGTCCGCCGGAACCTCGTCGAGTTTGCGGAAGACCTGCATCAAATCTCAAACTCCAGCTTCATCCCGTCATAAGCCAGCTTCACGTTCTCCGGCAACGCCCCGTTAGTCTCCTCATGCGGCAGATCGTGACAAATATGGGTGAAGAAAGCCCGCCGCGGTTTTAATCGCGCCACGGTTTCGAGAGAATGCTCAACCGTCGAATGCGTCGGGTGCGGCTTGTAGCGCAAGGCATCCAAGAACAGCACATCAAGATTTTCTAACTGAACCAGCGATTTCTCCGGAATGTCATTGTGATCGGTCAGATAGGCGGCAGATCCGAATCGGAATCCGTAGATTTCCGCCTCGCCATGAATCACAATCACCGGCTCAAAACGCGCGCCAAACAGATCGAGCGGCCCGTCAATGTTTTTCAGTTCTACCTGGGGAAGTCCGCCGAATTTGTAGTCGGCGTCGAAAATGTAGCGGAACATCTTGCGGATAAACTCAGCCGCATCCGGATGGGCATACAGCGGCAGGCGCCCCGGCTTGTGCAGAAAGCTCAGCGGCCGCAGATCGTCAATTCCCAGAATGTGGTCGGCATGAGTGTGGGTGTAAAGCACAGCGTCCAGGCTGCGTATATTCTCCCGGATAGCCTGTTCACGAAAGTCGGGAGTGGTGTCAATCAAAACGGCTCGCCCGCCGTATTCGATCAGCACCGAAGGCCGGGTGCGGCGGTCGCGCGGGTCAGCCGAGTGGCAGACGGCGCAGTCGCAGCCAATGGTCGGCACGCCCATCGAAGTGCCGCTACCCAACACCGTCAGCGTTGCCTTCATTTTATGGACGGTCCGGCCGGAACCTGCGGGCCTTTGGCGATGGCGTTGGTCACTTCCACGTAGGCCATTCGCATTTCATAAAGAGCGTTTTGCAGAAAATTCTGTTCGACGCCAGTCAGATTCCCTTTGGTTTTCTCCGCCAGCAGCGAAAGTGAATCAATCGTTTGCCGCGCCCCGATCAAGTCCAGTTGCGGCGGCCCGCTCGGTTCGCGCATGAACCCCAACTGCAACATCCCGGTCATGTACAGAGACGCCAGGAACCGCTCAAACGTAATTTCCAGATCTTTTACGGATTGCCCCGCCGCCTCGACGTGACGATCCATCTCCGCCGACGACTGCTGGTACGCATCCGCTTGCGCTTTCTGTTCCGCCGCGCTGGGCGCGGGTGAAGTCTCCTGCCCCGCAGGCGCTTCCGGCACCGCCGCAGGTTCCGGCGTCGCAACCGGTGTCGATGCCAACACCGGAGACACCTCCTGCTGCTCCGACGTTTCCTTGCGCAGTTCGCCATCGGCGGTAAATAACCGCCGGTCCGTCACCGTAAAACTCTCACCCTTTTTCTCAGCCATTGCACTCCTCAAATCGTGTGGCGCGGACACTCTTGTCCGCGATCCCTTAAATAGCTCAAGCCCCAGAGCCTGGAAAAATCCCAGAAAACGGCAGTCCTGCAACTCGAATCTTCGTCTCGCCTACAACAAATTCTTTTCCCGGCAGCATCACTTCTCGTCGTCCATATCCCAGAGCCAAAATACGCTCGCCAGTTTCAACAGGCACCGTCGCGACGCTGGTAATCTCCGCCACGTCCTTCCCGTCATCCTGAATCCTGAATCCCGGCGCGAGTGGAGTTCCTTCAATCTCGAACCCCGTCAACATCCGATGCACCGCCCCTCGCGACCGAATCCGTTCGACAATTTCCTGGCCGACGTAGCAGCCCTTAGTAAAGTTCAGCGCCCGCTCCTGGCCGGTCTCCTGAGGCAGATCGCGCGGCCGTATGTCCTGACCAAACTTCGGAATGCCGCAAGCAATTCGTAACTCCTCAAGCGCGTCCGCATGAACTTCCTCCGCGCCGGCCTTGATCAGAGAATTCCAAACCGCTTCTGCATGCTCAGGAGCAACCCAAATTTCGTAATTAGGGACAGGGGGATTATCCCCGCGAACCAAAGTTACCTCGACCCCACCCCATTTTGCAGCGGCGAACTCGAGGATGCCCCGTCCTTGTCCCTGAATTTCCTGCGGACCTATTGCCGCATCCAGCACTGCCTCGGATTTCTCTCCCGCCACTCCAATCACCGCGACCTTCCCCATCAGATTCTCGACCTCAACGTCATCCATAATGATGTAGTGATCGAAAATCTGCAGTACGGTTTCCACCTGCGCGCTCTCGGTTTCAACGATCAGACTCTCTCCGCGATTGAATGCGTATAAGTCCGCCTGAATCTTCCCCTGCGGATTCAGCAAAAATGCATACACCCCATGCCCCGCGGCAAGATCGCGAACGTTATTGGTCACCATCCCGTTTAGCCAGCGCACCCGGTCGGAACCGGTCAGCGCGATCTGGGCACGATCCAGTCTGTAGATTCCGCACCGCGAGACCAGAGCATGAAATTCCCCGCGCAAATCCACAGCGTCCGCCGCCTCGTCCTGAGCCGCAATCTCCATACTGCTTTGATTATAGCGAAGCAGTTCCGGTCGCAAGGCAGTAGTCAGTGGGTAGTGGGCAGTGATCAGTTCAAACCGCCCGCGCCCGTTCCACGAAAACTGCCCACCGACCACTGCCCACTGGCCACTGGCCACTGCCCACTGGCCACTGCCTTGTGATACTTTCTCACCCGTGGCCAGCACAAAGAAAATCGCCGTCATTCCTGGCGACGGCATCGGCAAAGAGGTCATCCCGCAGGCAGTAAACGTCATTGAAGCCACCGGTGCGCCGGTTGCGCTGACCCATTTCGACTGGGGCGCCGACCGTTACCTCAAAGACAAAACCACCGTCCCGCCGGACGGTTTTGCCATGCTAGGCCGCGATTTCGACGCCATCCTTGCCGGAGCCTTTGGCGATCCCCGCGTTCCCTCAAACATTCACGCCAAAGAAATTCTCCTCGGCATGCGCTTCCAGATGGACTTATACGCGAACGTCCGCCCGGTTCGCCTGCTCGACGCGTCGCTCTGTCCTCTGAAAGGAATCGAGCCGAAAGATCTGGACTTCGTCGTCATCCGCGAAAACACCGAAGGCGTTTACGTGGATCGTGGCAGCATCACCGGGCAGGGAACCGACGCCGAAGTTGCAATCCAGGAAGACATCAACACCGCGAAGGGTGTGCAGCGAATTATCCGCTACGCCTTCGAATACTGCCTGCACCACAAAAAAGCCGACGGCACACCGCGCAGCCGCGTCCTAATGTGCGACAAATCCAATGCCATGACCTACGCCGGAGGCCTGTGGCAGCGTAGCTTCAAAGCCATTAGCACCGAGTATCCGCAGATCAAGCCCGAGCACATGTACGTGGACGCGCTCTGCGCTGCCATGGTCCGCGACCCGCGACCCTTCGACGTAATCGTCACCAACAACATGTTCGGCGACATCCTGACCGACCTCGCCGCGGGACTGCAGGGCGGCCTGGGAATGGCCGCCAGCGGCAACATCCATCCCGGCAAAACTTCAATGTTTGAGCCGGTTCACGGATCAGCTCCGCTGCTGGCAGGAAAAAATGTTGCGAATCCCTTGGGCGCGATTCTGACGGCGGCGATGATGTTCGCTCATCTGGGATTTGGCGAGGCTGCGCACAAGATCGAAACTGCCGTACTCGAAGCCGTGCGCCAGAAGAAGACGACCTCAGATATCGGCGGCAATTTAGGAACGAAGGAAGTAGGCGAATGGGTCGCGCAGGAAGTGCGGCATTGAGGATGTTTTCTCCTTCCCCGCGCCCAAAGACCCGCACGATATTTGTTTTCCGCGCCTCAATATGTCACCCTAAGCTCAGGTTCCGCCATGCTCCATACACTCACGCTCCTGCCCACCCTCGACGAAATCCGTGAAGCGCAGAAACTGGTCTATTCCGTGATGCAGCCCACCCCGCAGATTTCATGGCCGCTGCTCAATCAAAGACTCGAAGCCAACGTCTGGGTGAAGCACGAAAACCACACGCCGACCGGCGCGTTCAAAGCCCGCACCGCCATCGCCTACGCGGCCGAGCTTTTCAAGCACGCAACCGGAATCAAAGGACTCATCACTGCGACCCGCGGAAACCACGGCCAGTCGGTCGCGCTTGCCGGACAGCGCTTCAACGTTCCCGTCACCATCGTCGTCCCACACGGCAATTGCGTTGAAAAAAATGCAGCCATGCGCGCTCAGGGTGCGACCCTGATCGAATTTGGAGATGATTACCAGGCCGCTCGTGAGCATGCCAGGAAACTCGCCAGCGAACAAGCGCTGCATTTCGTTCCCGGCTATCACCGCGACATCGTGAAAGGCGTTGCCAGTTACTGGATTGAATTGTTCGAAGCTGTCCCCGATCTCGATGTCGTCTACGTACCGATTGGCATGGGCTCCGGGATCTCCGCCAGCTGTGCAGTTCGTAATGGGATGGGGCTGCGGACAAAGATCGTGGGCGTATGCTCCGAGGGCGCTCCCGCCTACGCGCTTTCTTTCGCCGCCGGAAGCAAGATCGAGGCCGCTGTCACAACCGTGATCGCCGACGGCATGGCCTGCCGCCTGCCCGACGACGAGCCTCTGGAAATCATCCGTCAAAACGTGGACCACATCGTCCTGGTCAGCGACGACGAAATCCGCCGCGCCATGAAAATCTATTTCACAGACACACACAACGCGGTCGAAGGCGCCGGCGCCGCTTCCCTGGCCGCTGCCATGAAGGAAAAATCCGCGCTCAAGGGCAAGCGGGTGGGGCTCATCCTAAGCGGCGGCAACGTGGAACACGATACCTTTGCCCGCGTGCTGCTCGATCCCGCCTAGATCAACGACACTGCGCCGCTGCCCAAAAATGCATGATAAAGTTCTTGCGGAGTCAACTCTTTCACCATGCATGCTGACACAATTCTGGTGACCGGCGGAGCGGGATTCATTGGCTCGAACTTCCTATTGCAATGGATCGCCAACGAAGATTCACAGGTCGTCAATCTGGACAAATTGACCTACGCGGGAAATCCTTCGAACCTCGCGGCAATAGCATCTGACCGCCGCTACAAATTCCTGCAAGGCGATATTTGCGATCGGGAACTGGTTGCCGAATTACTGCTCACCCATCGCCCGCGCGCAATCGTACATTTCGCGGCCGAAAGCCACGTGGACCGCTCCATCCACGGCCCCGACGATTTCGTTCGCACCAATGTCAACGGCACATTCAGCCTGCTGGAGGAAGCCCGCGCCTACTGGTCTGGACTTGAAGGCGAAGCCAAGGCTGCCTTTCGATTCCTCCACGTCTCGACCGATGAAGTGTACGGCTCGCTCGGCCCTGCGGATCCGGCGTTCGCCGAAGAAACGCGCTACGCTCCCAACAGCCCCTACTCCGCGTCCAAGGCGGCCTCAGATCATCTGGTGCGCGCCTATTTCCACACCTACGGGATGCCCACGCTCACCACCAACTGCTCCAACAATTACGGCCCGTTTCAGTTTCCCGAAAAACTCATTCCTCTGGTCATTCTTCATGCCCTCAGCGGAAAGCCGATTCCGGTCTATGGCGACGGCCAAAACGTCCGCGACTGGTTGTATGTCGCCGACCACTGCGAGGCAATTCGCTTAGTGCTGGCCCGCGGCCGTGTGGGAGAAACCTACAACATCGGCGGACAAAACGAACTCAAGAACCTTGACGTCGTGAACACCATCTGCGCAGTGCTAGACGAGGTTCGGCCGCAAGCTTCAGCCCAGCCGCACAACCATCTGATCACCTATGTCACCGACCGTCCCGGCCACGATCGCAGATACGCAATGAACATCAGCAAAATTCAGTCGGAACTGGGATGGCGCCCGAGCAATACTTTCGAAACCGGCATTCGCAAAACCATCCAGTGGTACTTGGAGAACCCGGCCTGGATTCAGGCCGTCACCAGTGGCAGCTATCGCCAGTGGATGGCGACGCAGTATTCTTTGTAGGCGCCTTGAACGATAACTTGGCCTGGACTTACACTTTAGCCGGCTGGGCCAGTTCTTACTTTTGCAACGGAATGGAGTCCTTCGCGCGTGAGCGTATCGACTGATCGACCAACTTCGGGAAGGCGTTCGTGGTTCAGGAAGACGACAGCACTGCTGTCCGTGATTGCTGACTTGTACGTAATAGTTCACTATCGAACCAGAATTGGGGCGGACATCGCTATCTTCCTCTGGGGAGTATTCGTGCTCACGGTAGTACCTTACTCTGCCTTCCAGAAGTTCGAAGGGACGTTGACTCGACTGGAGTCCTTGGTAGGAGAGTGGAAAAGCGACCGCCAGTCCGAAAGCCTGAGGCGATGGACTCTATAAGGACAGAGGTTCAGGGCTTGATCGCGATGATTCTTGCAGCAGTGCCCATTGTGATGTGGTCTCTTGCACGCATCTGGCACCAAAAGTAATGTAAGCTCGACCAATAACGCGGGCCATTGCATATGTGGGTGAAATCATCGTAGAGAAGGTAGGCGCTTTTGGAAGAGGTACAGCTTCAAGCCGTCCCACGAGTACCGTACAATTACCCGCAGTCTTGGTCGGCGGCTTACGCATAAATTGATTTCTATTCCTAATGTCTAATCCGGAGCAGTCCTCAAAGTATAAAGGCATCATCCTCGCCGGAGGCTCCGGAACTCGCCTCTATCCAGTCACCCACGCCATCGGCAAGAGCCTGCTTCCCATCTACGACAAGCCGATGGTCTATTACCCGCTTTCGACCCTGATGCTGGCCGGAATCCGGGAAATCATGCTGATCTCGACCATCGAGGATCTTCCTAAATTCCAGCAACTTCTGGGCGATGGATCAAGATTCGGATTAACTGTCTCCTACGCCGCGCAACCGAAGCCCGAAGGCATCGCCCAAGCATTTCTCATCGCGAAAGAATTTATCAAATCAAGCCCTTGCGCCCTGGTCCTCGGCGATAACATTTTTCACGGACACGACTTGGCTAAGAGCGTGCAATCGGCGGCCCAACTCGAGCACGGCGCGCGAATCTTTGCTTACCCGGTGCAGGACCCCGAACGCTACGGCGTGGTCGAGTTTGATTCGCAGGGGAGGGCCATCAGCCTGGAAGAAAAGCCGAAGCAGCCCAAATCGCGTTACGCCGTTACCGGCCTCTACTTCTACGACTCGCAGGTTGTCGAGATCGCCAGCACCATGAAGCCCTCGGCGCGCGGCGAACTCGAAATCACCGACGTCAACCGCGAATACCTAAAACGCGGCCAACTCGATGTGGCCGTGATGGGCCGCGGCATGGCATGGCTCGACACCGGAACCCATGACGCCATGCTCGAAGCGTCGTTATTTATTCAGACCCTCGAAACCCGGCAAGGCCTCATGGTCGCCTGCCCCGAAGAAATCGCCTACCGCTACGGATACATCACTGCCGGCCAAGTCGAAACCGCAGCCGCGGCGATGAAAAACAATCGCTACGGCGCCTACCTTCTCCAAATGCTCAAAGAGCGAGTATTCTGAGCCTCACACTTTCATGAAGATTCTTGAAACTCCTCTCTCCGGCGCGCTGGTGCTCGAACCCAAAGTCTTCGCCGACACGCGCGGATTTTTTCTCGAAAGCTATAACGAAAAAGTCTTCGCCGGAATCGGCATCCCCGATAAATTCGTGCAGGACAATCATTCCAGCTCGGTGCGCGGGGTCCTGCGCGGCCTGCATTACCAGGTACAAAAGCCGCAAGGCAAGCTGGTGCGCGTGGTCAGCGGGGAAGTGCTGGACGTTTTTCTCGATCTGCGCCGCAGCTCTCCCACCTTTGGCCGCTGGCATTCCGTGAATCTTTCGGGCGAGAACAAACTCATGGCCTGGATTCCGAAAGGCTTTGCCCACGGTTTCCATGTTTTGTCGGAGCGCGCGCACGTTCTCTACAAATCCACGGAATTCTATTTTCCCGAGTTGGAGCGGACGGTGTTGTGGAATGATCCGGATTTGAAGATCAAATGGGAAGCTGGTGAGGGGACGATGCTCTCAGAACCGATGCTCTCAGAACCCATGCTTTCAGAAAAGGACCAGCGCGGTGTACGCTTCTGCTTCGCCGAAACCTTCGAATAAAAAGACGCCTATTCTCCAGCGCGCGCGGCAACTGTCCGCTCGCCCTTTTCCCTCAATTCGTCTTTCAGCCAGCGCGTCAGTTTCTTGCGGGCATGACTGGCCATATCCAGAAACCGAAGTCCGGCCGCGCCCTGGTTGTTTTGCCAAACCAATTCAGCGGTGAGCTGAATTCGATCGGAGTCGCCGGGCAGCGCAAAATCCACTTGCAGCTTGCCGGAATAGGGAAGATGTTTGGGACACTGGATTGCCGCTCCCGACTCACTCAGGTCGGCAATCGAAACTTGTACGGCTGATTCTTTGCGGTGGCGGACCCGGGCTGCAATCGCTGTAGCCACCCGGCCGTTTCCGCGCCGCCGCTCCCGCGCCATCAGATTGCGCACCGCGCGTAGCCCGTGCCGCACACGGTCCGCCGACAACGGTTTATACAGAATTACCTGAGTTCCGGTCTTGAAAACCGCATGCATCGCGGCCACCGGCTCGGCCAGAATAATCCGCACCGCTTTGTTGCAGGTGGAAAGCTTCAGAACTCTTTCCAGCAGGCCAGCCGCCTCCTCGATTTGATCGTCCAGTACCACCGCGTCGTAACGGTGTTTGGCCAGGATTTCGAGCGCAATGTCACCGTCCGAGCAGTGTTCAAATTCGACCTCAAGGTCTTTGAACACACGCCCAACTGTATGCACGGTTTTCTCGTCCCGGCTGACTAGGAGGCTGCGGAGCATGGCAGTATTGATGCTAGGTGGGGGGTGTAATCAGTCGCAAGTTACCAAGGTGACCAAGGTAAGAGTCTGCGATGAGGTTTTTCGATCAGGTTACGCGTCAGCTCTGGCCGAACGCACGCGAGGCATAGCAATGGCCGCGAAACGGCGGCAGGACCCAACCCAGAGCCCGCTCTGAACTTGTCGAAGGAGCGCAAGTCCTGGGTCAAGGCGCGCCTTTTCGCCAGCCCCGAAGGGACGATTTACACCTTAACCCATCCGCCCGAAGCCGCCGCCTTCTCAACCCGCTCCATCACCCTTTGCACCGCAAGCCCGTCGTCAAAACTAGGATGAAATTCCTCGCCCTTCGCCAGCGCCTGAAGAAAGTCCCCCAGCGTCGCAATAAACGTGTGCTCGTACCCGATGAGATGCCCCGGCTTCCAGAACACCGATGAATACGGCTGGTCAGGCCCGGTCACCAAAATGTTTTTCTCGCCCTGCGCCTCCGCCGTCTCGGTCGCGTCAAAAAACCGCAACCGGTTCATGTCTTCCAAATCAAAAGCTAGATTGCCTTTCGATCCGTAAATTTCAAACCCGTTGCCATTCCGCCGCCCGACGCCAAACCGGCTAGCCTCGAAACTCCCGATGCTCCCGTTCGAAAACCGCGCCATCACTTGCACCGCGTCGTCCACTTCGCGGCCGGGAACAAACCGGTGCGTGCTCGCCGCGAGCTCCGTAATCTCTCTATTCAGATACCGCGCTGCATCGAGCGAATGCGAAAGCAAGTCCCCGATCGCCCCCGACCCCGCGTCCGCGCGTTTATAGCGCCAGCTCTGCGCTTTCGTGGGATCGGCCCCCGACTGGTTGAAATAATACGAGCGGTAATGGAACACCTGCCCCAACCGGCCTTCGTCGATAAACCGTTTGGCCAGCGCAATTGCCGGCACTCGCCGGTAGTTGAACCACACCAGATTCGGTCGGCCGCGAACTGCGTTTGACATCGTTTCCGCCTCGGCAACCGACATCGCCAGCGGCTTTTCGCAGAAAACAATTTTCCCCGCCTTCGCCGCAGCGATGGCAATCGGCGCGTGCAGGGAATTGGGCGCAGCAATGTCCACGATGTCTATATCGGCGCGCGCGACCACCGACTCCCAATCCGCTGCGGTCTCTTCCCATTCCCATTGCCGCGCAAAAGCCGCCAGCCGCGCCGGATCGCGGCCGCAAACCACCTTGGTTTTCAAGGCGAATGCCACATCGAAGAAATGTCCGACTTGGTGGAAAGCATTGGAGTGGGCGCGTGCAATGAACCCCGTTCCTATCATCGCAATGTTCATGGATTTTGTTCCCGGCATCGGCGGCAACTCCGGAACGACAGAATACTCTACTGCAGAAACTTGCCAGGCGGCCGCAAAGAATTGCACCCTCGCGCGCAAAAACAACTTCGTCATCTGGTTGGAATTGTCCCGATTGGCGGTAAAATGGCCTTACCTGTGGACCCCGATCGCAACCCGCGGAAGCCGAGACCGAATCAGCCCCCGGCTGCGCCAGAAAATGCCGGCGGTGACCCGCTGCCGAATTCTGCGGCGGATGATTTTTTCGTCAAAATGAATCGCGATTTCCGCCGCCCCAAGCCCAGCGAAGAGGCTGTGGCCGCCGCGCTTCATGCCATTCAGACCCTCGCCGGAGAAGCCGCCGAGAACGAAGTCGAGGGAGCGTTCACCGAAGATTCTCTCGAGGAAAAGCCCGTGACGCAGATCGTCGGCGCGACTTGCCCGAAATGCGGGGCAGGGAGCTCTGGCTCCAACCGTTTCTGCGGATACTGCGGCACCGCACTCGCCCGCCACGCCAAGCCCGCAACAACCCAAGCTCCCGCGGACGCGCCGCTTAGCGAGAAACGCATCCGCGAGCAAACCAGCCGTGCGCAGACCAGCCCTGAGCGGACGAGCTTTGAGCAGCCGACTCGGGGGGACTCAGCTCGTGAGCAGCACATTCATCATCACCACCACCACTATTTTCCCGAGTCCCTGGTGAAGCCCTCGCTCGCAACTGAAGCCCACGCCACGCTCAGCGGGGAATTGGCCGAGCCCCCGCTAACTCCTACCGCCGCCGCCGAGGCCGCCATCCAAAAGCTGGTGCGCGACTGGACCCTGCGCTGCAACTCCAAGCGCCTCGACGATCTGCTGGCGCTCTATTCTCCCGACGCCATCGTGCTGCGCTCCAACGTCGCCCCTGCGCACGGCCTCGCGGCCATTCGTGATCTGCTGCAAGCCGCGCTGCAAGCCGGATTGGGCGACGTCGAACTCCAGGCCGCTGACGCCGGCATCCTCGGCGACATCGCCTGCCTCACCGGCACCAGCCGCATGCTCGTCCCTACCGTCCCCGGCAAGCGCCACGAAGAAACCGGAAAATTCCTGATCGTAGCCCGCCGCGAAAACGGCGCCTGGAAAATCCTCGCTGACTCCTGGTGCATTGATGCGCTCTCGAAACCTGTTGCCGCTCCAACTACGCCGGTCGGGACTCCGCGCACGCCACGCAAGTAGTTCAGGGTTCCTTCACCACACCGTCATCTTCCCATTGGTAGCCACACGAATCGCAAGTCCAGTGGAATTTTGCCGAGGCGTCGTCCGTCGGATTCTTTGTTTCAGAAACCACATTCTCGAAAATCACATCTTCAGATTTGCACTTCGGGCATCGCACCGGAACGTCTTTGAGTTCTCCCTTGTCCTCAGCCTCTCTGATCGGGTCGTAAACTGGCTTGTAATACCGAATCGCTGCCCAAGCGCAGGGTACGCCGACCTTCATAACTTGCACGTCGAGTCCATCCGCGTAGTTCGAAGTGACACCATCGACGCTCGTGGCCTTTTCAGGCCCGATGAAGAAGGGAACCTCCGCCCGCTCCAACCTCCTCTGTATTTGAAGTGCATCTTCCGCACACCAGACATACGTCAGACGGACCAACTGCCGATCGTCGTCGTAGGAAGGTTCGTCCTCATGTACGGCGTCCGGAGGAGGTGTAGGGGCAGGTTCCAGCTTCAACCGCCGCTGCAACATCTCGTTCTTCAGGGACTCTCGGGCGAGATCCGTCAATTCCGATTCCTGCCGCGCAAGATTCAGAATCTCGTCATCGCTCATCTGGCGATAGCGTTCCGAGAGCTGCAAGGACTCCGCTGCTGGGCCGAGATCGTTCATATTGGCCGCAATGATACCTCGGCGGTCAGAGCGATGCCAACAAAGACGCCAGTCACCCACTCCCAACCCCCGCAACTGCTCCGCACCCTTAATCAGCACCGGCCGCATCCCCACCTTCGCCGCCGCTTCAATGTTCCCCGGACGTTCAATCACCGCGCTCTGCCTGCCACCTTGATTTAGTCCTTCGCGTACCGATTCGCTGGCTGAATTAAATGCACCTTAGTTTTGCCAGCATGGTCATTATTGGACAGCTTCCCCGTTTCCATGGCTGCAAGCTTTGGTAGGCAGCACTGTCGGGGCCTTAACGCACGACGAGAAGGGGAAGTCTATCCAATGAAATGCCTTAGGATTCTCTTGGTTGATGACGATGAAGATGACATCTTGTTGACGCGAAAGTCGCTGGAAAGCAAAAACTGTGAAGTAGTTTCAGCAACTAGCGTCACCGAGGCCCTCAAACAGATTGCCTCGCAACCTTTCGATGTTCTCATCACCGATCTTCACATGCCTGAAGCCGGGGACGGTTTCGCGGTAGTCACCGCGATGCGTCATTTCCAACCCCAGGTGTTGAACCTGGTGTGCAGCAGTTATCCCGACGTGCAAGAATCGATGGCTGCAATTCTTCTGCAGGCAGATGAAGTCATGGTGAAGCCTTTCGCCGCCGACCAGCTTTCTGCGCTCTTTGACAAGAGAAAACTGGGCTTTAAACCTTCTCCACCGCGACCCAAGGAGAGCGTCGCATCCATTCTGGATCGCGACATTGCCGTAACCATCGAACGGTGGTTGTCACGAGTGGAAGAAATAACAGAATTGGCTGCGCTTTCGCTTACCGCGAAAGAGCGTACCAAGTATCTTCCTGCAATGATGGCAAGCATCACTGCCCGGTTGCGTGCCGACCGCGCCATAGAGGTGAAGGACTGTATCACTCCGACGGCCGTAGCGCACGGAGAGATCCGCTATCGCCAGGGTTACACTGCGCCTCTGATCGTGCAGGAGTCACGCACGCTACAGGTTTGCATCTTCGAGACCATTGAACGAAACTTGTCGACCGTGGACTTCACCAAAGTGCTGCCCGACATCATGATTATTGCCGACGAGGTGGACTGGCAGTTGAAACAGGCCATCGACAGTTTTTTGACCATGCAACGGGGAGGAGCGGCCTTAGCGTCGTCGGCCTAGGATTTGCCAATGGTCTTATTTTTCTTGAACGATTGTCAGCTCTCCACGCCCAGCCCCTGCAACTCCCTCCGCAACTGCGCCGGATCTTGCATCAGGACGGCCCTCATACCCATCTTGGCCGCCGCTTCAATATTCACCGGACGATCATCGATAAAACAGCACTCCCCGGGCGCGCGCTGCACTAGATCAAGCGCCATCCGGTAAATCCGCTCATCCGGCTTGCGCAACCCGACGAAGCAAGAACTCACGAACACATCAAAACAATCCACCAGCCCGAACGTCTGAATGCGGTAATGGTTGAGCTCCCGCGATTCATTATTGAGGGTCGCCATAAAATACTTGCTAGAAAGCCCGCGCGCGATCTCCAGCACCGCCGTCTTCGGAGTGGAAAGCGAAAACATGAAGCGCTTGAAGTCCTCCCGCGTAAAATCGCGCGGCTGAAAAAAAACGCTTCGCTCCAAATAATCGTCCAGACTGAGCCTGCCTTCCTCGAACGCCGGGACCATTTCTTTATGGCGTGCTTCAAACTCAACCTTGTCGAGATGAAAGTGGCTGATCGCGAGATCGCGCTCGACATGGTCCCACGCATTCGACAAAAGAACTCCGCCCACATCCCAAAACAGCGCCCGAATCTCTGCCACAAGTCCTCCTGGCAAAAAATGATGGCTCAATCATACGAGATCGTGCGGAAAGGGTTTCGGAAGGAAAGCTTTGAGAAAGCGGTACAGGAAAAAGGACTTTTGGGAGGGCACGGCTTCAGCCGTACCAATCAGATCGCTTTGAGACTGGGGCTTCGGCCCCGAGGTTGCTTACGCCCTGCCTGCGCCCTTCGCCATCACTTTGACAGGAGCCGTGCGCCGCGTGCTGGGAACATAAACGCAAGACCGAAAATCGTAATGCTTGCCCAGACAGTCTCCGCAGAGGTGAACCTGGTGCACCTTGCAATTGACCGCCGGAGATTCCGTCCCGCACAGGTCGCATCCTCCCCGTGCCCGCTTCAGCGGGGTTTTCGCAGGCCCCGCGGGAGTACCGGCCTGCGCCGAAACCGCCTTAAGATAGGCGCCGCCAGCGGCCGTCAACGCGCCCAGGGAAACGAGCAAGACGCCGCCGCCCAGAATCGCCGGATCAGGGTGGCTGCCGAGTGCCGCAGGCAAGAAGCACAATCCGAGCACCATCAGCCCGCATCCGAAAACAAGCGCTACGCTGCTGACTTTCTTGCCCATCCGACGACCTTCTTCCCAAGAGACTTGAGCGCTAAACCGTTCTACGATAGCGGCTTCGCCGCCCAAACTCCAGATGACCGAAGTAATCAGCACTGGGCCGCGGGCAGTACTCAGCACTCAGCCATCAGCCAAATCACGTTGCAGAGCAATTCGAAGTGACTCTTTGGGGTTCTTTCGTGGGGGTTCTCTCGTGGTTAGATGAGCACTCAGCAATCCCATGGTCAGCACAAGGCTTTGGCTGAGTGCTGAGTGCTGAGTGCTGAGTGCTGCTCTGCTTCCGCCGCCACCGCCTCGCGAAAATACTCCAGCGACAGCTTCAGCCCGCTGTCCAGATCAATCTTAGGCTCCCAGCCAAGCAGAGTCCGAGCCTTGGTGATATCCGGGCGCCGCTGTTTAGGATCGTCCTCTGGGATTTTCTCGTAGCGGATCTGGCTCTTCGATCCCGTCACCGCGATCACCCGCCGCGCACATTCCAGAATGGTGAACTCATTAGGATTCCCGATGTTCACGGGCGAATGCTCATCCGATTTCGACAGCCGCAGGAACCCATCAATTTCATCACTGACGTAGCAAAAGCTCCGCGTCTGCTTGCCTTCGCCATAGACCGTCAAGTCCTCGCCGCGCAACGCCTGCTTCATGAAATTCGGAATCACGCGCCCGTCATTCAGCTGCATGCGCGGGCCATATGTATTGAATATCCGCGAAATGCGCGTGTCCACTCTGTTGTAGCGGTGATACGCCATCGTCAGCGCCTCGGTGAACCGCTTGGCTTCGTCGTAAACCGACCGCGGACCGATGGGATTCACATTCCCCCAGTAAGTTTCCTTCTGCGGATGCTCCAGTGGATCGCCGTAACACTCCGATGTAGAAGACACCAGATATTTGGCGTGATACTTCTGCGCGATCTCCAGCGCATGCATCGTCCCCAGCGAACCGACTTTCAGCGTGTCAATCCCGTGGATCATGTAATCCACCGGACTAGCCGGCGACGCGAAGTGAAAGACGTAATTCACCTCTCCGCAGTCGAAGGGCTGATTGATGTCGCGCTGAAGAAATTCAAAGCCGGCATCCCGCAGATGCTCGATGTTCGCGATCCGCCCGGTAAGCAGATTATCCACCGCAATCACGGAGTAGCCTTCCGCCAGCAGAGCGTCGCAAAGATGCGAACCCAGAAACCCGGCTCCGCCCGTAACCAGTGCGCGGGGCTTCACTGGGCTGTGCTCTTTCTAGCTGGTGGCGCCACCGCCGCAGCATCCACGCCCTCTGGACTCGAAGCCGCCCGGCCCACGCTGTAATAAGTGAATCCGCTGGCCGCCATCACCGCGGGATCGTATAAATTCCTTCCGTCAATCACTATGGGATACTTCAGCTCCACGCGCATCCGTTCGAAATCCAGCGCCGCAAATTCCTCCCACTCGGTCAGAATGAGCAAAGCATCCGCGCCCCGCGCCGCATCGTACGCGCTCTCCGCCAGCCGGACGCTCGAGCCCAGCACCTCGCGCGCCCTCTCATGCGCCGCGGGATCATACGCCGAAATCTCGCAGCCCTCTTGCAACAGCGACTGAATCAGCAGAATCGCCGGCGATTCGCGGACATCGTCGGTCCCGCCTTTAAAAGCTAGTCCCAGCACGCCCAACTTTTTGCCTCGCAACGTCCACAGCGCGCTGCGCACTTTGCGGATAAACCGCGCCCGCTGCTCTTCGTTGATGCGCATCACTTCCTCAAGCAGCCGGAAGTCGTATCCGCACTCCCGCGCCACCGAGCGAAACGCCATCAGGTCCTTGGGGAAGCAAGACCCGCCATAACCGATTCCCGGATTCAGAAACCGAGGCCCAATGCGCGTGTCCGTGCCGATCCCCTGGCAAACCTGCTGTACATTCGCTCCCACGCTCTCGCAGATAGATGCCACCGCATTGATGAACGAAATCTTCATCGCCAAGTACGCGTTCGAAGCATGCTTGATCAACTCCGCGCTCTTGGCGCTGGTCACAATCAGCGGCGGAGGAATCTGCGCCCGGTCGGGCTGCGGAATTGCATCTGGGCGTTTGTAATAACTGCCATCCGACAGCGGCGCGTAAATCTCACGCAGCACGCTTGCGCAGCGCTCGGTGTCCGCCCCAACCACAATTCGATCGGGATAAAGAAAATCGGTGACCGCTGTCCCCTCGCGCAGGAATTCTGGATTCGAAGCCACGTCAAATTCTCCAGCGACTCCGTTGCGGAGAATAATTTTCCTCACCCAGTCGCTGGTGTAAACCGGCACCGTGCTTTTCTCGACCACAATCTTGTAGGCGTTGATCGCGCCGGCAATCCCACGCGCCACCGATTCTACATAAGAAAGATCGGCTTCGCCCTGCTCCGTGGGTGGCGTGCCCACCGCCACAAAAATCGCCGCGCTCGCCCCCACCGCGGCCTTCAGGTCGTCCGAAAAACGCAGTTTGTTGCCGCGATGCCGCTGCAGCAATTCCGGCAGAAAATTCTCATGAATCGGCACCTCGCCGCGATTCAGCGCAGCCAGCTTCTTCTGATCGTTGTCCACCACAATCACATCGTGGCCCAGGTCGGCAAAACAAGCCCCCGCCACCAGCCCAACATACCCAGAACCAATGACGGCAATCTGCATCAGGACCTTTCCTCCACAGAACGGCAGAACAGGATAACCGCCCCAAACCACTTACTCTATCAGTTCGCATTTCCGTCGAAAATGCCAACCAGATTAATAGTTGGCCGCAGACTCAAATCGGGAACAACTGCCGCTACGAGCCCCCTCCCCCGTTCACCCCTCCTTTTTCCCCTCCCGCTGCTAATCCCGCTCGATTCTTGGGCTTACGTTGACCAAGGCGGTTCTTTTCGATACCCTTTTCCTAACCAAGAACCGGGAAAAGTGTATCCTCAAAGTACTTAATTCAAAGGACGAACCATTGCCAGAGAGCCTGAAACCGAGCCAGAAACTAGACGGCCGTAAAGACGCAAGCCAGAAAAACCTGCTCCTGCTCAAGCCCCGCGGATTCTGCGCCGGGGTGGTTCGGGCGATTGACATCGTCCGCATTGCGCTTGAGGCCTTCGGTCCGCCCATCTACGTTCGCAAGGAAATTGTCCACAACCGCTTCGTGGTCGAAGAGCTCCAGGGTAAAGGCGCCATTTTCGTCGATTCCGTGGACGAAGTCCCCAACGGCGAGCGCGTCATTTACAGTGCCCACGGCGTGTCCCCTGAAGTCCGTCAGGCCAGCAAAGACCGTCGCCTGCGCGTGATCGACGCCACCTGCCCGCTGGTCACTAAGGTCCACGTTGAAGCCGTGAAGTTTGCCAAAGAAGGCTATTCGCTCATCCTCATCGGCCACCGCGATCACGACGAAGTCATCGGCACCCTGGGCGAAGCTCCGGCCGTGACCCAGGTCGTAGGATCACCGGCGCAAGTCGAATCACTCACCGTGCCCGACGTAGATCGTGTAGCCTATCTGACCCAGACCACGCTAAGTCTCGACGAAGCCCGCGACATCATCGAAGCCCTGCGCCGCAAATTTCCCAACATCAAAGGTCCGCACGCACAGGACATCTGCTACGCCACCGAAAATCGCCAGGTTGCCGTCAAACACGTAGCAGAAGACGCCGACTTGCTGCTGGTCGTAGGATCGGAAAACAGTTCCAACTCCAATCGCCTCGTCGAAGTCGCCCGGAACCTGGGCACAGCTTCTCACTTGATCGACAGTTGCGAAGACATCCAGCCCGAATGGCTCGAGGGCGTGACCACCATCGCCCTCACCGCCGGAGCCTCTGCGCCCGAGTGTCTGGTGGAAGAGGTCGTGGAATTCTTGAGCACCAAGGGATTCAATAATCTCGAGGAAGTCGAAGTCATGCCGGAAAACGTTCGCTTCGGCCTGCCTCCTGAGATTGTGGAAGCAATCGCGGCTGCGCCAGCCGCCGGCGCTTAAGCACTTAGCAATCAGCTTTTGGCATTCAGCTTTTGCTGAGTGTCGCATGCTAAAAGATGAGTGCTGAATGCTTAATATGGACGAGCCCTCCTCCACAGCGAGCCCTAGCCCTCAACTTCGCTTCGGAAAAATCGACGACCTAGCCAGCCGTGTCGCCGCCGCCATCGACGGAGCCCGCAACTGGCTTCTTTCCCGGCAACACGAAGACGGTTACTGGTGCGGCGAACTCGAAGCCGACAGCACCCTCGAATCCGATTACATTTTGATGCATACGCTCCTCGGCACCAGCAATCAAGAGCGCTTCCAGAAGTGCGCCAACTACATCTTGTGCCACCAGAATGAAGACGGCGGCTGGCCAATCTTCAACGGCGGCCCCTCAAACATCAGCGCCTCGGTGAAGGCGTACTTCAGCCTCAAGCTGGTCGGATACAAACCCGATCATCCCGCGCTTGAACGCGCGCGCAAAAAGATTCTCGAACTCGGCGGCGTCACCAAGGTCAACACTTTCACCAAAATTTATCTTTGCTTCCTCGGCCAATACGACTACGATGCCGTCCCCGCAATCCCGCCAGAGATCGTTCTTTTCCCGAACTGGTTCTGGTTCAACATCTACGAAATTTCTTCGTGGTCGCGCGCCATCCTGGTCCCGCTTTCGATCGTCTACGCCAAGAAGCCGTTCAAGAAGATTCCCGACGAGATGGCGATTGACGAACTCTTCGTCGGCGGCCGCGACAAATCGCGCATGCGATTGGAGTGGAGCAAGAAGCTAGTCTCGTGGCGCAACTTCTTCCTGGTGCTCGACCGCATGACCCACTGGTTCGAAGCGGTTCACATTCGCCCGTTACGTTCCATGGCGCTGAAAAAAGCTGAGAAGTGGATGCTCGAAAGATTCGAGATGTCCGACGGCCTGGCCGCAATCTATCCCGCCATGCTGAACGCGATCATCGCCCTGCGCTGTCAGGGATACTCCCTCGACGATCCCCAAATGATCCGCGCCCTCGACGAATTCGAAAAGCTCGGAATCGAAGAAGAAGACACGTTCCGCATGCAGCCATGCAAACCCCCAGTCTGGGACACCGCCTACGCCATGTTCGCCCTCGGCGAAGCCGGCCTAGCGAAGACCGATCCTCGCATGGTGCAAAGCGCCGACTGGATTCTGCAAAAGCAAGTCCGCAAGCCCGGCGACTGGACCGTTAACAACAAAAAAGGGAAACCCGGCGGCTGGTATTTTGAATTCAACAACGAGTTCTATCCCGACGTGGACGACACCGCCATGGTCGCCCTCGGCCTAGCCCAGGTCGAGCACCCCAACGGACGCTATCAGCTCGAGTCCGTCGAGCGCGCCATCGACTGGGTCCTCTCCATGCAATGCAAAAACGGCGGCTTTGCCTCATTCGACAAAGACAACGACCGCATGGTCTTCCAATACATCCCCTTCGCCGACCACAACGCCATGCTCGATCCCCCGACTGTCGACATCACCGGACGCGTTCTCGAAATGCTAGCCGCCTACGGCTACGACAAAAATCATCCCGCCGTAAAGAAAGCTCTGAAGTTCATCCGCGACGAGCAAGAGCCCGACGGCTCATGGTTCGGCCGCTGGGGCGTCAACTATATCTACGGAACCATGCAGGTCCTGCGCGGCCTCGAAGCCATGGGCACCGACCACCACGAGCCATACGTGCAGCAAGCCGCCGAATGGATCCGCATGGTGCAAAACCCCGACGGTGGCTGGGGAGAAACCTGCGGCTCCTACGACGACCCCAACACCAAAGGCATCGGCCCCAGCACCCCGTCGCAAACCGCCTGGGCCGTGATGGGCCTCCTGGCCGCCAACGACACCCGCAGCGACTCGGTCGCCAAAGGCGTCGCCTACCTCCTAAAAACCCAGAAAAAAGACGGCTCCTGGGACGAACCCTGGTACACCGGCACCGGCTTCCCCCGCGTCTTCTACCTCATGTACCACATGTACCGCCAATACTTCCCGTTGATCGCGTTGACGACATACAAGAAGGTGATGATCGAGAAAAGCTAAGAGGGCCACCTGTTCGCACCGCTGCTACACTGAATCCTATGGTGCGACTCTACCGGCTCTTTTGCATCTTTCTACTCGTTCCGACTCTAGCTGGTCAGGTGGGCTCCCAGAAGAACAAGGCGGCGTGGGACGCCTTTTATGCCGAACAGGCGAAGCTTCGGCAGCGTGGGAAAGATGCTCTTGAACGGGAGCAAGCTCGCAGCAAGGCTCATCTCTGCGATCACTCTGGTGAAGGCGACCGTGGAGGTGCTGGAATTGCTGACTGCTTAGGCACCGAAGTCAAAACTACCGAGCATGACTATCTAACCTACGTGCAGGCGATCGGTGCGTTACTGCGACTTCATATACCTGACGATTCGGACCAGAAGGCGCCAAAGCGTCTTCTATTCGACTCCGCCGAGGAAAGTTGGCAAAGATACCGCGACCAGGCCTGCCCTTCGATGGCGACACAGTGGGTCGATGTGACATCCCCCATCGCCAACCTAGATTGCCACTTGCAGTTGACGTGGAACCACATGAACGAGTTGGACTTGTTGTATTCAGATCTCTGGCATTAGCCTATGTCGGCCGACTGGCCCACGTCTGAACAGTGAATACAAACTGCCCCACTTCTCGCGGTTTTCGAGAAGTGGGGGCTTTCCCCCGGCCCTGATCGGTCTCGGGTTTCGCACCTGTAGAAAAAGCTCAGCCGTTACTATTGACACTCGTGGCCGACATTTCTACTGCGGCACTCCGAACCGAGCCATTAGTTCTTTAAACTCTGGATCTCGGTGGAAATCGTCAAAAATCGGGTCGGCAATCGTGGTGTGGGGTCCACTGCAGTGCTCCTGAGAGCTTTGCTTGAGAAACTTGAGTGCGCGATCCTTGTTGCCCAGGTGCGCATAAATTTTCGTCAGCCAGCACGCAGTCGTCGCCGGATTCCTTTCGGCGTTTTCTAACTCAATCTGCCACAACCCGCGCACGCCGTCTTTTTGAGAAGCAGTCCGGAAAGCAGACAGCTCCTTGGGAGAGGCGCCTCGTAATTCTTTCGCCTTCAAATACGTGGCAATTGCCTGATCGGACAAGCCTCTCTTCTCGTACGCATAACCCAGCCAATCGTATGCTCCGACGGAATCAGGGTAGAGTTCGATCGTCTTTTTCCCCTGCTCAATGGCCGCGTCGTACTGGCGCGCGAGATAGAACGCGACCACAGCAATCACATTGGGAAGTTGCGAAATCGGATCAATGTCGCGCGCCTTCGTCATTTCCGCGAGGCCGAGCTCCCGTTTGCCCGTGGATATCAGAAATACCGCATAGATGATGTGACCCTCGGGGTAATTCGGGCTTAGCTCAACGGCTTGCTTTAACTCGTTGTCGGCCTTGGGAAAGTCCCACTCATAAAAGAAGGCCTCCTTCCCAAGCCAGGCGTGCGCCTCACCCAGCGACGGATCAAGCTCCAGCGCTTTCAATGCGGCTGCTTTGGATTTTGCGATCAACCCAGGCTCAGATGAACAACCCCAATCGCCCAGGGCGAAATAAGATTCAGCCAATCCGACGTATGCGCGTGCGAACTCCGGATCTCGTTTGACCGCCTGCTCAAAATATTGCCGTGACTTGCTGAACCCATCGCAGCTTAGCTGGTTCCAGTAGAACTTGCCGCGGAGATAACCCTCATGCGCGACCGGATCGAACGCGCGCGGATTTGCGGGTTGTGGCTGTTGTCCAGAGATCAAGTTGATCCCGATCTCACCCGCAATCTGTCGCGCGACTTCGTCCTGAAGACTGAACACATCCCGCAAGTCGCGTTCGTAACTGTCCGCCCACAAATGCCGATCTGAGCGCGCATCAATCAACTGCGCCGTGATCCGCACTTTGTCCGCCGAACGCATGACCGTGCCTTCCACAATTGCATCTACGCCTAACTGTTTCGCGATTTCCGGCAAAGGAGTCTTCGTATTCTTGTAGCGTTCCACGGAGGTGTGCGAAATCACCCGCAGGCCACCGGATTTTGCCAGATCGGTAATCAGTTCGTCGGTCATACCATCGCTGAAATATTCCTGCTGAGGATCATTCGATAGGTTGCGCAAGGGCAGCACCGCGACGGATTCAATTCGTGCTCTCCCAGACGGCCGGCCGCGCAGATAAGCCCAAATAAATCCAGAAACGATTAAGGCAGCTAAAACTACCGCCGCGAGGTAAACAACTGCGCTTCGCTTGGCACGGTTTGCCAAACTTGCAGCCTTCACAGGTTCAGCCCTTGTCTGCGCTTGTTCTGGTGGGTGATCGCTCAC
>Ga0210407_10000680_pt1 | contig 36542 bp, 27 predicted proteins | sample IncBWC27MmetaG_FD_150860 | JGI IMG/M metagenome (GOLD analysis project Ga0210407, IMG submission 150860) | Forest soil microbial communities from Barre Woods Harvard Forest LTER site, Petersham, Massachusetts, United States - Inc-BW-C-27-M | ecosystem: Environmental > Terrestrial > Soil >...
GGCGTACTTTGCTGCGAGGAGCTTCTCCGCAAGCGGATAAATTTCTTCCTGCAGCAAAGGTTCTCCGCCCGTCAATTCGACCAGCGGTACAGAAGCTTGCGAGCCAGGCATTCCCTCGACGCGTCCCGCCAGTTCATCCACGCGCGCCAAAACTTCCTCGACGGTCATTTTCTTCCCGCCGTGAAACGCGTACGCCGTATCGCACCAGGTGCACCGCAGGTTGCAGCCCGTCAAACGCACGAAGATGCACGGCAGGCCCGCACGCGTGCCTTCTCCCTGGATGGATTTGAAAATTTCCGTGATAACCATGATTACGTCCGGTCAGGATTTTCCCGGCGCCCGCTCCGCCGCGACAGCCAGTAAATCATCGCGAAAAAAAGAATCACGGCGACGATCAACCGGGGATACCCAGGCGCGATTCCCATGTACCTCGACACAACAACATAGCCCGCGGCCACGAGCAACGCTGGAGTCATGATAATGAAGAACGCCCGATTCATCGCTTCACCAGTTTTCAAATCAACTAGGCTCCGGGCCGGTATTGCGCCCGGCTGGTATCGGTTTCCCACAAAATAACGTCAGTAACCCGCGCGCCCGGCGGCAGACCCTTCAATTGCCGCGTGACCTCATCATAAAAATACTTCGCCACGTTTTCCGCTGAAGGATTCACGGTCTTGAACGGTTCGAGCTCGTTCATGAACTGGTGGTCGAGCCTGCCCATGATTTCGCGAACCACCTGCTTAAGCTGCGTGAAATCCACCAAGAGCCCGACCGAATCAAGCTGCGGTCCTTCGAGCGTCACGCGCACGCGATAATTGTGGCCGTGCACGTTCTCGCACTTGCCGCGGTAACCGCGCAGGGCGTGCCCTGCCGAAAAGGTTTCTTCCACGCTGACTTGAAACATTTCTCTCCCAACCGCCCTAGACGCCTGTTGCGAAACTCCCTGGATCGTGGCCCTTCAGGAGGGACTTGCCGAATGGGCCTCAAGCTGCCCGGAGGCGCCGTTCGCTCCGAGAAAGCGGGCAACATCTGCCAACTCGTATGTCACTCCGTATCGCGGCAGCGACTCCAGAAAAATTTTACCATAGGGCATGCGCTGGAGCCGGGTGTCCAGCAGCGCCAGCACGCCGCGGTCCGTCTTCGTGCGAATCAAGCGTCCGAATCCTTGCTTCAAGGACAGCACCGCCTGCGGCACCTGAAATTCAGCGAACGGGTTGCGCCCGTCTTCCTGAAGGGCACGCACTCGCGCCGCCACGATCGGGTCGCTCGGCACCGCAAACGGCAGACGGTCCACGATGACGCAGGATAGCTGCTCGCCAGGAACATCGACGCCCTGCCAAAAACTCGCCGTAGCGAACAATACCGCTGCTTCGGTATTTTTGAATCGTTCCAGAAGCACGGAGCGCGGCGCCGTCCCTTGCAACAGCACCGGAAACGACACGCGCGAACGCACGCGTTCGAACAAATCATTCATCTGGGAATAACTCGTGAACAGGCAAAACGCCCGCCCTTGGCTCAGCTTCAGCAACTGTACGATTTCGTCGGCGGCTTTCGCCTGGAAACCGCCGTCGCGAACGTCCGGCATCTTGCGTGGCAGGTAGAGCAACGCTTGCTTGGGATAATCGAACTCCGGCGGTAGCGCGCGATCCTTGGCGTGATCGATTCCCAAGCGCTGGCGAATGTAATCGAACCGCCCTCCGACAGTCAGTGTCGCGGAAGTCAGGATGATCGTGTCGAATTTTTCGAACAGCCGCTCGCGCAGGATCTGGCTGACGTCGATCGGCGTGGCCGTCAGGAAGACACCCTTGTTTCTTCGCTCGTACCAATAGACGAAATTGCGCTCGTTCGATTCAAACAAGAAGCCCAGCTCCTGGCGCAGCTCGAAGCTTCGCCGCGCGATGCGCGTCAGCTCCTCCGGCTTCGCCGTAAGCGCCGCAAATTCCGTCTCCATGCTTTTCAGCGACGACACCAGCGCATCGTAAGCTTCGCGGTTCTGCTCCAGGAACGCTTCCCGCTCGCTCCTCAGGAACGAGAATCGCCCGTCGCGCGGCGGAAACAATTCGAAAAAGCCGCGGCTGCGTTCCCTGATTCTCTGCGTCTTGCGCAGCAGTGATGGTGTTCCCAAATGCAGCAAACGCAGCGTTTGATCGGCATCGCGCGCCAGTTCCTCGAACCGGAAGTTTGAAATCTGCCGCCCGAAATAATCGCTGGCCACGTCTTCCATCTCGTGCGCTTCGTCGAAAACGACCGCCGAATATTCCGGCAGGATGCTCCCGAAATCGTCCTGCTTCAGCGCCAGGTCCGCAAAAAACAAATGGTGATTCACGATGATCAAGTCGGCTTCTTGCGCGCGCTGGTGCATGCCGGTGACAAAACACGGATTGAACGACGGGCAATTCTTGCCCGTGCAGGTGTCGCGCCGCGCGTCCAGCCTGGTCCACAAATCCGAGTCATCCGGCAGAAATGTCAGTTCCGCACGGTCGCCGGTTTCCGTCACTTTCGCCCAATCCTTGATGTGACGGAATGCATCCAGTTCTTCCATCCCCTTGAGCAGCGCCTGATCGGCCATTTGGTGCAGTTTTGAAATGCACAGAAAATTGGACCGCCCCTTCATCACCGCGACCTTCAGGTTTGGCGCGAAGTGTTTCTGCAGAAAGGGAATGTCCTTCTGGTAGAGCTGTTCTTGCAAGGATTTCGTCGCCGTGGAAATCACCACGCGGCGTCCGCTGCAAATTGCCGGCAAGAGGTACGCCAGCGTCTTGCCTGTCCCCGTGCCGGCCTCCACGATGGCGTGATGATGCGATTCGAACGCATCGTGCACCATCTCCGCCATCTCCAATTGTCCGGGCCGGTGTTCGTAGTCGGAGCTGACCGTGGTTGGGTCAAATCCGCCCTTCATGCACTTTTCGAGAAATCCTCCGGGGCCAAACACGTCACGCATCGAAGGTTTCGCCGATTCCTGAGCCGGCACATCGGCGGCGTCTTCCGGAGCGCTTCCGGCTACCGTTGGATCATCTTCAAGGGGCACATACTCGCGCACGGCAGCCCTCGCGGGGCGCTTGACCTTCGCCGCCTGGTGATCTTCTGCCGAATTGGATGTGCGCTTGGCCAGAAATCCGCCTTTGTTCTCGCCCGCTGAAATGCAGAGTCCAGTTACGATAGCATACCCTTCCGCGCGCTCGGCGCATCCTTGCGTCCCCAGTAAATACCGTGGCGCATCTCGCTTCTTTCGAGGTATTTAGCACTCGAACACCCTGCCGATTTTTGAAGTGCCTTCCCCTTCTCTCCGCTGTAAAATCCAACCTGGAATTTTTACGCCTTCTCCTTGGTATAAGGTAGAGAAGGTAATCGCAGACCGACCTACCGTGGGGTGTTGGATGGCTCGCAACAAGCCTTTGTTTTTCGTAGTGGTCCTCTCTTTTCTCGCTCTTTCCTCCTGTAACCTTCATAGAAAGACTGGTGGCGGCGGCGGTGGCGGCGGCAACAACGGCTCGGTTGCCGTGACCATGGTCGCGGATACGCTGCCTGCCCATCCTTCGCTTCTCTCTTTTCGAGTGACCATCGCTTCGATCAAGTTCACTACCTCTTCCGCCACCTCAACGACCGTCAACTTCAACCCGGCGCTCTCAGTCGACCTCATGCGTCTTCAATCCGATACCGTTTTTCTCGCAACCTTTGCGAACATGCCCGTCGCCCAATACACCAGCGTTACTTTGGTTCTCTCCGGCAATGCCAATATCACTTTCCTGAACGACACCGGCACAACGCTCTCTGGTTGTGCCAACAACAACGTCTGCCCGGTGAGCATCCCCGCCTCCAGCAACCCAGTCGCCACCGTTTCCTATTCGGTTTCTCAAAACGCCGTGACCGGCATAGGCATTGACCTCAATTTTGCCAACGCCGTATCCATCTCCAGCGGCAGTCTCGTCGTCAACTTCAGCAATAATAACGTCCTCAGCGGTTTCACTCTGCCGCGCGCGAATTCCAATCTCGCCTCTGGCCAGCTTGACCTCATCGAAGACTTCACCGGCGTCGTGACCGTCAACGGTCAATCCGTGACCCTCGCTTCGGCCTCGGCCACGGCCCGCGGCTCCCTCACCGCAACCGCAGCCTCCGGCACAATCTTTGACCATGACCCGTCTAACAGCCTCTGCCCAACTGGAACGACCCAATTGAGCAACTGCGTGGCAAACAATCAATTCGCCAGCATGGACGTCATTCTCAAGTCCGATGGCACTCTCGCCATTCAGGAAATCGAGCCATTGTTGGGGACGGTGCAAGACACCGTCGAAGGCATCGTTGTGTCCATCGCCAATCAGACGCAGTTCGCTATGATTGTCACCGACCTGGTTCCCTTAGCCACAAATTCCCTGATCGGTTCGCTCCACATCGGCGACGGCCTGACCGTAAACCTTTCCGGTTCCGTCAATCCGTTCTTAGTTGACACCAAAGGCCTCTCAGTACTCCCTGGCAACTTGAGCAACTTTTCTGGCCAAACAAGTACCACGGCAATCCATCTCGGCCAATCCATCGCAGTTCACGTCATCGCACCCTTTATGGCTGCCGCCGGAACTACAATCGCTTCCGCCACAACCGACACCGTTACCCTCCGCTGGTCCCGTTTTACGGCGACGCCGCAAACAGCGGCTTCTCCAGCCTTCAGTATCGTAAATCCCCCATCCTATTTCGCCATTGCCCAGGGCATTTCTCGTACAGTACAAACGACCCCCGGCACGCCCGGCACGGCGGGGGTCACCAATTTCGATGGAATCAGCGACGGTACCGGTCTGAACCTTACGGCCAACCACCCTGTCGCCCTTCGCGCGCTGTTCCTTGAGAACGCAGGGGGTTCGGCCAGTCCTGCCTTCTTCGCCGCAAAAGTTCGCCAGCATTAAGCCTTTCCTCCGCCTCCGCAAAAGGCAACGGGCCGGCCTGAGATTCTCAGACCGGCCCTCATTTTTTCCGCACACAAAACTATAACTTCCGAAGCTTTACTATTAAGCTATCACGCAGTCAAAAACTAGGAACCTACAATTTGCCCCTCACGCCGGAAGCGGTCCGCCCACTGTCGTATTCGGCGGCATCGGCGGCGAGTACGGCGTGGCCGGCATGCTTGGCGCAATCATCGGCTGGAGCCGCCGGTAGACCACCAGGGAAATCGCGCCGATGCCCCAGAACGCCGCGCCGTATTTCACCCAAGGGCCCACGTGCGGAATGATCGTACACAGCCGCAAGATCACCAGCCCCACGGTCATTCGCCCAATCAGCGGCCAAAGCTCGCTTGTCCGGCCCATTAGCCACTGTCCAATCACAGCTCCGATGATCACAGCTCCGTAATATAAGGCGCCGTACCAAAGAGACAGCGTTGCCAGCCCGACAAATAATCCCACCACTGTGACGCACGCAATGCACGCTGCGATTGGCACGCCAAAACCTACCAGGACGCCCAATCCCGCCGCAGCGCCATATCGTTCCGCCGCTTTCACCGCGTCCTCGGAGAATTTCGGCATCAACGCGAACAACACCAGTCCAAACAAGATATACGCCGCGGCCCAGATCACCTGCCAGATGTAGTAGTGCACCGTGCGGTAATCGTCCCTGTGCTTCAGCTTTTCGTAATGAACGGGCGAGGCCAGCTTGGCCTCGGGGGAAACTTGCGGCGGATTGTCACTCTTAAAATCAATGGGGCCGCCGATGCGCGCCGTAGAATCAATAATCAACTCCCCGCTCCGGATCTTCGCCGATCCCTGAATATCGCCGGTGATAGTGACCTGCCCGCCCATGGCCAATATATCCCGCCCCACGTGCCCATCGATGGATTCATGTCCGGCAAAGGAGGTGAGGCTCCCTCCGATTTTCGCGTCCCGGTCAATGTTCACATCGCCGCCGGCTATCATCACGTTGCGGCCGACCGTTCCTTTCACCAATAGGTTTCCCGCATAACTGCGAACACTTCCGTCCACTTTGCCAATAACGCGCAAGTTTCCCGAGGTTGAAAGCACGTCGCCCAGTACATGGCCGGAAATCTCGATGTCGCCGCCCGCCACCACCAAATCACCTTCGACCGTGCCTTCCACTCGGATTCGTCCTCCGGCAGCGTACAGGTCGCTATGAATGACCTCGTCTTTCGCGATCGTCAACCGCTCCTCGTGGCGCATCTCGGTCGCCGAAGTGCCCGTTGGCATCGCCAGCACCGTGCAGAACCCCGCGAAGACCAGCGCCAGCGCCGAACCGCGCCGGATCCGCCGACGGAAGAACATGGCTCCCAGCCCAGCCAGCGTCACCATCGCCAGCACCTCGAGGAGTGTCATCATGGATTGCCATCCTTTCCACATGGTGCCTTGATATATCAGCAAGCCAAGCAGGTTCGTGCCCCCGAATCCCGCCTGCTCCAGTTGCTGCTGCCAGAGCTCGATATACTCCGTATAAAACGCATAAACTCCCGTCGCCGCCAGTCCGAAAACCATTCCCCAAATCCATTGCATGGATTTGCGGGCCCGTTCCTGAAACTGCGCCAGCCGCGAAGGCAGCGGTTCGTCTTCTTCCAGCATCGCTCGAGTCAACAGCCGCGATTCGCGCTCCAGCGCCCGCAGCAGCGTCCGGCACGCGTCGCATTCCTGGGTGTGCGCGGAAACTTCGAGTCCACGTGCCCGGTCCAGTTGCCGCTCGATGTACAGCAGGACCGTCATTTCATCCAGATGCTTCCTATTCTCTTTCTGCCCTTCGCTCATGAAGCCCCTCCCGCCGCCAGCGCCGCGTTGCCTTCCAGCGCTTGCCGCAGTTCGTGCCGTGCGCGCAGCAGCACCACGCCCACAAAGGCGCGCCGCACTCCCAGCGCATCCGCAATTTCGTCGTAGCTCATATCCGAGTAATAGCGCATCACCAGCGCCATGCGCGCTCGCCCGCCCAGTTTGTCCAGAGCCTTGCGCACTTCTTCGCTGGTACGCTGCTCAATCAATTGATCCAGTTGGCTGGGGTCCGGATGCTCCAGCGGCACATTTTCCAGATCGCCTGTTTCCTTGTCCTGGCGAATCTTCCGCCGCCGCAGCATATCCCAGCAGTGATTGGCCGCCACCTTATAAAGCCAGGCGGAGAACGACCGCGTCGTGTCGTACTGCACCAGCTTGTCCTTCAATTTCATGAAGATTTCCATGGTGGCGTCTTCGGCGTCTTCCCGCATCGGCAAGGCACGCCGGCAGAACCGGAAGATTGCAGGCGCGTGCTCCCGGTAAAGCTGACCCCAAGCCTCGGCGTCACCCGCCCTGGCACGGGCAATCGCCTCCGTCGGTTCCTTTATTCCCGGCGCGTTCATCCGGCCTGGTCTCGGCGTTTCCATAGACTAGTACGCGCGGAGGCTTGCAAATATTACACATTGCAAATCCCGCCCTGCTACGGCCCTCGCTTGCTAACTCTCTCGAATCTCAGCCACTTAGCCCTGTAGCTCAGGCCTCTAGGCCTGAGGCTTTTCTCATTCCGAGCCTCTCCAGCAATATTGCTATTAGGTTTCGCTCCGGACTGCGTGCCAGCACACTCTATCAGACAAGCCACCTCTGCCCAAAGTTTCGGTCGCTTCATTCTCAATCACACCTAAATCCGAATCTTCCCCTGCTCCGAAGCGCCGAAGGCGCGGCACAAGTTAGCCCAACCCGCAAGGGCTGGGTAGCGTAACTAACAGAATTCCGAGCACCCGTGGGTGCGACACCTCTCGTGCGCGTTGTTATATCAATTCTCGACCGCAAGTTAGGAGGGTGGATCTCAGTGCAGGCCGATGCGATCGATTTCTTTTTGGATGGCCAGCTTATCCAGACTCGCAAGCGGCAGGCTCAGGAACAGGCTGATCCGCCGCTCGAGCAGCAGATAGGCATCGCGAAATGCATGTTCAATTTGCTCGGGCGTGCCTTTAGTTGCCCCCGGATCGGCAACGCCCCAATGAGCCGTCATCGGATGACCTGGCCAAACGGGGCACACTTCCTTAGCCGCGCTGTCGCAAACCGTGAACACAAAATCCATCTTTGGCGCGCCCGCCTTTGCGAACTCCTCCCAGCTCTTACTTCGCAAACCTTCCGCCGGCAGGTGTGCCAGGCCGATCTGCTTCAGCGCCTCCAGACTTACAACACCCGAAGGGTGGCTCCCCGCACTGTAAGCAGTGAACTCTGGCCGGCCTTTGCCGTTAAGAATGGCCTCCGCCATGATGGATCGCACCGAATTCCCCGTGCACAGGAATAGAACGTTGTAACGTCCTTGCATCGTCTTCATCCTCTGGCTTGAGCGGCTGGAACGATTGGACATCTGCCGTCAGTTACAACAAGATGGCGCGCAGCAGGCTTCCGTCGCGTTCGCGGACTTCGCCTTTGTCGCCCGCACGAACGCGCTCATGAATTTGCCGTCCACTTGCGGCGCAAGCGCGTCCACATCCAGTCCTTTTTCCGTCAGAAACTCGCGCGCATCTTCCACGCGGTAAATGCGCGTCGGCTCGATCTCTACCTGCTCGAATCCTGCGGACACCAGTTTGTCGCGATATTCGTTTTCTTCCAGCGCACCGGCCACGCAGCCTACCCACAGAAGTATGTTCTGGCGGATTTGCCCATCCACTTCCCCGCGCGTGACCACGTCGGAAACAGCGAGTCTCCCGCCAGGCTTGAGCACTCGAAAAGCTTCGCGAAGCACGCGATCTTTGTCGGCAGAAAGATTGATCACGCAGTTCGAGATGATCACATCCACCGAACTGTCCGGCAGCGGAATGTTCTCGATCTCTCCCCTTAAAAACTCGACGTTGTCGGCTCCCGCTTTGCGTTTGTTCTCGTTTGCCAGCGCCAGCATCTCATCGGTCATGTCCAGTCCGTATGCCTTGCCCCTCGGCCCAACACGCTTCGCCGAAAGCAAAACATCGATGCCGCCGCCGGAACCCAGATCGAGAACCACTTCCCCCGGGTTCAATTTCGCGAGCGCGGTGGGGTTTCCACAACCCAGCGAGGCTTGCAGCGCCTCTCCAGGGATTTGTTCCATCTGCGCGGCGTCGTAAAGATTGGAAGTAATTGGATCGCAACTCGTCCCGCTCGCGTCCGCGATCCCGCAACAGCTCCCGCTCTTCCCCCGCAGCGCCGCCTGCCCGTATTTTTCCCTAACAATTTCCTTGATGTTCGCGCTGTCCATCTCGTCCTCCAAGTGACTTTCAAGCTTCAGCTTCCGGGAGTCCAATTTCGTATTTCGAGTTTCGAGTTTCGAGTCGCGCTACCCGCAAATCTCCACAATATCCTCCGGCTTCAGCGCCTTGTTCCGCGTGCAGCACTCCGAATAGAGAAACTGCAGCAGCTCCTGGAGCGCATCCGTATTCGCGGTGTACCGCAAAAACGTGCTCTCCCTCTGCACGCGCACCAGATCTTCATTCTTCAGTTTGTCCAGATGATGCGAGAGCGTCGAGTTCGGTATCTCCAGTTCCCCCTGGATGTCCCCAACGACCAACCCGTTGGGATGCGCCGACAAAAGCAATTGCATAATCCGCAGCCGCGGTTCCGTCCCCATCGCGGAGAACATGTCCGCATACTTCGCCACGCGCTCCCCGCGCTTCTTCGCTGTGCCGCTTTCCATATTTCCATATTTGCAGAAATATGGATGGCTGTCAAGCCTAATTTACCCTTGACTCGCTTCTTATTCCTGTTACAATGTTTGCTGTAGATAACTACGTTTGGGAGTGCGGGAGCTTGCTCCCGCTTTTTTTTGGCTGGCTCTGTTTGTGCTTGGCTTGATCAGCAAGAAACATCTCCTTCAAAATCAAGTATTTATGAAATGCAAATTTGTAAGTCCTTTCCTTTGATATCGATACAAAATGCCGGGGGTGTACCCCCTCTACCCGTGCAACGCGGACTGCGCTACATTGGAAGATTGCACAGCGCGCCGTAGCACACATCTTGCGCCCCGGTAAAAAGATTCATGGCAGAACTGCTCCCATCTCTTGTGATCGTCGGCCGCCCCAACGTGGGCAAGTCCACGCTCTTCAACCGTTTGACGGGGACGCGCCGCGCTATCGTCACCAACGAGCCCGGCATCACTCGCGACCGCATCTACGGCAAAGCGGAATGGCGCGGCCGCGCGCTCGAAGTCGTAGATACTGGCGGCATCGTCCCGGACGACAAGGCACTGATCCCGCAGGAAATCCTCCGCCAGGCGCATGTAGCTATCAAGAAGGCTGCCCTGCTCGTTCTGGTTGTGGATAGCCAGGCAGGGCTCACGCCCCTCGACGAAGAACTCGGCAGGCTCCTGCGCACTACCGGCAAACCGTTTGTGATCGCCGTGAACAAAGTGGATTCCATGTCACAGGAATCGAACGCCGACGTTTTCCACCGAATCGGCGCGCCGGTCTTCCCTATCGCTGCCGAGCACGGCACCGGCGTGGACGATCTCCTCGATGCCGCGCTTGCGCAAGTCAGCGTCGTCGCGTCCGTCGAGGAAGAAAAACAACCCGACACCATCGAGGTCGCCATCATCGGCCGGCCCAACGTCGGCAAATCCACGCTGTTGAACCGCATGGTCGGCGAAGAACGCTCCATCGTCTCGCCCATTCCCGGCACCACGATGGATAACGTGGATTTGGAAATCACGCGCGATGGCCGCGCTTACCGTTTCGTGGACACCGCCGGAATTCGCCGCAAAGGTAAAACTACGCTGGTCGCGGAAAAACTCAGCGTGGTCATGGCCCGCCGCGGCCTGGAGCGCTGCGATGTGGCGCTACTCGTGGTCGACGGCGAACAGGGCGTCACGCAAGGCGACGCGCAAATCGCCAGCTACGCGGAAGAGTCCAGCCGTTCCGTCGTCATCGTCATCAACAAGTGGGATCTCGCCGTCGCAGCTGCGCGTGACGCCGCGTCGCGCGATGCCACCACCGCAAAAGGCAAAGCCAAGCGCGCTCCCGGCGAACGTCACAATCCTGAAAACTTCGACGCCGGCCGGCTGATGTTGGACTACGAAAAAATGATCCGCGCCAAATTGAAATTCCTTAGCTACGCGCCGATCGTTTTTCTTTCCGCGAAAACCGGCGAGCGCGCCGACAAACTCTTCCCGTTGATCAATCAATGTTGGGAAGCGCGGCGCCGCCGCATCTCCACGCCGGTCCTCAACAATTGGCTCAAGGATGAAGTTGACCTGCAGCGCGGCACTACGCCGAAAGCGCGCCCGGTGCGCATCTATTACATGACTCAGGCTAAAATCGCCCCACCCACGTTCCTCATCTTTACCAATCAAAAAGAGCCGCTGCACTTCAGCTATCAGCGCTTCCTCGAAAACCAGCTTCGCGCCAAATTCGATTACGTCGGCACTCCGGTTCGCTTCATTCAGCGCCTCCGCAAACGCGGCCGCAACTCCTCCGGCGGTGACGAATGAACACTTCCCTCCACATCCCCGCCCTCTATATCCCCTCCCTCTATATGAATGACGCGCAAACTGCTACGATAGCGGCGTCCCCCGGCGGGCACTCCGATGCCAAACAACGGCACAGCTGCGCAAGTCGCCACGGAGAAGAAACTCTACCGCATCGGCGAAGTCAGCCGCCTCGCGGATTTAAAGCCTTTCGTCCTGCGCTATTGGGAAACCGAGTTCCCCATGCTTCAGCCGGTCAAAAGCTCCAGCGGACATCGCCTCTACCGCCAGGATGATGTGGACATGGTCTTCCGCATCAAGCGGCTCCTCTATGACGAAGGATTCACCATAGCGGGCGCGCGCCGGTTTTTGCGCGGGCATGAAGGAAATTTTGATGCGGACAGCGCGAGCGCGAACCATCCGGCGGAAGGCGCGGCGCAGTTGCTGAGCCGCAAAATGCTGCTGGATTTGCGCGATTCGCTACGCACTTTCTTGACGCTGCTCGAACGGCGGTGATAGCCTTGAAGTCGCAGTTGATACCTCGATTCGGCCCTCTTGATTCTTGCCGCGTCGTTGTCAGCTCACCGGTCGGGACGTAGCGCAGCCTGGTAGCGCGCACGCTTGGGGTGCGTGAGGTCGCGAGTTCAAATCTCGCCGTCCCGACCATTTTATTCGGCCCCGGAACGCCCCTTCGCTCTCCCGTCGATCGAATGATGCACACGCCGAATTTCTTTGGAAGGTGAAGCAACGAAATTTTTGCAAATCATGCCGCATATACTGCTAACAAACGATGACGGGTACCAAGCGGAAGGCCTGCGGGCGCTGGCGGCGGCGCTGGAAGGACTTGCCACGGTGAGCATCGTGGCACCGAGCCGGGAACAGAGCGGGACGGCGCAGTCGCTGACGCTGCGGCAGCCGATCGTTTGCAACAAAATCGCGGAGCGCGAATGGGCCATCGACGGGACGCCGGCGGATTGCGTGATCGTGGCGCTGCACAAACTTTTGCCGGAAAAACCGGACATGGTGATTTCCGGAATCAATCACGGCGCGAATCTCGGGGAAAATGTCTATTACTCGGGAACCGTGGGCGCGGCTCGCGAGGGCGCGCTGCACCACATTCCGTCGGTGGCGATGTCGCTGTGCTCGAAAAAAGAAAAAGCGAAGTTTGAAAACTCCGCGCGCGTCGCGCGCGCGGCTGCGGAATTGATTTTGAAGGAAGGCTTGCCTGACCAGGTTTTGCTCAACGTGAATGTGCCGGAGCCGTGGAACGGCGAAGTCAAATTCACGCGTCAATCGCAAAAAATCACGCGCAACCAGTTGACGGAAGGAAAAGATCCGCGCGGGCGCAGTTACTTCTGGCTGTACGAACAAAAACTAGACAAAAACGTCGAGCCGGACACGGATTACGCCGCGATTTTTTCTGGCGCCGTTTCCATCACGCCGTTGCACCTCGACCCTACCCACACCAAATCGCTGAATCACCTCTCGCACTGGGCCAAGCCGATCGAGGCCGCGTTCCGGAAGTGAAGCCTAAAAGGCCGGACTAAAGCCCGGCCTCTACAAAACTCGGCAATGAGACGCCGATGCTAATTGGCCTTGGCTACCGTTGGCGCGATTAACGGAACGTTGTGTTTTTGCATGGCGTCGTTGAGCGCGGGAACGTCTTTCGACAGGACTTCGCGCCACTTCGCGAGTTGCGATTCGAGTTGCAGGTCGAGTTCGGCGTAGACGCCAATCTCACCTTCCGTCGGCGGCGCGTCGGCGCTATCGACTGCATTCTGCAGGTAGCCAAGTTTGCTGTTGAGTTTCGTCGGATAGTTGAGTTCGTCCTCGCTGGCTTTGGAATTCACCTGGATGAGTTCTTCCTCGATTGCGCTGATTTTCTTGCGCAAATCGGCGGCAGAGGTGACCACCGGTTTTGCCGGTTCATTCGAACCGAGACGCTTTTCGAGCGCTTGCAACTGAACGCGGAGGTCGCGGGTCGCCAGAATGGTTTTGTTCATTTCGTCCTGGCGGTCGCGCATTCTGAGCATCAGATCGAACTGCTTGCGCAAATCCTCCGCGGAAGTTTTTACGCGAGGATCCATAACCACTTCAAGAGGAGCAGTGACACTCTTCGCCCCTACTGTCAGCCGCACTTGATAGTTGCCTGGAAGAACGAGCGGGCCGCTGGGTTCGCCTTCGTCGTAGATGGCGGCGGGAATTTTCTTGGGCGGCTCGTAACGCAAGTCCCAGGTGAATTCATTCAACCCGGCCTTTGCGGGAATGTGCTCCTCGGCTTCGTCTCTTTCCCACTCCTCGGGGGCGCCGTCCTTTTTCTTTTCTTCGCTGGTGAACGCGCGGATGACTTTTCCTTGGGCGTCCATCACTTCCAGCTTGATGTGCTCCTTGGGCTCCTCCTTCAAGTAGTAGTGAAGCGCCGCACCGTCGGGAGGATTTTCTCCGATAGCGTAGCGGCGCCGCCGGGCATGTCCCATGCGCGTGCGAATGGCCGCACGAGAGGTGAACAAGTGCGCGTCTTCGGCGGCGATGGAGGCGTTCGCCTGGCGCAGCGGACTGATGTCGTCGAGCACCCAGAACGCACGGCCATGCGTGGCAACGACGAGATCGTCGCCATGGATGATGAGGTCGTGGACCGGAGTTGTCGGCAGATTGAGCTGCAGCACTTGCCAGTGCGCTCCATCATCAAAGGAAACCCACGCGCCGGTCTCCGTGCCGGCATAGAGCAGGCCCTTGCGCTTGGGATCCTCTCGCACGGCGTGAACGTAGGAGCCGTCGGGAAGTCCGGTGGTGATAGGCGACCAGGTCTTGCCGAAATCGCTGGTCTTGAAAATGTATGGTTTGAAGTCATCGAGCTTGTGGGCGTCGATGGCGGCGTAGGCGGTGCCGGCTTCGAACGGTGACGGCTCGATCAGGCTAATCATGGCCCATTCGGGGAAACCTTTTGGAGTGACTTTGTTCCAGGTTTTTCCGTCGTCGCGCGTGAGTTGAATGAGGCCATCGTCGGTGCCGACCCAGATCAAGCCCTTTTGTTTGGATGATTCTGCAACGGTGAAAATCAAATCGTAGAACTCAATGCTGGCCTGGTCTTTGGTGATGGGGCCGCCGGAATCCTGCTGCTTCGCCGGGTCATTGCGAGTGAGATCTCCGCTGATCGTTTCCCAGGAATGGCCGCCGTCTTTCGAACGAAAGAGATACTGGGAAGAGTGATAGAGGATGTTTGGATCGTGCGGAGAAAAAACGATCGGCATGGTCCAGGTATAACGATACTTTTGCACGGAAGCGTTGTGGCCGTCGGGATCGAGCGGCCACTGCTGGACGTTTTGCGTTTGGTTGGTGCGGCGATCGAGCCTAGTGATATAGCCGAAGTAGGAACCGGCGTAAACAATGTGTGAGTCGCGCGGGTCGACGGCAACATAGCCACTCTCGCCACCGCCGACGGCGTCCCAATCCGCGCGATCGATGTAGCCGCGGTCGCTGGCGGTGGCGATGCCGACGGAAGAATTGTCCTGCTGGGTGCCGTAGACGCGGTAGGGAAAATCGTTGTCGGCGACCACGTGATAGAACTGCGCGGTCGGCTGATTATTTTGCGTGGACCAATTTTTGCCGCCGTCGATGGAAATCGTCGCGCCGCCGTCGTTGCCGTTGATGAGGCGATTGGGATTGTGAGGATCAATCCACAGGCCGTGGTGATCGCCGTGAGGAGCATTGAGGCGTTCGAAGGATTTGCCGCCGTCGTTCGAACGGAATAGCCCGGTATTCGCGATGTAAACCTTGTTTGAATCTTTGGGGTCGGCCCAGACGTGGGTGAAATACCAGGCGCGCTGGCGGAAACGGTGATCGTCATTGATCAGCGCCCAGTTCGTGCCTCCATCGTCGCTGCGGTACAGGCCGCCTTTCTTGGCTTCGATCAGCGCGTAGACGACATTGGAATCGGCGCCGGAAACGGCCACGCCGATTTTCCCGAGCGGGCCCTCGGGCATGCCGTTGCCTTCGACGCGCTTCCAGGTAGTGCCATCGTCATTCGAACGGTAGAGGCCGTCCTTGTCACCGCCGCTGTTGAGCGTCCAAGGAGTGCGGTAGCCTTCCCACATGGCGGCGAAGAGAACATGCGGATTTTGCGGATCGAAAACGATGTCGGTGCCGCCGGTGCGGTCGTCGAGGTAAAGAACTTTCTCCCAGGTTTTGCCGCCATCGCGGGTGCGAAAAATGCCGCGCTCGGCGTTTTTTCCGTAGGCATGGCCGAGTGCAGCGACAAAGGCGACGTCGGGATTCGTGGGATGAACGATAAGTTTGCCGATGTGACGCGAGTCTTTCAACCCGACATTGTTCCAAGTCTTGCCGCCGTCGTTGGAACGGTAGACGCCATCGCCGAAGGAGATGTTGCCGCGAATGCAGGCTTCGCCGGTGCCGACATAAATGACGTTCGGATCGGATTCAGAGACCGCGATGCTGCCGATGGAGGAAGTGGTCTGCTTGTCGAAAAGAGGATCCCAGGAAACGCCGCCGTCGGTGGTTTTCCAAACACCGCCGGCAACCGCGCCAAAATAGTAAGTGTTCGGCTGGCTCGTCACTCCGGTGACGGCAAGCGCGCGGCCTCCGCGAAACGGGCCGATAAGGCGCCACTTCATTCCGCCGTACGTTTTGGGATCGATGGGAGTGGCGGCGGCAGAACGGTCGGATTGCTGGGCGTCTGCGGAGAGTGCTGCAAAAAACGAAACAAAAACCAAGAGAAAACAAAAAACGAGCCGGCGAGACTCTTTCACATACACCTCCGAAGATAGAAACGGAAAACGAAGAATGGTATCGCTACGGGCTGTTAGACGGAAGCGTTTTTCGTTGGGGTACAGGTTGAGATAGGATGCTGGCGCGGTGAGCGGACAGAAGACATTTGACGTTGCAGTGGTTGGAGCGGGCGTCTTTGGCGCCTGGACGGCGTGGCATCTGGCTAAGCGAGGCCAGCGCGTGGCGCTGATTGAGGCTTACGGTCCGGCACATTCGCGGGCGAGCTCGGGAGGAGAAACGCGGATCATTCGAATGGGGTATAGCGCGGATGAGCTGTACACACGGTGGTCGCAGAAATCGCTGACGCAGTGGAAGGAGTTTTTTGCAGCGATGCGGCAGCCGCTTTTTCTCGAAACGGGAGTGCTTTGGATGGCTGGTGACGAGGACAAGAGGTTGGAACAGACTAGCGCAACCTTGAGACGATGCGGCGTGACGTTCGAGGAGTTGGACCGTGCCGCGCTCGAGAAGCGCTATCCGCAAATCGGGCTTGACGGCATCAAACGCGGGATCCTAGAACCAAAGAGCGGCGTCCTGATGGCGCGGCGCGCGGTGGCCGCAGTAGTCGAAGATGCAGTTCGGCTTGGCGTGGAGTATCGCTGCGCACAGGCGATGAATCCGCGAGAGACAGGGAAGGTGGAGCATGTAACGACGAGCCAGGGCGAACGGATTGCCGCAGGGGAGTTCGTTTTTGCTTGCGGGCCATGGCTTGGCAAAATTTTTCCAGACGTTTTGGGCTCACGGATTTTTCCTTCGCGGCAGGAAGTGTTTTTCTTCGGCATTCCGGCGGGCGACGTGAGGTTTGCGCCGCCAGCGCTGCCGACGTGGCTGTTTCAGGAAGATCTTGTTTACGGGATGCCGGACATCGAAGGACGGGGACTGAAGATCGCGTTTGATGAACATGGCGAGCGAGTCGATCCGGATACGCAATCGAGGATTGTTTCGCCGGCAATGACGGAGGCGGTCAAGAAATATGTGTCGAGGCGGTTTCCGGCGCTGAAGGACGCGCCGATTGTGGAAACGCGCGTCTGCCAATATGAGAACACATCGAACGGAGATTTTTTGATTGACCGGCATCCGGAGATGGAGAATGTGTTGTTTGCAGGCGGCGGTTCGGGGCACGGATTCAAGCACGGCCCGGCCGTGGGAGAGTACGTGACCGGGCGTTTGCTCGATGGAGCGCCGGTGGAAGCGCGCTTCTCGCTGGAGACAAAAGCGACCACGCAGAACCGGGCCGTTTATTGAGACTGGGGAAAAAGGAGGTCAGTGATGCTCCGCGTCCTACTCTTACTGATTTGTGCACTTTGCTTTTCACCTGTTCTTCGATCGCAGAAGGGGCAAGACGAGATTTCCTGTTACTCGGACCGCAAAGACAACGCCCCGCACAAGAAGAAACTCTGGGACGGCTATGAGGTCTCCCTAGGGCCATCGCGAGATCCTGAAGCGGTCGAGGAAAAATGCACGGGCGCAATCTACAACAGCGCCGGCCGGGTGGTGTTCCGTACCAACGGGTTCAACGTGGTGTTTGATGAAGAGCAAACGGGAAAAGACTTTGATGGAGACGGCAAGCCTGAAGTGGTGTTCCGGACCGATACCGGTGGGGGAATGCACTGCTGCTGGGGCTACATTGTTTTTTCGCTTTCACCCAGACCGCATAGGCTTTTCGAGATTGCGATGGAAGGCCGTGTTGATTTTGAGAAGGACAAAGACGGGAAGATGGTGATCTGGAAGAGGACGGCCGGACCATATGGATTCACGTCGAATGCACGAACTCCGTTTGCTGAGAGAGTTCTGCGTGTCCGCGAAGGAAAGGTAGTGGATGCCACGCCCGAATTCTGCGAGAAGATTCTGAGCGGAGAGTCTGAAGACTACCAGGCCTATCAGCGCCAGCTCACACCCGAAAATCTGAAGAAGCTGGAAACTACCGGGACTGGAGATTGGAATAACGAGGATACCGTGAGCGCATTGCTTTCGCGGGCGTTGCAATACGTATTCTGCCGGAGATTTGACGAAGCGATGAAGGAGCTTGATCTCTGGCCCCAGGGCGACCGCGGGAAAATGAAGATGGGGTTTGCAGATGCCATCCGGGAGGACTATCCAGAATTTGCGGCGAAGGTCCGCGAATCCGCTGAAAAGAAATAATGGAACAAGTGGGCCACAACTCAAGCGGTTCAGATTTTGGGCGTACGGCGGCGGGGATTGGCCGCGGCAGCGTTGCGTTTTGCGCGCTTTGTCTTTTCCGCGTAGAGATGCTTGTCCGCTTCTGAAAGCAGTGTTTCGATGCGTTCGCCATCGCCACGGTAGACGGATATGCCGATACTTGCGGAGAGGCGCGGCGGTTCATCGTCGCCGGCCATAACTTCGCGAATGCGCTCGGCGACCCGGTGCGCTTCTTCTTCGCCGGATTCCGGGAGAACGAGGGCAAATTCGTCGCCGCCGTATCGCGCGGCAGTGTCGACGGCACGGCAGTGGATCCTGAGGACGTCGGCGAGACGGCAGATGGCGCGGCTGCCGACGAGATGGCCGTAATTGTCATTAATTGTTTTCAAGCCGTCGAGGTCGAGAAGCAGGACGGAAAAGGGACGGCCGGTGCGATTGGTGCGCTCGGTCTCGTTTTCCAGAACGTCGAGGAGGCGGCGGTAGTTGGCGAGACCGGTAAGGGGATCGCTGACGGCAAGGTGGTGGACTTGCTCGAAGAGCCGGGCGTTATCAAGAAGAGCGCCACCCAGCGCGACAGTGTAGCCCAGCACCATAAGCGCCTGGGCGAAAACGAAGGGAGCGTCCAGCAGACGCGCGGATTCGGCGGAGGAAAGCTGCGCGGCCACATTCAGCCAGGTGGCCGCATAGATGGTGCGGTCGAAAGCGGAATCCTCCACGGACAAACGACGGCGAAACCAGACGAGACTCACGAGGAATATGGCGCCGGGCAGCAACTGCTCCGGATTTGGGAAGAAGGCGCCGGGGTGGCGGGAGACCTCCGGCGGCAAACGACGAAGCGCAACGGCGAGCACGTAGGTAAGTGCGACTACCGCAAGCAAAGCGCCGGCGATTTCGCGGCGCGGATGGCGCGAACGCGGGAGGAAATGCTCGACGAGGAGCGCTACGACCAGCAGAAGCGCCAGGACGATGCGGCCCAGCCACCAGGCGATGGGAGCCCAAAGAAGGCGTAGGGGGGCGTCCGGAAGAAATTGAAAAAAGAGAACGCTGGTGGCCGTCAAAATAGCGCCGGAAAGAAGAAATCCGGCGCCGAGAATGAGGGAGATGCGGTCCTGAGTTCCCTGGAAACGAACGAGGGTAACCGCGGCGAAAACAAAGGCGAGAAGCCCGCTGATGACCTGCAGGTAACCCTGAAGAATGGCATCGGGCTCCAGCTTAATCCTGCGAAGCCAATAAGCGGCGAGAACCACAAAGAGAAAGACGCTGAAATGCGCCAGAAAGATCGTGGCGTTGCTGCGACCGCGCTTGAGAGGGGCTTCGCCCATGGGTTGCTGAACTTTCCTCTAATCTTCCGGGCCGGACGCCTACTTAATTAGACTACGCGGGGGAATCTCCGTTACGGGCAATTCGAAGAGCAGTTGAGGCAAGAGGCACCGTCCTGTGAATTACGCAACCTGTACCAAAGTGCAGGACAAAATATGGCAGCAGCACCTCCGTAGGAGACCGGCGAGAGCGGAAAGAAAACTTTGGCAGTTGCACGCGGGGTTAAGTTTGCGCACACTATCAGCATTGAAACGATTGAATACAGATGAATAAGGCGACCTTGGGCGGCGCGACTGCAACAGTTTGCGGCATCCCGTGCTACAGTGACGCCGGATTCAAACCGTGGTTCCCCAGGAAAAGGAGAATCCTTGAGCAACGAAACCATAGCGAGTTCCCCGCCAGGCCTGCGGCGTACGCTGACACTCTGGGACCTGATTCTGTACGGCGTCATCGTGATTCAACCGGTGGCGCCCATGTCCTCCTTCGGGGCGCTCAGCGATCGCGGCCACGGGCATGTGGTCACCGCCATTCTCATCGCCATGGTGGGAATGCTCTTTACGGGAATCAGCTACGGCCGCATGGCTAGAGCCTATCCCAGCGCCGGTTCCGCGTTCACGTACGTGGCTCAAGAAATCCACCCAGCAGCAGGCTACGTGACGGGGTGGAGCATGGTGATGGACTACATGCTTAATCCACTCATCTGCACGATCTGGTGCGCGCAGCAGGCCCACGACTTTGCGCCCGGCCTACCGGTATGGGGATGGCAGATATTCTTCGCGAGCGTCTTTACGCTGCTGAACATACGCGGCGTCAAAACATCCGCGCGCGTTAATGCGGGGATGGCTGCGGCCATGAGCGCTGTTATCGTGGTCGTATTCGTGGCAGCGGCCCGTTACATTCTTGGCCACCCGCACAGTGATCCGCTGTTCTTTACGCGCCCTTTCTATGATCCACAAACATTCACCTATTCGCGGCTCTTCGGATGCACATCCATCGCAGTCCTGACATACATAGGGTTCGATGGCATTTCCACGCTGTCCGAAGAGGCCGAGAATCCGCGTCGAAACATCATGCTGGCCACGGTGCTGACCTGCGTGGTGATCGGCTTGCTATCCGCCCTGGAAGTTTATGTCGCCCAGTTGATTTGGCCGGCCTCCGAACCGTTTCAGAATCCGGATACGGCGTATGTCTTCGTGGCCGCGCGCGCGTGGCTGCCGCTCTTTAAGATTGTGGGAGTTACACTGATTGTCGCAAACTCTGGCTCCGGCCTCGGCGCGCAGCTCGGGGCTGCACGCCTGCTCTATGGAATGGGCCGCAGCAATGCCCTTCCCAAGTCCTTTTTCGGGGCCGTTGATCCGAAACACCGCATCCCGCGAAACAGCGTCCTCTTTGTGGGGGCCATCGTCTTGGTCGGTTCGTTCTTTCTCACGTACGAGCGCGGATTGAACCTTTTGAATTTCGGCGCCCTGATCGCGTTCATGGGCGTGAATCTGGCAGCGCTGCTGCGCTACTACGTTCGCAATCCGCGAAAACAACTGGGCAATTTGATCCCGCCAATACTGGGTTTCGTGATCTGCTTGGGCCTGTGGCTAAGCCTCGATCATTGGGCCCAAATTATCGGAGCCATCTGGATGGCGGCGGGGATCGCCTTCGGGGTGTGGAAGACGCGCGGGTTCCGGGAGCAGCTTTCTTTTGAATTGCCGGCGGAATAGGGGCTGGGCCGCGGGCCCATTGCATATGAGGTAGGTCTGGAAGGATGATGATGCAGTCGGAGACGCCACTCTTGTTGAAAAGGCAAAGCGGAAAGAACCAGACCATCACGATGCGGGACGTCGCGAAGTCCAGCGGCTTCTCGCCGGCAACGGTATCGATTGTGCTGAACAATGCACCGCTGGCGCGGTATATCGCGCCGGCCACGAAAAAGCGCATCGAAGAAGTCGCAAAGAAGCTCGGCTACCGGCCAAACGCGATGGCACGTTTTTTGCGGAGCAAACGGAGCCATAGCGTCGGGGTGATGTTCTTCGACATTACCGATCCCTTTTGCACGCCGGTCTTGCGCGGCATTGAGAACGCGCTCTATCAATCATCGTACGTACAGATATTCGCCGACGCCCACAACCAGAGAAACCGGTTCGAACGATACCTGGAAATGCTGCTCGAACACCACGTCGAAGCGTTGATCGTCGTTGCCAACTGGCTCTTCGTGGATATCCAACTGCTCGCGGACCTGAGTAAGAGAAACATTACCGCCGCGACCATCGGATGGGAGATGCCCGGAAACGACGTCAGCTCGGTGATGGTGGACAACGAAGCAGGAGGACGGCTGGCGCTCGAACATCTCCACCATCTCGGGCATCGTAAGATCGCGTTCATCCGCGGCCCCAAAATGCTGATCGACAGCGGACCGCGGTGGAAAGGAATTCAGAAGTTCGCACACTCGGCTGGGCTGGAGATCGATCCGGCGCTCGTTCTGCAACTGCCCGACTCTTTGGACCCCAACTCGGGCTTCGAGGGCGGCTACCGCTTCACGGAGGAATTGCTGCAGCGAAAGAAACGGTTCACGGCATTAATGGCTTTCGACGACCTGACGGCGCTGGGAGCAATCCGGGCGCTGACGAAAGCGGGCGTGAAAGTGCCGGAGAATTGTTCGGTAGTGGGTTTCGACGACGTGCCGCTGTCGTCGCTATCCGCGCCGGCATTGACAACAGTGAGGCAGCCGCTGGAAGCGATGGGAAACCTGGCGGTGAACATCGTGATGGAAGGCGTTAATGCGGGGCTTGAAAAGCGCGAATGGACGATCTCGCGGCACAAGATGAATCCGGAGCTGGTGATCCGCGATTCCACGCAAGCGGCGGTACTTAGTGGTTCTGACGACTGAGCATCGATTTTCAATCAGAGAAATCGGTGCGAGATGAATTGCGCTGGATTATTTTGCCTCATAGAAAAAGGCGCGGACCAAAAAGGTCCGCGCCTTTTTGTTGTTTTTCAAGGCAATTTAGTTTCAGCGTTCATTTGGCTGGAGGGAGAAAAACTTGCGAAGGCGCCAGGAACTCAACGTGTTGCAATTCAGTAGCGACCCGGAGGCGCTCGAAGCGCCCTTTTGTTCCTCCGCTGCCCTTAAACGTCAGGAGGTACTGGTTGCTGAGATGCGTGGAGAGCTCGTCAAAATAGGGCTTCAGCGCGACGGGCTCCGCGATGCCGAGATAGAAGGATTCAGCGCCTGTTGCATCCGAGAGCTCGGTAAGGTACGACTGCGCTCTGTTGGCAATGAAGAATCCGCGCCCGCGATGCCCCGCATCCGGAGCGTAGATTGTCCAAACGTTGATATTCTCCTTTTGCGCGCGGCTGATCGTCGAATCTAGATCGGGAGGCCTGGTCCAAAAATCTCCGCGAAAATAGTCAATGCCGGATGAGAACAGGAGTATGGAATGCCTGTCCGCGGAAGTAGGCCACCGCTTCATCAGATCCAGAAGGGCGAGATAGGGGCTTGTGAACGCGCCACCACTGCCGAGCGGGAGGCGCAATGCCTTGGCGGCGAGTTCGTGGTCGTTGGTGAAATCCTGCGCCACCATGGCGGTGCCATTGCGCGCATAGGAGACAGAAATGTAGGTGTTATCAGGCTGGGCGGCGAAGAACGCCTTCAGATCGCTCCACTGGTTGGCGATAACGTTGTCCAGGGAATCGTCAATTAAGACAGCGAGATATAGCTTTCCGTCGTGCCTCAAGTCGGCAATCTGGGTGCGCTCCTTGTTCAAATAAAGCTGGACGTCGTCTTGGGTAACGACCGGCGGGCTGGTGTCTTTCTTGCCGACGGCGGTTATCGTCGTCGTGACGGCTCCCGGCGCGGCGGCCCTCGCATTTGCCACAAATAGTCCGGATACCAGGACGAGCGCCACCATCGTCATGGCGAGACTGCTGGATTTTATTTTCTTGATCATTGGTTTTCCTTTTTTCCTATCCTCCTACTCTTAGATGCAACAATCGGCCTCGCGGACGTATGAATGCGGAAGGCCGAACTCCAGGTTGACCGCGAGCACGGCGTTTGCTGTCCCAGGGGCTGGGCGGCCATTTGCATGAAGCAAGGTGCCGCGGTGGCGTAGTATGCTGCTCCGTCGACAAAAGGACCGGTGCGGTGAAAAACTACATTGGAGCAATCGACCAAGGCACGACGAGCACGCGGTTCATGGTGTTTGACCAGTCCGCGCGTATCGCCGCCGTGGCGCAGAAAGAGCACGAACAGATTTTCCCGAAGCCGGGCTGGGTGGAGCACGATCCGCTGGAAATCCAGCGGCGCACGGAAGAAGTGATCGCCGAAGCGCTGGAGCAGCGCGGGCTGCGCGCTGCGGATCTGGCCGCAATCGGCATCACCAATCAGCGGGAGACGACGGTCCTGTGGGAGCGCAAAACGGGCAAACCGGTTGCGAATGCAATTGTCTGGCAGGATACGCGGGTTGCGGAAGACGTCACTCGTTTCGCGAGCCAGGGCGGACAAGACCGTTTCCGTGCACAAACTGGATTGCCGCTGAGCACGTACTTCAGCAGCCTGAAGCTGCGCTGGCTGCTCGAAAATGTTCCCGGCGCGTGGGAAAGAGCTGCCGGGGGCGAGTTGCTGTTCGGAAATATCGATACGTTTCTCCTCTGGAACTTGACCGGAGGCCCTCAAGGCGGCGTGCACGTGACAGACGTGACTAACGCGAGCCGAACGCAGCTCCTGAATTTGTTAACACTGGATTGGGATGAAAAGTTGCTCGCGGCGTTTGACATCCCCCGCGCGGTGCTGCCAAAGGTGCGTTCGAGTAGCGAAGTCTATGGCGAAGCGAAGCTAAGTGCGGTCGCGGGCGTTCAAATCACTGGAATCCTGGGCGATCAACAAGCGGCGCTGGTTGGTCAGGCGTGTTTTCGTCCAGGCGAAGTGAAGAATACCTACGGCACAGGCTGCTTTCTTTTGATGAATACGGGTGAGCGGCCGGTAGCTTCGAATTTTGGTTTGCTCACGACGATGGCCTACAAATTTGGCGCAGGGCCCGCGCATTACGCTTTGGAAGGGAGCGTCGCCATTACCGGAGCGCTGGTGCAGTGGCTGCGCGACAATCTTGGAATTATTGAAAAGAGCCCAGACGTCGAACTGCTGGCGCGAACGGTCAACGATAATGGCGGCGTTTACTTCGTTCCGGCATTTTCCGGACTGTACGCGCCATATTGGAAGGAGAATGCGCGAGGGGTCATTGCCGGGTTGACACGCTACGCGAATAAAGGACATCTGGCGCGAGCGGTTTTGGAGGCTACGGCATTCCAGACGCGGGAAGTGGTCGAGGCGATGGAGAAAGATTCGCATATCGGCCTTACAAGCCTGCGCGTGGATGGCGGCATGGTTGCAAACGATTTGTTGATGCAGTTTCAGGCAGATATCTTGAACCGCGAAGTCGTGCGCCCGGTAATTCAAGAGACGACCGCTCTCGGCGCGGCCTATGCCGCCGGCCTGGCTGTAGGATTCTTTTCGGGATTGGAAGAGTTGCGAGCCAACTGGGCGGTGGATCGCACCTGGAAACCGCATTTCGCCGAGGTGGAACGCGAGCAATTGTATAAACAATGGAAGAAAGCGGTTACACGATCGTTTGACTGGATGGAATCCTAAGGGAGGCGCTTGCTTATGAGCTCACCGCTCGCCGGTGAATTTTTTGGCACGATGATTCTGATCCTGCTTGGCGACGGAGTTGTCGCTGCGGTGCTGCTCAAGCGCTCGAAAGCGGAGGGCAGCGGCTGGATGGTGATTACAACTGGGTGGGCTTTCGCGGTGATGGCGGGCGTGTTCACGGCCATTGCGTGTGGAAGCAGCGACGCGCATCTGAATCCCGCGGTGACAATCGGCTTCGCGGTTCGCGACGGTAATTTTGCTAAGTTCGCTCCCTACCTCGCGGCACAATTGTTTGGGGCCATCGTGGGCGCCGCGCTTGTCTGGTTGCACTACTTTCCGCACTGGAAAGAAACGCCAGACACTGCGGCGAAGCTGGGCTGCTTTTGCACGGCGCCGGCAATTCGCAATACCGTCACGAATTTATTGAGCGAGATCATTGCAACTTTTGTGCTTGTTTTTGTGGTTGGCGCGATTTTTTCCAAGATCGTTTCAGCGGGCGGACCTGCGACGGGACTCGGCCCGTATCTTGTCGGGAGCCTGGTCTGGGGCGTCGGTCTCTCTCTGGGAGGACCGACGGGATACGCGATCAATCCGGCGCGAGATCTTGGGCCGCGCATCGCACATGCGATTCTTCCGATCGCGGGGAAGGCCGGCTCAGACTGGAGTTATGCGCCGATACCCGTGATTGGTCCGCTCATCGGTGGCGCGCTGGCCGGCGCGCTTCTGCGCGTGCTCGCGATTTCCTGATTATGAGTCTCATGAGATCGATGTTGCTGGCGGCATCTCAGAACCAGTGGCTACGCCATCGGGCAACGAATTACCCGTTTGTCAGGCGCACCGTGTCGCGGTTCATGCCCGGCGAGACGCTCGAGGACGCGCTCGGCGCCGCGGAGATTTTGCGCGGAAAGAAGATTGGAACGGTCTTCACGCATTTGGGCGAAAACATCAAGGACCACGCGGAGGCGCGGCAGGTCGCCGAACATTATCTCGAGGTGCTTAAGCGCATCAGAGAAAAAGGTTTGCAAGCTGAGATTTCCGTTAAATTGACGCAACTCGGATTGGATCTCTCCCGGGATCTCTGCTTCCAACATTTGAATGCCATTGTTGAGCACGCACAAAAGGATTCCATCGTCTGGGTGGACATGGAAGCGAGCAACTATGTGGACGCGACACTCGATCTCTATCGCCGGGTATTGACTGCTCATCCCAACGCAGGTGTATGCCTGCAGGCCTATCTCCATCGAACAAAGGATGATCTGGCAAAGCTTCTGCCGCTGCGGCCTTCGATCCGGTTGGTCAAGGGGGCATATAGCGAGCCGCCAGAAATCGCGTTTCCGCGGAAGAAGGATGTTGACGAAAATTATTTCGCGCTTGGAAAACACCTGCTGAAGGCCAAGAAGGAAGGTCGCTGCGTGCGCGCCGCTTTTGGCACCCATGATGTGACGCTGATTCGGCGGCTGGCTGAATGTGCTTCCGCGGAAGGCTTCTCGAAGAAGGACTTTGAAGTGCAGATGCTCTACGGCATCCAGCGCACCGAACAGGAGCGCCTCGCCAACGAGGGCTGCACTTCCATGGTGCTTGTCGCCTACGGCAGCTATTGGTATCCGTGGTTTGTGCGGCGGCTTGCGGAACGGCCGGCGAACTTATGGTTCATGGTGCGCAACGTTTTCGCCGCCTAGGTTGCATTCACCGAAAGCGAAATGATGGCCAAGCGATCCTTTATTGCGGTGGTGGGCAGCGCCAATGTGGACCTGACCACGTTCAATGACGTGTTCCCGCAGCCAGGGGAAACGATCTTCGGCAGGAAGTTCGATCTTGGCTTCGGCGGCAAAGGCGCCAATCAGGCGGTCGCGGCGCACCTTTGCGGAGCAAGCGTGGGCATGGTGGCAAAAGTCGGGAGCGATCTTTTCGGCCCCGCAACGATTAAGAACTTTGAATCGCAGGGCATTGACGCAACCTACGTGCACATCGCCGAGGGTGTTTCCAGCGGAGTCGCCCCGATCTTTGTGGAGCCAAGCGGGCAAAATCGCATCATCGTGGTGAAGGGCGCAAACGATACACTTTCTCCCGAAGACGTCGACGCCGCCGCACCGCTGCTCCGCAAGGCAGACGCTATCATCGTGCAGTTTGAGATTCCGCTGCGCGCCGTCTACCACACCGTAAAGTTCGCCAGAGCCAACGGCATTCGCTGCATCGTGAATCCCGCTCCGGCCCAGCCGGTTGACTTCAAGGAACTCGGCGGCGCGGATTATTTCATTCCCAATGAAAGCGAAGCCGAAGCGATCACTGGAATGCAGGTGCAATCGGTAGATGAAGCGAAAAAGTGCGCGGAGTTTCTGCTGCTTCAGGGAATACGGCGCGTTGTCATTACTCTTGGGGAGCGCGGCTCCCTGGCGGCGGGACCGGACCGCATCGCGCTCATTCCTGCATTCAAAGTCCAAGCGCTGGACACAACCGGCGCGGGCGATGCCTTCATTGGCAGCTTTGCGGTTTTTTTGAGCGAAGGTCTGCCGGAGGAGGAAGCTTTGCCGCGCGCCAATCTCTACGCCGCCCTTTCCACGACAAAGCCGGGGACTCAGAAGTCCTTCTGTACCCGTGCGGATTTTGAGAAGGAGTGGCGGAATCGCGGCGGACGCCTGTAAACGGGCTTTGTCAAAGTGTTAAGATAAGAAGCATTGCAAATTGCTCCGCTGCACGCGGTGAAAACCTATGGCTTTGCGCGACAACCCGCGAATTGACAACACTTCAAGCCTTGATCGTCCCGCTCTTCGCAGTTCGATTTTGCCTTCTGATACCGCGATCGCTAGCTACGCCGGGCGGGAACTCCAACCCAACCGCGGCGTTCCCCTGAATTTGGACTGGGTGAACGCGGTGCGCGTGAACACCAGCGCCGTCGAGCGCCGCGCGCAAACCATCGGCACCCGGCGAACTGTGAAAAAAGAATGGCAGGCGGCCTGGCTTCTGCGCGCCATCACTTGCATGGATTTGACGACGCTGTCCGGCGACGACACCGATCAGCGTGTTCGCAGGCTGTGCGCCAAAGCGCGGCAGCCGATTCAGCAGGAACTCGTACAAAAACTTGGCATCGAGAATCTCGATATCAAGGTCGCGGCCGTCTGCGTTTATCACACGTTCGTGGAAACGGCGCGGCGCGCCATTGAGGGCAGTGGCATTCATGTTGCCGCGGTCTCGACAGGGTTCCCGGCAGGTCTCTCCCCGTTTGAGGAACGCGTCGCGGAAATTCGCCGCTCGGTGGAAGCCGGCGCGGACGAAATCGACGTGGTCATCACTCGCGCCTACGTGTTTGGCGCCAAATGGCAAGCACTCTACGATGAAATTGCCGCGTTCAAGAATGCTTGCGGGCCCGCGCACCTGAAGGTAATCCTCGGCGCAGGCGACTTGCTGACGCTGCGCAATGTGGCGCGCGCCAGCTGGGTGGCAATGATGGCCGGAGCGGATTTCATCAAGACGTCTACCGGGAAGGAAGCGACCAACGCGACGTTGCCCGTGAGCTTGGTGATGACACGCGCGATCCGTGAGTACGCGCAGGAAACAGGAATGGCCGTAGGCTTCAAGCCGGCGGGCGGGATTCGCACGGCGAAGCAGTCGCTCGAGTGGCTCGCGCTGATGAAGGAAGAGCTTGGCGATTCGTGGCTCAAGGCGGAATTATTCCGGTTTGGGGCCAGCGGGATGCTGGCGGATATCGAGCGGCAACTCGAACACTATGCCACAGGACGCTATTCGGCGGAGTATCGCCATCCAATTGCCTAGTTACGGCGAAAACGTTGGCTCGATCGTAAGAGAAGCGAGAAGAAGCGAATGAGCATTGTCGAAAAATTCATGACCATGGAGTACGGCCCAGCGCCCGAAGATCCGCGCGAGGCTCTTGCATGGCTGGACCGTCACGGCCGCCGCTTCGGGCACTTCATCAACGGCGCATGGCAGGCGCCCGCGGCAGAAACATATTTCGACACGGCGGATCCCTCCACTGGCGAAAAACTCGCAACAGTTGCGCAGGGTACGGCAGCGGATGTCGACAACGCGGTGAAAGCGGCGCGTGCTGCGTTGCCCGCTTGGCAGGCTCTGACTCCCCACGCCCGTGCGCGCTATCTCTACGCGCTGGCCCGGCAGGTGCAGAAACATTCGCGCTGGCTCGCGGTTCTCGAAACGCTGGACAATGGCAAACCCATCCGCGAGAGCCGTGATATCGATATTCCTCTTGTGGCTCGGCATTTCTATCACCACGCGGGCTGGGCCCAGTTACTCGAGCAGGAGTTTCCCGGTTACACCGCGTGCGGCGTGGTCGGACAAATCATCCCGTGGAATTTTCCGCTGCTCATGCTGGCCTGGAAAATCGCACCCGCGCTCGCTACCGGCAATACGGTCGTCCTGAAGCCGGCGGAATTCACTCCCTTGACGGCGCTCGCGTTCGCGCACATTTGCCAGGAAGTTGGACTTCCCGCGGGTGTCGTGAACATCGTCACCGGCGACGGTTCAACCGGCGAAGCTCTCGTCAAGCATCCTGACGTCAACAAAATTGCGTTTACGGGTTCGACCGAAGTGGGGCGAGCCATTCGCAAGGCAACAGCCCAGAGCCACAAAAAGCTTTCGCTTGAACTCGGCGGCAAATCTCCTTTCATCATTTTCGAAGATGCCGATCTGGATAGCGCCGTGGAAGGTCTCGTTGACGGCATCTGGTTCAACCAGGGGCAGGTTTGCTGCGCCGGTTCGCGGCTGCTGATGCAGGAGAGCATCGCCGATAAATTGATCGGCAAGATTCAGGACCGCATGAACACGCTTCGCATGGGTCCCCCGCTCGATAAGGCCGTTGATATCGGCGCTATCGTCGCGCGCGTGCAACTCGAACGCATCCAGCGGTTGGTGGATCAGGGCGTGGCGGAGGGAGCAACTTGCTGGCAGCCGTCGATTCCGGTGCCAACGCGCGGCTTATACTTCCCACCGACATTACTAAGCAACGTTCATCCGAGTTCCGTGGTGGCCCAGCAGGAAATCTTCGGCCCGGTTCTGACGGCGATGACGTTTCGTACGCCGCGCGAAGCCGTCGAGCTCGCGAACAACACGGTGTACGGTCTCGCCGCTTGCGTCTGGAGCGAAAGTATAAACGTTTCGCTTCACGTTGCCGCGCAATTGAAAGCCGGAGTGGTCTGGGTCAACTGTACGAATCTTTTTGATGCTGCGTGCGGCTTCGGCGGCTACCGTGAGAGCGGTTACGGCCGCGAGGGCGGGCGCGAAGGTCTGCTCGAATATCTCGAACCTGCCTGGTTCAAGCAGGCGCCACAGGTTCACGCCACGCCACTCGCGATGGATCAGCCGCCCGAGCAGCCCGTTGATCTTGCGGCTCCTCCGATTGATCGCACCGTGAAACTCTACATCGGCGGCAAACAAGCGCGGCCGGATTCGGGCTACAGCATCGAAGTGCGCGGCGCGGATGGCCGCTTGCTTGGTGAAGCTCCGCTCGGCAATCGCAAAGACATTCGCAACGCTGTCGAAGCCGCGCGCAAAGCCGAAGCCTGGGGCAAGGCCACCGCGCACAATCGCGCGCAGGTGCTCTATTACATCGCGGAAAATCTTTCACAAAGGCGCGACGAAATCGCCGGACGCTTGTCCGAAGTCGTCGGGAAAAAGCAAGCGGAAGCCGAAGTCAGCCTCGGCATCGAACGCATCTTTTCCTACGCGGCATGGGCCGACAAGTACGATGGCGCTGTGCATAACCCGCCATTCCGCAACGTCGCGCTGGCGATGAAAGAACCGATCGGCACCGTAGGTGTGGTATGTCCCGCTGATGCGCCGCTGCTGGGATTCGTGTCTCTGGTGATGCCCGCCATATCGGCTGGCAACACGGTGGTCGCCATTCCGTCGGAGAAGTACCCGCTAATCACTAGCGACCTTTATCAAGTATTCGAAACGAGCGATCTGCCTGGCGGCGTCGTAAACATCGTCACGGGCCGCGTGGCCGAATTAATGAAGACGCTTGCCGAACACGATGACGTCGACGCCATCTGGTGCTTCACCGACGCAGCCGGCGCGGCAGCGGCGAAAACATTGTCAGTGGGAAATTTGAAACAGGTGTTTACCAACGAAGGCCGGGCCATCGACTGGTTCGACGTGAAGCAAGGCGAGGGCCGCTGGTATTTGGACCATTCCGTCCAGGTGAAAAATATCTGGGTCCCCTACGGCGAATAGTCGTCAGAGAAGGCTATTGTGCGAAGCCGGCCACATCAATAGATTTTAGAGCTTTTCCGCCACACAAAGGCAATGCGTGCGTAGCAGCGGCACTTGCGAAAGTGCCCGGTACAAAAACGGCGAAATGCGCACGGCCAGCCTGCCAACGGGAGGAGCAAGTGTCAGCCGCCAAAAACTAAGCCGGCATCCTGGCAGCAGCTTTCGGATTTCGCGGCGTCCGATTCCTTTTACGTCCGGGTTTTGCGGGTTGTCATAAGCAAAGTCGTACCAGATGAGACGCCCGCCCCGGCGCAATGTACGCAGTATTTCTCCTGCGATCGTCCGCTTGATGTCAGGGTCCAGCACGGAAGTGAACAGCAGGAACTGGAATACGAAGTCGAACGTCTCGTCAGGAAGGGGCAGTTGCGCGCCACTGCCGAGGATAAAGTTTATATTCGGGCGCAGATGTTTGGCGAAAACCAGTCTTTCTTCGATGATATCGACACCGAAGCAGTTCTCAGGCTCGGCGCCATAGTCGAAAAGGTGACCCAGCAACGCTCCTGCTCCGCACCCCAGGTCTAAAATCTTCAGTCCGGCGAGAGTGCTGAGGCCTTGCCGGCGGAAAATTGTTACAAGCAATTCCTCCCGCTCATGCACCGCGCAGCGGCCGAACAAATCCATGGGCGTGACGGTCACCGCGTTGCGGCCCATCGTTCGCTCTTTGTAGACTTCTCGGATCCGGCGAACTTCGTCTGGATACAAAGCCTCTTCGCGCTCGACTGCATATTTCAGCTCAGGCAGATTGCTCATGGCGATTGTTCTTTTTCAGAATGGGAGCTCTCTCGGAACGAGTCCCGAAGGTCGCTGGAAAATGTTTAAACTGCCGGCTTCGTGAACACCGCGATCTCAAAGCGAACTATCGAGGAGCAAAAGAGCTTACACCCGAATTCAAACCCTGCTGTGTTCCGATCAACACGCCCTGATTCGGCCCTATCAGATAGAAAACTGCCGGCACGGGGTCCAGGCGGTCAAAGAATGCCCCCGGAACCATGGCTGTTCCTCGTCCACTGTTGGCGTCCAGGATCACATAGGAACCTTCGAAGTCCTGGTTTGGAGCCAGCGTGGCCTTGAGTGGAACCTTAGCGCTTGACGGAAACGTGAGATCCGCCAGGCCTGTGAAATTGCCGTTCGAGGGAGTGATGGAGCCTTCCACATTCGGAATCGCAGGCTTTGTGGACCCGCCGGAAGTGACGAGCAGGTTTGCTGCAAGAGTCGAGTTATCAAACGTGCCGCCGCCTTTCTGCGGCAACAGATCGCCAACCAGTGCGCGATTGTCCGTGCCCGCTGTTGTGTCCAGCAAAAAGCCGTCGCCTGAATCCGCGAGATAAAAAACAAAGGAGTCAACTAGGCCATCCGCGTGCCCGTTCGTGATGGTGATCGTGCCGCGGCCGGTGCGCAGGGCCGGGTCCTGAAAAGTCACGGCTTGATTCATGACGCTCATCTGTGACAGAACGTTCCCGCCGTCATTGGAGTCCCAAAGCAGGTTGGCATTGGTCTGGTTGGAAATTGCGAGCGTTCCAACGGATGCGAGCGGCGTGGACGCCGAGTTTATGGTGTCCAGACCCGTCAGGCTAAATACGCTTGAGGCATTGACGGTTGCGGGAGTAAAGCTCTGAATGTTCTGGATTTTCACAACGCCCGACCAGAGCGCATTGGTAATCGTACCGGGATCGCTCTGGACCAGGTAAAGCAACTTCGAGGAAACAACATAATAGACAAAATTGAATGGCCCGAGGTTGACCGTGCCACGGCCGTTCGAATCGGGAGTCTTGAGGAGATGGCCGAGGAATTCGGCGTCCACAAGAGAGGGACCGATGCCGATTCTGCTGGTATCGATGAAGACATTAATTTGGAAATCCAAATCAATGCTTATTTTGCCGATCGCGTCGTAGCGATCGGGCAAGTTGGATTCCAGTTTGAAAACGTAGTCGTTGTTGATTCCATGAAGCGAGAATGCCGTTGCATCCTGTTTCTCAAAGGTTCCGGAAACCAGCAGATTATTCGCGCTGTCGGTATCGAAACCGATGATTGTGCCGTGCGTGCCATCCGCGCTAAGAGTGTAGGCAAACGTGGGCGGCGAGAGAGTTCCGCTGCCCAGGAGCGTGGTCAGGCCGATATTCCCGCGCAAATTTTGATCTATGTAGTAGTTGCCATTCAAGAAGCTAGTTATGGTGCTGAGGACTTGATTGTCGTTGACATCCATCGCGCCGTTGGTGATGCCACCGGAGCCATCCGCGATGAAGCTGCCTGCGATGGCCATGGGCTTACCGTTTGAGTCAAATCCTTTCAATTGGAATGCAAATTGTCCTTTCAGGGCGTTCGGAGTGGTGGAGTGAAAGACAGTGAAAGAATCCGTGGCTGATTTGGTGATATCGGAGTTGGCGGTTACCGTGATCATTGGCGGATGGGCCGAGGCGCCAATCGGAAACAATGGGGCAAGGTAAACGGCGTGAAACGGCGTGGTGTTGATGAGCGCGCCGCAAACCTGAGAGATGTTCGTAAGCGTTCCTATGCACGGAGCGCCATTAAACGTGAGCGCCCACGAGACTCCCAGATTGTTGACGTCATTCGTTAGAGTCACGCCAAGGGTGATGGCATTTCCGCCCGTGCCGATGGTCGTAAATGGATTGGAAATTTGGACGCCCAGCACCTGGTCCGGCGTGCCTTGAATATTGAAGGTAACCGAAGCATTTTGCCTGTTATCCGCTACCGCGATAGCGGTGATCATGGGGCTTGCGAAGTTCGTCGGTTGGGTCGTGCCCGGCAACACCAGCGTGCCTGGTACGGTAGGCGGCGGCGTGTAAGTCACGCTGAATGGCGCTTGCATGCTCAAGGTTCCGCAGGTTGGCGCGCAATCGATGGGGTTTCCTGTTGGAGTCTGAACCTGAAGAAACCATCGCACGCCGCGCCTTGTAGGATCGTTGTCGACGTTGGCGCCAATCGTGACGCTGCCCGAGGCTGCATTAATCGCCGGCATCGTCCCCATCAGCGTGACCGAGATCTGTGGCAGGCTGCCCGGGCCGCCTCCAGCTGCGCTGCTGTCACTAACCGTCGAGCATCCCGATAAAGAGCAGACGGCCCCAACCGAAAGAAATGCCAGAACTAAACGGCGCATTACGAACTCCCCTGACGGAATAGAGGCTGACTCCCGATGCCGGGCGAACTGCCGACGCAGTTCGGCGGGAGGATATTCGGTGAGATTATCCGGCGTGCGTATTTCACTTCTGTGAGCACTGTGTTAAAGGCTGTTGTTATCCCTGCGGCGGGAAGCTGTTGCCCTCACGTAGGATGTGGTGCGTCAGATTTCATTTTGCTGTCACACAGCGCTAACAACTCCCGCATAACCATGTTTGGGCGGCATTGGGCGGCATTGGGCGGCATTGGGCGGCATTGGGCGGCATTGGGCGCACTTCCAGCCCCGTGAATTCAATTTTTTTGCCAAAGCCAACGAAAAGATAGCGACTTGCCTTGTGAAAGAGAGCCCGAGAGACCCAATGACCAAAAAGGATCGCATTCTTCAGTGTGTTTTCTCCGCCCTAGACGAGCTGAACGAGGGACTCCCGCGAGAGAAGAGATTGGCGAAGGCGCCGGAAGTCGTGTTGTTCGGGGAGCAGGGCCATTTGGATTCGCTGGGACTCGCAACACTGGTGGTGTTGTCCGAACAAAAGGTAGAGGAGGAATTTGGACATCCGGTCACAGTGGCGGACGAGCGCGCTATGTCACAACACCGGAGCCCATTTCGAACCATAGGGACGATGGCGGACTACATAACATTGTTGGTAGAGGAGGAGTGACATTAAAGGCCGACCGGTGGCACTGATCACGGGAACGAGAAAAGGTATCGGCCGTTATTTGGCGGAATACTACGTTGGCAAAGGATTTCAGGTAGTGGGCTGCAGCCGGGAGCCGTCGGCGTATGCTTCGACCTTTTACGAACACTTTTGCGTGGACGTGTCCGACGAAGCCAAAGTGAAACGCATGTTTGGCCAGATCCGGAAGAAACTCAAGCGGCTGGATGTGCTGATCAATAATGCCGGCATCGCGTCCATGAATCACACTCTGCTAACGCCGCTTGCAACGGTGCGCAAGATACTGGAAACCAACGTGGTCGGAAGCTTTGTGTTCTGCAGGGAAGCCGCCAAATTAATGTTAACGGGCGAAGGCGGACGCATCGTGAATTTTTCAACCGTAGCGACGCCGCTGAAACTCGAGGGCGAAGCCGTATACGCCGCGTCCAAGGCGGCCATTAACACGCTGACGCAAATACTGGCGCGGGAATTCGCGGCACACAACATCACCGTTAACGCGGTCGGCCCGACGCCGGTGCAGACGGATTTGATCGGGGCCGTGCCTGAGGAGAAGATCAAGGAGTTACTGCGACGGCAGGCGATCCCCCGCCTTGGAGAATTCAGCGACGTTGCGAATGTCATCGATTTTTTTATCCGGCCGGAAAGCTGTTTCGTGACCGGACAGATCCTCTATTTGGGAGGCGTTTCTTGACTCTCAAACAGTTTCGGCTGGCCCGATGAGCGGGGCAGCGTCAGCTCAACGAGCGCTGGCTTCCGGCAACCCTAACATACAAATGCCAGCGAAGTCGGGCGACGCGGTGCTAAACCTGCGCATTGCGAGAGGTCCGCTCGCGACGGATCACGACGAAGCGATTCTCCACAAGTACAACCAGCTGACACTTTCGCAGATCCCCATCGAGGAATTCCGGCACTGGGTCCAGAGCGGGCCGGAAGGTCCCGCGTGGCATGCGCTGTTAGAGACGGAAGATGGGCAAATCGCCGGGCATATCTGCCTGATTCCCTTCCGGGCGAAGTGGCATGGACAAAGAAAGATTATTGCCAAAGCCGAATATTTTTTTGTCGAGCAACAATACCGATCAGGAGCTGTGAAGGGATTTGAAGGCTCGTTCAAACCACCGGCGATACTATTACTCGATCAACTGTACCGTCATTGCCAGGCACAGGGCTGGGGACCACTGCTGGTTTCGGCGGCACCAGCGATCCAGCCCCTGCATCTCTTGGTGGGATGCCGCGCAGTGGAC
>Ga0210407_10000681_pt1 | contig 36506 bp, 28 predicted proteins | sample IncBWC27MmetaG_FD_150860 | JGI IMG/M metagenome (GOLD analysis project Ga0210407, IMG submission 150860) | Forest soil microbial communities from Barre Woods Harvard Forest LTER site, Petersham, Massachusetts, United States - Inc-BW-C-27-M | ecosystem: Environmental > Terrestrial > Soil >...
ATTATACAGAGCCCACACGATTCCGTTGGTGCTTCCGGAGGAGGAGACGGAAGGAGTGCTCCCCGGGTATCCGTAGGTACCGGAGGATTGGGTAACATTCGCGGTATTGAACTTACCCGTGGATGTGTTGAAGCTGAACGCTTGCAGTGGGCCATTGACGCCCGCCATATAGAACGTGTTGTTCCAGAAAGCGCCCGTCGCAAAAATCGGGTTGCCAAAGTTGAATCGCTGCCAAGCGTTGGCATCGCCAAGGCCGCCCATCGCATCCCGATTCAGCAGGTACAGGAATCCATCCTTCCCACCCCCGATCACCAGATGCTGGACAGGACCGGAAGGCTGGTCCACCAGAATCGCCGCTCCACCAGATCCGAAGTCCACATCGCTGGCATTGTCGTTGGCCTGATCCGACGGAGTGAAGTAGCTCGACACCTGGAGATTGGAAGACAGTTTCAGGAAGCTGTCGCCATAATCGTTATTGGGAGCTGTTGTGTTCGTGGCGTCGAAGGTTGCGTTGCCGGTGATGAGATAGAGGTTGTTGCTGGCGTCCACCGAAGGCGCACCCCCGCCCATCCAGATGCCTCCGTATCCCACATTGGGGCTGATGTTGAGCACATACGTTTGCGCCAGGGTGGCCGCGTTGTAGCCCATGACCCAACCGTAGTATGGGGTTTTATCCTCGTGCGAGGCCCAGGCGATATAAACAGTTCCATTCGCCAGCACCAGGCCTGGACGCTGATTCTGTTGACGCGGGCTGAAGGTAACCGTTGTTCCGCCGTCGCCCCTTCCCGGGTAGGTGCCGGCGATGGTTACCGGACTTCCTGATTTTTCGTTGCCGGTGGCGAGGTCGATGGCGTGCAATCGCTGGAAGAAAGTTGGACCGGAAACGATGACCGATTTGGAGACGACGTAGAGAGTCCTTGTGGAAGGGTCGATTACCGGCGTCCCCGTGACTCCCGCTTCAGGTTGGATATCGCCACCGGCGGCGGCGCCTTGCCCGACCAGGCTGCCGCTGCCACCGGAAGGCACGGAAGTTTCTGAACTGCTGCCGCCGTGAGCGGCGTCAATCAGGCTAACGTGCCACAAGGGAGAGCAGGGAGTGGTGTTCACGTCGGCATCGAACGCGTACAGGCTGTCATGTTGCGTGGCAACGAACACGACGTTGCGTTGCACACCGCCGATGGTCAGGTTGGCCACCCACAGGGGTTGAGCGTAAATCGCTCCATCCACGGTGCAGGAAAAGAGTTTCCCGAACGACGTGGTGTTTACATTCGATGGAGTCAGAGCGTATTCACTCGGATTACTGCCGTTGCGGGAGAGGTTGTTGTGGTAGGTGAACACGCCGGCGAGATCCGTGACGCCAATGGTTGTAATCGCGGAAACGCCGGGGCTCGCGACACTCGTCGCTGTGACGGTGTAGACTCCGGCCGTCGTCGCACTGAACGTGGCCGCTGTTGTTGATGTGCCACTGAGTGTTCCACCTGCGCTTATGGCCCAACTTACACCTGCATTGCCAACATCATTGGTCACCGTTGCCGTCAGCGGGAGTTGTTGGTTGATCGTTGCTCCACTACGTTTCGGCGAAATGGTCACCCCGAGGCCTGCGCCTGTCCCACCCGGGTTGAACACCACGTCGACCCAGTAATTCGAACTCTGAAAGGAGTTCACCGGGAACTGACTCGTGCTTCCATAGGTGTAGATCCCGTTTGAGGTACTCCCGCCCCCATCCATTGGCGCGGACAACGGAGAGTTATTGACACCGTTCGTTGCAAAGTAGCTCCGATTCACGGGAAAATCACCGGTGGGGCTGAAGTACGAAGCCACATAAACCGTGTTGGCCGAGATCGCCACCGGGCTCGAGAAATTCACCTGCTGCCAACCGGAAGTAGTCTCACCTGTGAAAGTGGCACTCCCCAGCAATGTCCCCGTGTTGGTCCAGAGATGCCCGGTGTGGGTCCCAGTGTTGTTCACACCCTTGTAGAAGCGGATACCGGAGATGAATCCATTGATGTTCGCGGTGAACCGAACCCCCAATTCCAACGGCAGAGTCTCATTCGTATCCGGCGTCCCGGGCGTGGTTGTGCTCGGCCAGATCGTGCACGGGCAGCTTGAAACCGTTATCGTGATACTCAGGGTCGCTTGTGCCGTCTGCGCCGGACTGCCCGAGTCTGTCACTTTAACGGTGAAACTCGTTGTCCCCGAGCCCGTCGGCGTCCCGGAGATCACTCCTCCTGTTGAAAGCGTCAGCCCCGCTGGCAACGCAGAGCCCGTTACCAACGTCCAGTTATAAGGCGACACGCCTCCCGAAGCGGTAAGCGTCGTACTGTAGCCCACGTTCATCACGCCGACAGGCAGCGAAGTAGTGGTGATGGTGAGCGTCGCCGGAGCAATCGTCAACGTGAGGCTGACAGACTTGGCCTGCTGCGGGCTGCCTGAATCTTTAACCTGGAACGTCAAGGAAGTACTCGTGACGCTGACGCTGGGTGTGCCCGAGATTACGCCTGTTGAAGCGTTGAGCGATAACCCCGTCGGCAAAGTGCCACTGGTCAGCGACCATGTGTATGGCGTTGTTCCTCCAGTGGCGGCAAGGGTCGTGCTGTAAGCTACTCCTTGTGTCCCACTTGGTAGGGGAGAACTAGTCACTACCGCCAGCGGAACCCCTCCTGAAGCGCTGCTGTACACGACATCAACCCAGTAGTTCGAGCTTTGATAGGAGCTTGTTGGGAACTGACTGGTGCTTCCGTACGTGTAGATTCCGTTTGAAGCTCCAACTCCACCATCTATCGGGGCAGACAGCGGAGGATTGGTCACTCCCGTGGTCGCAAAATAATTCCGGTCAACGGCGAAATCCCCGGTGGGACTATAGTACGAAGCTATGTAGACCGTATTGGACGAGATTGCCACCGGAGTCGAAAAATTCACCTGCTGCCAGCCTGTAGCACTCTCTCCCGTGAACGTCGCGCTCGCCAGCAGTGTCCCGGCACTGCTCCACAAATGGCCGATGTGTGTCCCGGTGTTGTTCGCTCCCTTGTAGAAGCGAATCCCCGTAATGAATCCATTGGCGTTCGCTGTGAATTTTACGCCTAATTCCACCGGCAGAGCCTCAATCGTATCGGGCGTTCCGGGCGTTGCTGTGCTCGACCAAATCGTGCACGGGCAACTTGAAGCAGCTATCGTGATGCTCAGTGTGGCTTGCGCGGTCTGCGCTGGACTGCCTGAGTCCGTCGCTTGAACCGAGAAACTTGTCGTCCCCGCGACCGTAGGCGTCCCGGAGATTACTCCTCCCGTCGAAAGCGTCAGCCCCACTGGCAAGCTAGAACCCGCCACCAGCGCCCAGCTATAGGGGGCTATGCCGCCACTCGCCGCCAAAGTCTGACTGTAGGCTGATCCTTGGGTCCCACCCGGTAGTGGAGATTTCGTCCCAACCGCAAGCGGGGGCCCTGTTGCAGTGTTGCTGTAAACCACGTCCACCCAATAGTTCGAACTCTGATAGGAGGTCGATGGAAACTGGCTCGTGCTCCCATAGGTGTAGATTCCGTTTGAGGCTCCAACACCCCCATCCATAGGAGCAGCCAAGGGTGGGTTGGTGACTCCGGTCGCCGCAAAATAGTTACGGTTCACGGGAAAATCCCCCGTCGGGCTGAAATACGAAGCCACATAAACCGTGTTGGCCGAGACCGCCACCGGGCTCGAGAAATTCACCTGCTGCCAACCGGAAGCGGTTTCTCCCGCAAAAGTAGCACTCGCCAGCAATGTTCCCGTGCTACTCCAGAGATGCCCAGTGTGGGTCCCGGTATTGTTCACACCCTTGTAGAAGCGGATACCGGAGATGAATCCGTTGAGGTTCGCTGTGAACCGTACTCCCAACTCCAACGGCAGAGTCTCATTCGTATCTAGCGTCCCGGGTACCGCCGTGCTCGGCCAGATCGTGACTTGCGGGGGAGGACTAAAGACGACATCGACCCAGTAATTCGAGCTTTGGAAAGTGCTTGTTGGGAATTGACTCGTGCTTCCGTAGGCGTAAATCCCGTTTGCCGCTCCGACGCCCCCATCTATCGGAGCAGACAACGGAGGATTATTTACTCCCGAAGTTGCAAAATAACTCCTGTCCACAGAAAAATCCCCGGTGGGACTGAAGTAAGAAGCGATGTAGATGGTGTTGGCCGCAATTGCTACCGGGCTGGAGAAATTCACCTGCTGCCAACCGGAAGCGGTCTCTCCCGTGAAAGTAGCGCTCGCCAGCAAAGCCCCGGTGCTGCTCCAAAGATGTCCGATGTGGGTCCCTGTATTGTTCACACCCTTGTAAAAGCGAATCCCGCTAATCTGGCCGCTGGAATTTGATGCGAAGCGCACTCCCAGTTCGACGGAAGGACCGGCCCCGGTATCCTGTAAAGCGGGGGTCGCAGTGTTTGGCCAGATTGTGCATGGACAGGAAGGGGATTGACCGGCTAGTAAAACAGGGCTTTGAAAAAGTAGAACGAGCCCAATTGATATGAAAAGACGACGAACCACCGGGATAAGACGCATAAAATGAACAGCTCCACTTGAGGAACGGGCAGGGTGGTTCGTTCCCTAAATTTTGGGCTTTATGACTCTTAGGTTAGCATAAACCGGGTACTACCCGTAAATAGTACCGAAGAAAAAATCGCTATTACGCGCAGAGGAATGGCCCTGAAACATTAGCAATTTCGAATTTCCTTTCATTCCTAGTAATCATATAGACAACAAGACTCATCTAGCAGATTGGTGATTAACATCAGCTGGCGGTTGGGTTCCACAACAGGAATTACATTTTGACCATTCCGACGGGCCTGCCTTGGTGCACCCCCCATGCCGGCGGCTTAATTTAGTCCCCTCAAATGAATCAAGTTTTTTGGCATAGGTCGGAGGATCCAAAAAGTTGCCTCCTTGCCCTCTATCCAAACTGCTGAAATTGAAGGGCATAAAGAGAGACGGTAGAACGCTAGGCTCAAAAGCTTCGGCCCCTATTGCCCGAGATCATGTCAATAGTTCACTCCAACCACCGTCCTTCCGCGTCCCTGGCTCATCGGGCCACATATTTGCCATTTGGTGGAACTTTTTGGGGTTTTTGTACCATCGAGGCTATTTTGTGTTTTCCTAGCTACGTCCGTAAGTGCAAGAAAATAGATACGTTAACATGGTTGACAGCACCTCGATTCCAGACCCATGGTGGTGAGGAACTTGCATCCAACATTACAGGCGAAACACCTGCCTTGACGTGACTCTGCAGGGATCAGTGCCTTACGAAGTCTTCAGACAATGGACCACGTGCAGATTCTTGCTGCTGACCATCCGGTGATGCCCGGATTCTTTCCTGGCCGGCACCCGTCTATTCTCACCCTGAACGTCATGGCTGCAGAACTCGCTCGCACAGATATCCCTGTCCTGATCCTCGGCGAAAGCGGCACCGGCAAAGATATTTACGCCCGGCTCATTCATTACATGTCGCCCCAACACGATTCCCAACTGCAAAAAATTAATTGTTCCGCGTTTCAGCCGGCAGATATGATCAACGGGGCCAACGAAACTGCGTCAACCTCTTCGAACCCCGCCGGCATCCCGAGCGTTTATCTGGATAACATTCAAGAACTGGATCTCGCGGGCCAACGCGTCTTGCTGTCACAGATAAGCGAAACGGAGGGCACGGGAGCCCGCTACGCATCCGCGGCGCGATTGATCTCTTCCACTACCAGAAATTTGGAGTCTGAAGTGACAACCGGGCACTTCCGGCGCGAACTGTATTTCCGTCTGAATGGCTTTTGCCTCCGCCTGCTGCCGCTTCGGGAGCGCGCGGAAGACATTCCCGTTTTTCTGAATTACTTTCTAAATAAACATTCAGAAATCATGAAGCGGAACACCGCATCCCTGGATAGCACGGCGATGCAGGCCCTAATGGAGTATCCGTGGCCCGGCAACATTCGCGAACTCGAGAGCTTTGCTCGGAAAATTGTAGTTTTTGGAGACATTCAGAAGCAACTCGACGAATTGAATAACCTTCATGTTGGCAGCACAACACCGATCTTGTTTGCAAACAGTGCTCCTCTCAAAGTCGCGGCTCGCGCCGCTTCGAAAGAAGCGGAACGTGAACTGATCACTCAGGCCTTGGAGCGCACTCACTGGAACCGAAAGCGTGCCGCTCGCGACTTGAAAATTAGTTACAAGGCACTTCTTTACAAGATTAAGCAGATTGGGCTCAGCAGTGATAATACTGAGATGTGAGGGATAAGCTATGATTTCAAATTTGCGATGGGGCCTGCTGTCAGCTTTTCTTCTGTTGTGTTTGCTTCCTGCCAACGCGCAGGAGGGCGCAAGTACCCAGAAACTCGACGCAGCACAAAAGCCCGTAGTCTCTGCCACCAACGATGCCGAATATAAGATCGGGCCCCAAGATGTCCTGCGGATCGATGTCTGGAAGGAGCCGGATATTTCCCGCGTCATTCCCGTTCGTCCCGACGGCAAAATAACGCTCCCGCTCCTCAACGATGTTCAGGCGTCCGGCCTGACTGCCATGCAACTTGCAGTATCCCTCCGTGATGGCTTGTCGAAATTCCTGACCAGTCCTCAAGTTACGGTAACGGTGACCGAAATCAACAGTCGTCGTATTTACCTGACCGGGGAGGTAACTCGCCCTGGAGCTCTTGCTTTGCTGCCGAACATGACTGTACTTCAGGCGCTCGCCAGCGGTGGCGGTTTTACGCAGTTCGCCAGATTAAAAAACATCTATGTAATGCGGACTGAAAATGGCAAGCAGGTAAAACATCCATTCAATTACAAGGAAGTTGTGAAAGGTAACCTGGCCGAACAGAATATCCCGCTGCAGCCTGGCGACGTAATTGTAGTTCCGTAGGACGGTGGGTCAAAATATGGCTTCACGCAGATTTATACTAAGTTCTGTTCTGCTGGTTTCCCTCTTACCGGTCGGAACGAGCAGGCTCTATGCCCAGGACGAGTCACCTGTTCCCGGCGAAAACAAACCCAAGCCCGCGGGGACTACCCCTCCGGTCCCATTCCCGGAATCTGGCATTCAGGATTCCGATTCCAACAGTCTCTTGACTCCAGACGCTACACCCCTCACTGGAGTTCTGACACCCACTCTTGGTACTCCGCCAGTCCTTCACAGTTATTGGGAACCAGGTGTCCAATGGTCCGGCTCCATCCAATCCAATTCCTACAACCAGACCGTGAGCAACGGCTGGTTAATGAACAACTATTTCATTGGAACCCTCAGTCTGCTTCAGGCCTGGAGTGGCTCCCGACTCGCAATCAACTATTCGGGGGGGGGCTTCATCTCAACCGACAGCAGCCAAGGCAACGGTTACTATCATCAATTGGATCTTTCGCAGACTTACCAAAGAAATCGCTGGCTGGTTCAGGTTGTGGACCAATTTTCGTATCTTCCGGAATCTTCCTTTGGATTTGGCGGTGGATCGAGCTTAGGCACGCCTGGTTCGGGCGGCTCAATCGGACCGGTGATTCCGGGAATGGGCAACAACTACGTTCCCAACCAAAGCATTTACACGGCAGTCGGGCCCCGGTACAGCAATGCCTCCTCGATTCAGGTTACCTACGCCACCTCCCCACGGGGTTCGATCACCCTTAGCGGGACTTACGGGTTACTCAATTTTGTGAACTCCGGAAATGTAGACAGTGATGTTACGACGGGCACAATTGGCTATAACTATACGATCACCCAGAAAGATACCATCGGCACATTTTACCGCTTCAGTGCATATCACTTTTCGGGGCAGCCTCAGGCATACGGGGATCACTCCGCGAATGTCGCCTATGGTCGAAAATTAACTGGTCGGTTGGCGCTACAACTCTATGGAGGCCCGGACTTTAACGTGAGTCGTGTGAGCGTCAATGGAAAATCGGAATCTACCGGTGTTAACGTTGGCGCAAACTTGAGATGTGGCTTCGAACGCGGAAATCTCACTGCAGGCTACACTCACGGAATTTCCAGTGGTAGTGGGGTATTGACCGGTTCTTCGGCAGACCAATTCAATTTTGGCGCAGACCATAAGTTGGGCCGCATCTGGAGCGGCCAGATGACCCTGGCTTACTCCCGCAATACTCCGATTGGGAGCGTCGCCGGGACCACCGCTCAAAATTACAACACCTGGACTGTGGGTGCGGGCGTGAGTCGCGCGCTAGGGAGAAACGCTACCTTTGCGATCGCTTACAACGCCACTATTCCTGACTACGGTGTGTCCGCGTGTACCGGCGCCAGTTGCAGTTCCAGCCAGACATATCATTATGTCACCCTCAATTTTCAGTGGCATACTCGGCCCTTTATCTTGCCGTAGCTGCAAATAACAATGTTGCAAGTAAAATAAAAAGATAAGCGGTAACGAAAGAGTTTGACGAATGTACAAGAGTTTCTACGGTCTGAAAGAAAATCCTTTTAACGTCAACCCCGATCCACGCTTCCTGTACCTAACGAAGCAGATTGAGGAAGCCCTGACTGGGTTGATGTACGGTATTCAGACGCGTAAAGGCTTTATCACTCTCACCGGTGAAGTGGGTACCGGCAAAACCACCCTCGTCAACCGTCTTTTGGACTGGCTCCATCACCGCAACGCGCGCACGGCTTTCCTCTTCAACTCCAGAATGAATTCCAATCAGTTGTTTGATTTCATTCTGGCGGAGTTCGACATCGCCTGCGAATCCAAATCTAAGAGCCAGCAGCTTTTGAAACTCAATCACTGGCTCCTGGAGCGGTACCGCCTGGGCGAAACCGTCGTCCTGATCATTGACGAGGCGCAGAATCTGACTTATCCGGTCCTGGAGGAAATTCGCCTGCTGACGAATCTGGAGACCTCCACGGACAAACTGCTGCAGATTGTCCTCTCCGGTCAGCCCGAACTGGAGGAGAAGCTCAAACTCCCGCAACTGCGCCAGCTTCGCCAGCGCATCATGCTGCGCTGCCGAACCTCCACGCTTTCTCAGGAGCAGACCCAGGAGTATATTGCGGAACGCTTGCGGATTGCGGGCGCTTCCGGCGAGCCTATTTTCAGTCCAAAGGCCGTCGAAACCATCCACGTCTACTCGCTGGGGATTCCTCGCGTGATTAATCTTCTATGCGAACATTCCCTGGTGAACGCTTTCGTTGAGCACGAGCGCACCATCCAACCCAAGACTGTGGAAGAAGTGGCCCACGAATTCCAGTTGGATGAGGTTGAGCCCGTGGCTCCCCCAGGTGGCGCCAAAATCGACACCGACGTTTACAATTCCGAAGCCTTTCTTCAAAACCTCGGTGAAGCCCTCTCACGCTTCCGACTCAGCCCGTCTACCCGCGAACGAAAATAACTACCCCGTCTGGCTGAGATCCTCAGTCAACTCGTGGTGGTTTCCTTGGGAATGGTGCACAACTTCGAACTTCCAGCTCGAAAGTTCCGCGATTGAAAGAGCCTTTGTGAACGATGAGGTGCGAAACGAAGTCAGCTAAGTGGTTGCACGCAGATAGTCGGCCTTTCTTGATTCTTGGTTCGGAGCCTTGATCGAAAAGAGATGGAGTTCTCCCTCTCGAACTTGATTCTTTAATTCGGCAGTAGCCCGAAGACGTCGAGTTCGCCAGAGATGCTGGTGGAACCAAAAACGCCGCCGGTATTATTCCCGCGGGTTCCGACATAGACCTTGCCGTTGGCAACGGTCGGTACTGTGAACTTCACCGCATTTCCTGCGGCATTCCCGGTACCTTGGTTGCTATTCCACAGTTCCGTCGCCAAGTTCGTGCTGTTATACGCGTGCAGCTGTGTGGGACCGCAGGTCGTCGATTGATCCGTGCAGAATGTTGCATTATACAGAGCCCACACGATTCCGTTGGTGCTTCCGGAGGAGGAGACGGAAGGAGTGCTCCCCGGGTATCCGTAGGTACCGGAGGATTGGGTAACATTCGCGGTATTGAACTTGCCCGCTGACCATGGGTGTGCCGGAAATCGCACCCGTGGAAGCGCTGAGCAAGAGTCCGCTGGGCAGCGTGCCGCTGGTCAGAGCCCAGGTGAGGGGTGTAGTGCCACCGGTGGCTGCAAGCGACGCGCTGTAAGCCACATTGATCTGGCCGCTCGGCAGAGAAGTGGTCATGATCGCAATATTCTCTACGGGAGGGGGATTTTGGCTGCTTCGAGAGGCAGAAGCACAACCTTGCAAAAGGGCAAGCAGCGCCAACTGGGGAAACAACAGAAGAAAGAAGGAACGCTGATACAGGGATGCCTGGTGCATCGACCTAGGGTTCTCCAATTCGAGAACGGCCGCGGACTTTCCGATTGTAGATTATATTATGGGCAATTCGGGATTTACAAAATCATCCAGCCGGATGAATCATATAAAGTGATAGCTAATCGGATATTAATCACAGATAGCGATACGGAAGCAACGATGCAACTTCGGGAGTTGCAGGGAATTCACGATCAGGACGCTGCCAGGGTAGGGAAAGAGCTGACCATCCATAAAGAGAAAAGGGTGCTTTTCTACTCTCCGTTTCCCAAAATCTGTTAGATACTTTACGCTATTTCACGTTCATCCTGGCGCTGTTACTCCGAATCACAGCCCACTTGCCTGCGAATCAAGTAGTGTTGAGGTATCGAAAAGGCGACGACGTCAAGAATGTAGCTGAGATTTCAGGCCAAGGTGGCTGAATATAAATTATGAATCGGCCGAGAGCTAAAAACGAAAATTGGTGTTAACAGAATTTGCGGCTGGTAGATAACAGAGAAGGGAAGAAAAAGTGCGTTTGACGGTAATCGGATGTGGCTACGTGGGACTGGTAACCGGCGCCTGCTTCGCGGCGGCCGGTCATGAAGTTTTCTGCACTGATATTGACGAAAACCGCATCAACCTACTGAAGGCCGGCAAAGTTCCGATCTATGAGGAACATCTGGATGAAGTACTGCGGAGTGCTGTCCAGGAAAAGAAAATTATCTATACCTCCGACGCCGGAGAAGCCATTCGCCGCGGTGAAGTCATCTTCATCTGCGTCGGCACGCCGCCCAAAGACTCGGGTGAAGCGGATCTCTCCGCGATTGACCATGTCGCGCGGCAGATTGCCATGGAGGCACGCACTCCAAAACTGGTGATTGAAAAGAGCACTGTGCCGGCCTTAACTGGTATGCAACTACAGAAAGCCCTGGCGGCCTATTCCCCCGATGGCGCTATCAAGTTTCAGGTCGCTTCCAATCCGGAGTTCCTGCGCGAGGGTACGGCCGTGGAAGACTTTTTCCACCCCGATCGCATCGTCGTTGGTGTCGAGGACGAAAAGAGCGTCACGACCCTCCGTGAAATTTACCGGCCTATCCTCGAGAAAAAATTCCACTGCCCGGTTCACGCGGGCAAGTGCCCGGCAGGCACGAGCAGTGAACTCCTGGTGACTACCATCAGCAGCGCGGAACTGATCAAGCACGCCTCAAATTCTTTCCTGGCTCTGAAGATCAGCTACGCCAACGTGATAGCCGACCTCTGTGAACGCATCGGTGCCGACGTCGAGGAAGTCACCCACGCGATGGGCCTCGATCCTCGAATTGGCACGCAATTCCTGAAGGCCGGCCTCGGCTTCGGCGGGTTCTGCTTTCCCAAGGATATTCAAGCCTTCATTCACCTTTCCGCGACCGTGGGCGTTGAGTTCGACATGCTGAAGGCAGCCGAACGCGTCAACAAGCAGCGCATCGATCGTTTCTTCGAAAAAGTACACAAATCGCTCTGGGTGATTCGCGGAAAGCGCGTTGCGGTTCTTGGCTTAGCGTTCAAAGCGAACACGGACGACATACGATTCGCTCCGGCGCTCGAAGTAATCCGCCGTTTACTTGAGGAAGGCGCGCTGGTGCACGCCACGGACCCACAGGCAATTTCACGCACGAAGCAACTCTACGCCAATGTCTCCTACTTTGATGACCCATATGACGCGTTAAAAGGCGCGGATGCCGCGCTGATTTGTACCGAGTGGCCCGTTTTCCGGAAGCTCGATTGGGAAAAGGCCGGCCATCTGATGGGCCGCCGCTTGGTCATCGACGGCAGAAATCTGTACAACGCAAAAAAAATGCAGGAACTCGGATTCGACTACTACTCTTTCGGCCGATCCTAGTTTTCTCAGATAGTTTTTGCAAGATGGAACCAGCATGGCAAGCGAAGGCGCTTATCTGTGAAACTCGTGCTCAGCTCGATGACAGTGGACGCAAAGGGTGATGAGGTTATGTGCAGAGTCGTGCCCCAACCTACTGCGAAATTTCCTGTGATGGACCTGCAGGTTTCTCAGAGACCCACATACTTGGCATCGCCATCCATCCCTCAGGAGGACTTGTTCGTGAAGGCGTTGATACTGTTTCGGATCGAGTCTGAGTCGGGGTGCTCGTTGGCGCAATTTGCTCATGCAGGCTCCGATCCGGTTAGTCATCGAGGTGATGAGAATTCTGCCTCTTTCGTCAAGTCATCCCCGTCACAAGCAAATGTTTCATCAAGGACCATCCTGTAAGCACGCCCCAGCTAGAAAATCGGCACAGATCATTTCGAGGCAATAACCACGGGATTTGTCCGATCCTAGCATCAGGGCTGCTGTCTCGAGAGCTTTCTCAACTACCGGTAACTGACTTTTTGAAACCTTGAAATAGATAATCTCCCAAGGCTCTGTCTCTTTCCCCGTCAAGTGGCGTTCGACTGCGCACTTGAACCCTTCTTTCGGCATCTCCTTCGCCTTGTGCAACCAGGTTGCACAGTCAAATTCTTCCCCGTCCTTGCGCGCTACCTTGACGAGTTCAGTCGCTTTGCTCCAGCCTACCCGCTGCAGTTCATGTTTCGGGATCCGTGTCAGGTTCTCGTGAATTGCCATCAGGTAATAGGCCTTTCGTCGGGAATCGGCGAAGCGTTTCTCCAGAAATTCATCAAACGACCTCAAATGCTCCAGCCTCCAGTACTGTTTGGCGCGCACCTCGCACAGGTATTCCCCCAACTCGACGAAGCGCACGTCCTTCTCCTGTTCCTTGGTCTTTTCCCAAGACAAGATCTCATCGATTTGCCCGAGGACAAACGCAGCCCGCCGGCGATTGATCTCCGGAGTTTCCATCGTTTCTCGGTTAATCCACAAGCTCGTCAAGCCATGCAAGGTCGTGCGCTCCTGGTATGCGGATGAGACTGGACTCAATCAGCGGTTGGTCGTGGAGACAAAGGCCCAGGTGCGAGCAGCTCACGCAGCCATTTTGTGGAAAACGAATTCCACTGTGCGCGGGAAATTGCGCGGCCTCGATCTGGCTGATTGTCGTCCCCACGAGCTGGCCAAACTCTAGGCGCTGTTCTTCGGAAATCGAGGTCTTCAGGTATTGGATTTCCGGCTGATGCTTCCGTACGAAGACCACTAAGGCCACATCCGGAATGCCGGTCATCCAGGAGTAGCAGATCAACTGAGAGTCGAGCGACAGCAGCCCTTCTGGTTCCTCGGGATACCGGTTGGCAGTGGTCTTCCAATCCATGAGACAACATTGGCCATCGAGTTCGCCGATGGCATCAATGTAGGCAACAAACTGACTTGCATTGGGAAGATCCCTCACCACTTTGATTTGAAGATTCTGTTGCGGCTGGGGAATGCGGACGCGATCGTCTTGGGCAAAGCGCTCAAGGAGATGCACGCCCTGATGGACCACCCGATCCCAGGTTTCCCCCCTTTTTGAACTCAAGGGGCGTATCGCGGAAAGCACCCCACTCGCGATGAAGTGTCGCGCCGCAGTCGCCACCACAGAAAAAGGACTCCAGCGCCTTTTCAAAGCGGCGTCCGAAAATCATGGCGGCCCGGGTCTCTTTCTCACGCCAGCCGTCCAGATAACGATAGCAATAGCTGCGCGGGCATCGGAGGTATTGGGCAATCTGGGTGTAGCTATAGGGCATCTTGGCTACCTCCCTTCTTGTTCTGGCTGTTCGACACGCAAGAAAGTGCCTCCCACTCAGCTACTGGAGCAAAGCCATCTAGATTCTGGTAGGAATGCCCGTTCAGGTTGGTATAGCTGGTCCGAATGACTCCCGGAGGTTCACGAGTGCTTTTTCATCGACCTGATCCCGGCTGAGGAGTTCGGTGTCGTAGCCGAAATCTCGGAGGAACCATATGAGTTTCCACAGGGCACGTTCCGTACAGTAGAGACGTCCCGAGAAGGAAAGAGCCTCATAGGAGGTTGGTTCGAGAATCCCGAATCGCAATGTTAGGTAGGGCTTCTGCGGATGCCAGCGATAGGAAGCCCTTTCCACGCGGACTAGAAATAAACCGTCGAGATTGCTGGAGACTCCATGATGTCCCGAATGCAGGCCCGGAATATGACGTCTCATGATCTTGCCTCCATGGGTTGAGCATAGGAATTGAGTTTGCAGACCAGGGCATTCCGGTTCTCTTTGGCAGCCGAAGAAAGATGGGAAATAAAGGATTCGACCAATTCCCGGCTGGCACCACTCAAAGCTTCGGTGCCGCAGAAGTCCGCGGCATAAGCCTTTACCAAGTTAGAGTCGAGGTTGAATTGGCGGATCAATAGGCAGAGCTGATCCCGGAGCCGAGGTTGGCCGTTGCCAGAACCGTTGCCCGTGCCGTTCGCGGGATAAGCCCCGTTCGACTGCGTAGGAGTACTGGATGGTCTCGGTGGACTCGACAACGCGCCCAATTCCTCAACCGAACAGAGACCGATTCCATAGGCTTTTCGGAGGGCGCGATTGACCGCGCGAGTTTCTGCAATGCGCAATTCTGCGCCGCGCACCACCGAAGACACATTTGAGGGATCGGCGTCACCGTAGCCAATGAACCCCTTCGAAGTAGAGCTTTTAAAGACAATGGCTTTGAAAACCCAGCGACCCATTCCGACATCTGACAGAGACTCCTGTAGCTTTGTTTGGATGCCACGACAGCCTTTACGGGAGGCAAGTTGAAGGAGGCCAGAGTGGGTCACATACCACCGACCATCAAGGAACTGCAGATCGCCAGCTGCTACCGATAGCGAGTACCTGGCCGTAAGCTCTCTGAGCGAACGAAGCGCAACCGGGGAAGGCTCTCCCCATAATTGACGCGCGAGCTTCAAATTCGAACGATAACTAACAACTTTTCTCTTCATGAACCCTCCTTTTTGGTGCATACAAAGTGACCGCCCCGCGGCTTTGTGAAAACTTGAGTTCCATTTCTTCGATTGCCGTGAGTAGCTTGAACGAGGTAAAAAGGGGAAGGACGTATTGTCGGCATTGCTGGTGGGGCGATGCAAGAAAATATCCATGGCTATATTTTATAGCTAAAGAAATATACTATGTCAAGAAAAAACATACGTCCTAAATCTGTGTCTGTGGATTGGAAGACGGTTGGGCGGAGGATTAGGGAGCTCAGAGGGTTTGAGCTTACACAGGCAGATTTGGCGATTCGGATCGGGGTAAGCCAAGGTTATATGTCAACTGTCGAGCACGGTCAGGGAGAGATTGGAGCAGAAGTTCTGCTCGCGATCAGTCGAGAATTCGGTAAGTCAATTGAATGGCTACTCACCGGAGAGGAATGAACCCGTTTGGTAGGGCATCTCGATCCACCACGATGAAATCGGCTAGCCTACCTGCTTCGAGTGAACCTTCGTCTCGCTATCCGAAAGCTGCAAATCCGTAATCCCCACTGTCAGGAATGGTCAGCGCATTGCATTAGCGCAGTCTAGGTCCATTCGGCTGACTCCAATTGGTAAACAGCATTGATTGACGGAATGTCGGCGAGAAAATACCCTAAAAGGGCCACATTGCATCTCCTGATGAATTTTTCTGGATAATTGATGAAGTCCTGACGCCGCTGCGCAGTGAACTCAGCGGCGTATCCTGTTTCAGGAGATCGCAATGCATAACCGTAAAAAGATCCGCAAATTCCGTCTGGCGTTCCGTGCGCAAACTCTTCCATGTTTTGCGCACTGGTACGAGCCATGACTTCGTCGCTTTCCGAAAAAACCGTACATTCAAACTATATGGTGCTCGCGCTGTTTCGTGTCTAGAACCGCCAAATGATGAGGCCCTGAATAGCCGATGTCTTCTCATCACAATGGCAAGCTGCAAGCGTACGAATCTTTTACCCCCGAACGATGACCGGGTCTTGCGCTTGGCGGAGACGTTTCAGCGAAAACTCCTTCACTTCAGACTCGCAAACTTCCAGACGTTAACACTGCCGAAGCTTGAGGACGAGGCGCAATTGCAGCCTCGAGCCAGAGATCTTTTTCGTGCCCTATCGATGTCGCTTGGAGACGATGAAGAGACTCAGCGACTGTTGTTTTTTTTCCTCAAGAGCCAAGAATCGCTCCAAGAGCTACTTTCTGTTGATCAGACTGCTGTTCTGGAATCGCTCTACAACCTCATCCATATTCTTCCAAAACTCGATAGTGTCAGGTTGGCGTTTGTGGCGGAAGGTGTCAATACAAAACTCGAAAGAATAGGTGAGTCCGGTAATTTGTCTGCGAAAAAAGTGGGTAACCTACTGACCTCGCTCAACTTGACGAACCGGCAGCGGACTAATGCCGGATTTATATTGTGGCTAGACCGGGTGACTCGAGAAGAAATTCATTCGATGGCCCACAAGTACTCCATTACTAAAGGACTGAATTCTTCGCTGTACGAGAACTGTCAAATGTGTCAGGCCTTAGCCCACCATCCTGTAAGCGGCTCAACAATACCCAGCAAAGAAAGTCCGGAAGATGGGACTAACGAACGGAGTGAACGTCGTGAACATCGTGAACATCGTGAACATCGTGAACATCGTGAACATCGTGAACATGGAAGACAAGAGTCAGGAGAAAACCATACTAAAGGTGGCCCTAGGCGGCCCAAAATTACCCGACCCAAAAAACCTGCGGGTTCGAAACCTCGCGCACGCTAATTGCGTCAACCGACTTCGAAACGGCCGCGAGTTAGGCAGCTTTAGAATGATTTCGAACAGCCCTGCCTTGATCGCACGCTTGAACTCTTGCGCCCTTAGTGGGATGCTTTAACAAATGTAGAACAATGCCTGACATCAAGGTAAGGAAGACTCTCGAACCACACCTGCCTCGCCACGTTCTCGCGCCATATACTGGTCGTAAATCCACCGGTACGTTTTTTCCATCCCCACGCGTAGCGGCGTGCTCGGCTCCCAGCCCAGATATTTCTTGATCAGCGTATTGTCGCTGTTCCTGCCGTTCACGCCCTTCGGCGCGCTTAAATCATAATTTCTCTTCAGCTTGATTCCGGCAATCGCTTCGGTGATATCTACCAGTTGATTGATCGTCACGGCTTCGCTCGATCCCAGATTTATCGGGTCCAGGATCTCGGAGTCCATGATTTTCTGAATTCCCTCGGTGCAATCGTCGATGAACATGAAGCTCCGCGTCTGGTTTCCGCTTCCCCAAATTTCAATCTCGTGCTTCCCTGAAATCTTGGCCTCAATTACCTTGCGGCAGATCGCCGCTGGGGCTTTTTCGCGCCCCCCAAACCACGTCCCCCAGGGCCCGTACACATTGTGAAAACGCGCCACCCGTGTATAGAGTTTGAAATCTTCGCGAAAATGCCGGCACATCCGTTCCGAAAACAGTTTCTCCCAGCCGTAGCCGTCTTCGGCGAGTGCCGGGTAAGCATCTTCCTCCTTCAACGAAGGTGCCTCGAAGGTTTTCTGTTTGTCTCCATTGTAGACACAAGCGGAGGAAGCGTAAAAATAGCGCTTCGCACCATGCTTCCGCGCAGCTTGCAACATGTGGGTATTGATCAGGACAGACAGCATGCACAGCGCTTTGTTCGCTTCAATAAATCCCATTCCACCCATGTTGGCGGCCAGGTTGTAGATATCGCCCGCGCCTTCCGCGATCCGTTCGCAGTTTTCCTTCAGGTTTAAATCCAAACAGAGATTCTCAATGTCATCAAACCTCTGATACCACTGATCAAATGGTTTGATGTCCACTCCGCGCAGATTGCGGTGCCCCTGTTTCCGCAGAACGGAGATCAGCGCCCCGCCGATAAATCCACCGGCGCCGGCTATAAGAATTTTGGAATTGTTGCTCAACGCAGGGTCCCCCGAACCTCAAACCAGATTGTTCCAAAACTCCATCATACATCCGTGGCCGCGAATTTCCCCGAACTCCGTGAACAGGCTAATCGTCGGTTGACGGGTGAGTTCCAGGAAGGCTTATTTACCTACGATCGGGTAACGTCCACGCAGCGCGTTCCACCGGATAATCACCACATCCAGGAACATCTGCACGCTGTCCCGCAGCATATTCACTTTTGTCGCTGGAGAGTGCGCCCACCGAACCGCCACCTCCGCGGTTCGCTGCCCATGATGCCGGGCCAGATACAGCAACTCCGGATCAAACCCGAACCGCTCGATGGTCTGCTGCTCGAATATGATCCCGCATTTCTCGCGACGGAACGCCTTGAATCCGCACTGCGTGTCCACGAATGGCAATCGCAGGACTAGCCGCACGATCCGGTTGAAGATAATTCCCGCTAGCTCCCTGAATTTGGATTCGTGCACCTCGATCAACTCTCGATTCACCGCGCGTGACCCTATCGCCACCTCATACCCATCCATCTTCGCGAGCAATTTGTCCGCTTCCTCGATGGGCGCCGAAAGATCCGCATCTGTAAAAAGAACAATCTCCCCCCTCGATTCCGTGAACCCGTGGCGAACGCTGTATCCTTTTCCACGGTTCCGTCCATTCGAAATCACCCGGAGATCGGGAAGTTTCTCTCGAAAGGATTCCGCTACGCCGGCGGTTCCGTCCACCGATCCGTCATCCACCACGAGTACTTCTGTGGTTCGGCCAGACGCGTTGATGTAGCCGACGATTCGTTCGAGCGTCCCCGGCAAACGCTTTTCTTCATTAAATGCGGGAATCACAATGGATAATTTCGGTAAGCCTGCACTCATGCTGATTTCTGTGACGCGGTGTCACACCCCGTTCCCTGAATTCGCGCAAGTATACCCGACTTGCGGGCCGTTATCGTCTTTTCCTTAGAGAAACTGCTGGTAGGATTCACCGCGCAGGTATAGCGCTACACCATCGCAAGCGGGGGAGAGAAGCTCAAATACCGTCAGCATTCTCTCCGACGCTGAAATACGCGCAATCCGGGTGATGAAACACCACCGCACTCACGCTCGCTTCCGGGTCCATCATGAACCCTTCCGTAAGCTGCACGTTGATTTCCTCCGGCCGCAGTATCTTCCAGATGCCCGCCTGATCTTCCAGATCCGGGCACGCCGGATAGCCGAAGCTGTATCTCTTCCCGCGATAACGCGATGTGAACCGTTGTGCCATCGTCAATTCCGGCGGGTCGGGGAAGCCCCAATCTTCGCGAATTCTCCGGTGCAGCCATTCCGCGCAAGCCTCCGCGCTCTCAATCGCCAGCGCCTGCAATCCGTGCGATTTGAAATAATACCCGTCGTGCTTTGCCTTTTCGGCGCGCTCGCGAATTCCCTCGCCAGCCGTCACCACAAACACAGCCACGTGGTCCCGCTTCCCGTCTCTCGGATCCAGAACGTAATCGCTCAGGCAGAGCTGATCTCCGGCCTTCTGCCGTTTGAACTTCCACGTGTGCACCGGCGCCTTCGCACCCGGCGCATAAAGATGCAGCGCCTCACCCTCCGCTTCCACCTCGAAAAACTGCCATACCGCGCGCACCTTCATGAATCCCGCGGCTTCGTTCTTTACCTCTTCCATCTCGTTGTACAACTCCACCGCTTTCGCTTCCCGCGCCGCCAGGTGCTTTTCGAAATCGCCGCGATAACCCATGTGTCTTCCATACAGCATGAATGGGCTGACATAACTCCAAAGCTCGCGCAAGTCCGGCACCAGCCGCACCTTTCGCTCCAGCGTGGCCACTACTGGAATCGGCAAATCCCTGCGAACTTTGGGTGACCGCGCAACCGCCGGCTTTTCCGCCACCTTTACCGTCGTCGCCACACTCACGCCATTGCCGGAACTCGTGTGTTCGCTGATAACCCGCGCGCGCGTCGCCGGATCCATCAACTCATTCATCAGCCGCAGCCCCGTCATCGCATCCTTCGCATAACACACCGCGCTCTGGTAACTCGGTGCGATCTTCTGTTCCGTGAATCGCGCACTTAACGCCGCACCGCCTACCAGCAGCGGCACATCGATCCCCGCGTCCTTCAAGTCACTCGCGGTAATGATCATCTGCTGCGCGCTCTTCACCAGCAGCCCGGATAGTCCGATTGCGTCCGGTTTGTGAGCCTGGAATGCCTTGATCAGCGCTTCCGGCGGCACCTTGATCCCTAGGTTCACCACGTCGAACCCGTTGTTTTTCAAAATAATTTCCACCAGGTTTTTCCCGATGTCGTGCACGTCTCCCTTCACGGTAGCCAGCACCACTTTTCCGCGTTTCGCCGTGTCGGCCTTCTCCATGAACTGTTCCAGGTGGCCCACCGCCGCCTTCATCGCCTCGGCGGATTGCAGCACCTCCGCCACGATCAGTTCGTTGGCGTTGAAAAGTCTTCCCACCTCCGCCATGCCGGTCATCAGTGGTCCGTTGATGATGTCCAGAGGCGCCACGCCTTCGGCCCGCTTGCGCTCCAGGTCCGCAATCAAGCCATCCCGCGTTCCTTGGATAATGTAATTTCCCAGCCGCTCATCCAGCGGTAATTGTTCTCCCGCCGCTTTTTCTTTCTTTTTCGTCGTGCGGAAGTGTTCCGTAATCGCCGCGATATGAAATTGATTGATCGCCGCCTTTTGTTCCTTGCTCTGTTGCCTCCAATCCTCCGGAACGTCGCGTAACAATTCCGCCCGCGGATGATCCGCAGGCAGGTCCTTCGGCTTGTGCTGAAACAGCAGGTCCTCCGCCAACCGCCGTTCGTGCTCCGGAATCGAAGCGAACCGCTCCAATTTCTCCGAGTTCACAATCGCCAGGTCCAACCCGGCTTTCGTGCAGTAGTACAAAAAGACGGAGTTGACCACTTCGCGCGCGCCTGCCGGCAATCCGAACGACACATTCGAAATTCCCAGAATCGTCCGCGTATCCGGCAACGCTTCCTTGATCAACCGGATGCCCTCCATCGTTTCCACGGCCCCACCGATGTAGTTCTCATCGCCCGTCGCGCACGGAAAGACCAGAGGGTCAAAAATAATATCTTCCGGCGCCATCCCATATTTCTTGGTTAGCAACTCATACGACCGCTTTGCTATTTCACGTTTTCTCTCTCGCGTGAACGCCTGCGCCTGCACCGGGTCTTCGTCAATGCAGCCCACCACGATTGCGGCGCCGAAATCATGCGCAATCGGCACCACCTTTTCGAATTTCTCTTCTCCATCTTCCAGGTTGATCGAGTTGATGATTGCTTTGCCTTGGCAGTACGTCAGCGCCAGCGCCACCGCCGTCGGATCCGTCGTGTCAATCATCACCGGAGCCTTGATCTTGCGGATCAGCTTTTCATAGAACGGCTCGATATCTTTCCTCTCATCGCGTTCTGTGCTTTGCAGGCAGACATCCACGATGTGCGCCCCGCCCTTCACTTGCCTGCGCGCGATTTCCGTGGCCTCTTCCCACTTTTCTTCCGCCACCAGGTTCTTGAAAAGACGCGAGCCAATCACGTTCGTCCGCTCGCCCACCAGCAGCGGCCGCGTCGAATCATCTGCCTCGATCGTCTCAATGCCCGAATAGATCGCCCGGTGCGCCTCACCAGGTCGAATTCGGGGCTTCTTCCCGTCCACCATCTGAGCAATTGCCCGGATGTGCTTCTCCGTCGTTCCGCAGCAACCGCCCACCACGTTCAGCCAGCTGTGGTTCACAAATTTTTCCAGCTGCGCCGCCAGCGACGTCGGTGTTTCCAGGTACTTTCCTTCTTCGTCGGGCAGGCCCGCATTCGGATAGCACGACACAAATTCTCCGGTGACCGTGCTCAACGTCCGGATGTGGTCGGTCATGAACTCCGGCCCCGTCGCGCAGTTCATCCCGAACGCCAGCGGGCGCGCGTGCCGCAGCGACGCCCACATCGCTTCCACAGTCTGCCCCGCCAGCATCGACCCCATCGGCTCGATCGTCACCGACACAAGAAAGGGAACTCGCATCCCGATTTCCCTGGACAGTTTTTGTATTGCCAGAATCGCCGCCTTGATGTTTCGCGTGTCCTGGCAAGTTTCCACCAGCAGCAGATCGCTGCCGCCTTCAATCAATCCCTTCGCCTGCACATAGTAAGAATCCAGCAGGCCCTCGAAAGTGACTCCGCCGGTCACGGTAATCGCCTTCGTCGTCGGCCCCATCGACCCGGCCACAAACCGCGGCCTCCCCGGCGTCGAATACTCTTCCGCGGCCTGGCGCGCCAGCGCCGCCGCCCGTTTGTTCAGTTCCAGTGCGTCCGCCTGCAATCCGTACTCGGCCAAAACCAGAGGCGTTCCCCCAAAGCTGTCGGTCTCCACAATGTCGGCCCCGGCCTCAAAATACTTGCGGTGAATGTCCAGCACCACGTCTGGCCGGGTCCGCACCAGATTCTCATTGCAGCCCTCCAGTGCCGCGCCTCCGAAATCTGCTGCCGTTAAGTCCTGTTGCTGCAGCATGGTACCCATCGCGCCATCCAGCACCAGGATGCGCTCTGCCAGCAACTCCCGTAACGCCTTGTCCGATTGGTTTAGGTCCCGCACTTACCGCCTCTTTCGCCTGCTGCAAGGCCCATTCCTGCACCTATGAGGTATCCCTTCATTTTACGTTGTTTCCCGGGGAAACGAACCCCTTCCCATCGAACGGGCAGCCACCCCGCCCCAACCCCCGGAAAACACGCCTTAACTGTCAGTAACAATTCGTGAACATCTGCCCCCAAGGTCCTTGCCCGAAAGCTCGGGTTTCTCTACCCTCAAGTACAGTGGCTACGAAAACTATGGCTTCCAAACTGACCGTCTGTCTGCTCTCGCCGCACCCCCTGGTGCTCTCCGAATTCGAGCGCCTGCTGGGCAAGGCTCCCCAATTCAAAGTCATCGCCAAACAACTCGAATCCACCCTGGCTCCCGATTTGCGCAACTTTGAGCCTCCGATCGCTCAGGTCTACGTCGTGGACGCTCACGCCGCTCGCCAGGCCACCGGCGCGCTGCTGACAAATATCCTGGAGCGCCACACGGATGCGCGGCTCATCGTCGTTGGCGACGCCATCAACGAAGCCAACTGCTTCTCGTTGCTCCGTCTGGGTGTAAAGGGAATTCTCACTTACGCGGAAGCTCGCGACCAGCTCTCCCGCGCACTACCGCTGGTTTCCCAGGGCGGCTTCTGGGTTCCGCGCTCGGTCCTCTCCGGCTTCGTCGACTCGATTCTCACCAGCCAGGGACGCCGCCTGAAGACCGACTCTGTCACCAATCTCAGCCGTCGCGAACAGGAAGTTCTCGATTCGCTTCTCGAGAATCTTTCCAACAAGGAAATCGCCAGCAAACTCAACATTGCGGAACGCACCGTCAAGTTCCACGTTTCCAACTTGCTCAACAAATTCGGCGTCCGCCGTCGCGCCGATCTAATCCTCTTGACCTTTCAGCGCCGCCTCTCCCAGGCCTGACCCTAGCTTGTAGGGCCCGCCTTCTGAGGCGGACCGCTCTTACTCAGGTTCTGCTGACATGTTTTCGGTGTGCTCATTCACGCCTCGAGTTGCCTAGAGGGAAATCACTTTTCCATTAGATCAAACTGGAATACTGCGCTCGAAGCGCTGTCAGCTGTGGACTGACGTCTGTGAGCCGCTTTTCTAATCTCCAAACTTAAACCGAATAATGCACCACAATGCCTGCACTCCGTCTTTCCACGTGATTTTCTTTCCCTCTTCATACGTCCGCCCGGCGTAGCTGATCGGCACTTCATAAATTCGCCACTTTCCCTTGGCGATCTTTGCGGTAATCTCCGGCTCGAACCCGAACCGGTTCGATTTCAACTGAATATCCTTCAGCACTTCGCGCCGAAACACCTTGTAGCACGTCTCCATGTCCGTCAGCTTCAGGTTGGTCGAAATATCGGAAAGCAGCGTCAACACCTTGTTGGCGACATAGTGCCAGAAGTAGTGCACACGCTGCGGCCCGCCCAGGAAACGCGAGCCATACACAACATCCGCTCGCCCTTCCACGATCGGCTCCAACAGCTTCGGATAATCCCGCGGGTCGTATTCCAGGTCCGCATCCTGAACCAGCACGATGTCCCCTGTAGCTACCGCGAAGCCCCGCCGCAACGCCGCTCCCTTGCCCTGATTCTGCCCCTGAAAAAAGAATCGGAGGTTCCCCAGCTCGATCGGGTCCTCGCCATCGCTCGCAGGAGCTTGCGGTTCACCTCGGCCCTGCCGCTCTGCCAGCGCCAGCAGAATCTCCCGCGTACCATCCTTTGAACAATCGTCCACCACCACGATTTCCTTGCGCATGTCGGTCTCTTCCACGCGGCGCAGGATTTCGTAAATGGTGTTTTTTTCGTTGTAAACGGGAATCACCACGGAAACTTTCGGATCATTCAGCTGGGATGCGTTTCTTCGCGTATGGGTCATGGAAGCCTAAAATTGTATAGGCCCCACAACCCGCCGTAAAGCGTTACTCCCTCCACCCTGGCCTGTGACGCCTTGCCCGCGTATGTTTAAATAGAACCCGGGCGTCGTTCTCCCATGAGCACTTTTTTTATCCAACAATTCGGCTGCCGTGCCACCCAGGCCGACGGCGCGGCCATCGAGCGGCAACTGCGCGAACAGGGTTGCGCTCCCGCCCACGATTCTTCAACCGCCGACGTCGTCGTTCTTAACACCTGCACCGTCACCGCCGCCGCTGACGCCCAGGCCCGTGACGCCATCCGCAAAATCCACGCCGCCAATCCCGCCACACGCATCCTCGTAACGGGCTGTTATGCCCAGCGCGCCCCCGAAGAAATTGCCGCTCTCCCCGGCGTCTCTTTCGTCGTCGGCAACTCTCACAAACCCCAAATCCCTAAGCTCCTCCACTCCATCAATCCGCTTCCGCAGCCGCGCAGCACGGAAAACGAAATTGCGGGGGCGGAGCTTGTTTACCCCGACAACGGAGGGGCTCCGCCCGCTCGATCCGCGAAGGAGCATTTTCCCGTTCACCCGGCGCCGATCCTCACCGGCAACATATTCGACCTAACCGACGTCCTCGTCGCCCCCGTCCTCGGGGGGGAAGGGAATCATACCCGCCCAACGCTGAAAATCCAGGACGGCTGCAACTCCCGCTGCTCTTTCTGTGTAATCCCATTCGTCCGCGGAAAGTCCCGCAGCCTTGCTCCACACACCGTCCTCTCAGAAATCCAGCGCCTCGTGGATTCCGGGTTTCTCGAAATCGTGCTCAGTGGCATCAATCTCGGCACCTACGGCCGCGACCTCACGCCACGCGTTGAGTTTCTCGACTTGCTCCGCCGCATCCTCGGCGAAACTTCCGTCCAGCGTCTCCGCATCAGTTCCATCGAGCCGCTCGACGTCACCCAGGACCTCATCGATTTATTCGCCTGCAACCCTCGCATCGCTCCCCATTTCCACATGCCGCTGCAATCTGCCTCCAACCGCATCCTGGCCACCATGCATCGCTGGTATCGCGCTGAACACTACGCCCGCCGCGTCGAACTCATCCACGACCGCCTGCCCAACGCCGCCATCGGCGCCGACGTCATCACCGGCTTCCCTGGAGAAACCGAGGCCGACCATGCCGCAACCCTCGATTTCATCTCTACGCGCCCGTTCGCTTACCTGCACGTTTTTTCCTACTCCCAGCGTCCCGGCACCAAAGCCGCCTCGCTCCCCGGCCAAGTCCCCGGTCACATCATCAAAACTCGCGCTCGCGAATTGCGCTCTCTCTCCGATTCCAAATCCGCAGCCTTCCGCCGAGCCCAGGTCGGCTGCACGTTACGCGTCCTCACCCTGCGTCGCGATCCCACCGATGCTCCCGGATTCACTCCAGCCCTCTCCGAAAACTATCTCCAGGTGCGCTTGCCCCTGATTCTTCCTCCAAATCGCTTCGTTGGCGCAACGGTCACTAATCTGGAGGGCAGAGAGCTACTCGCCGCACCCGCCGACTCTTTATCCTTAGCCGTCACAGGAGCCTGCTCCTAGGGTCTCCCATGCACATTCTCGGCATTTCTACTTCGGGACGTGGCTCCGCTGTCGCTCTGCTCAACGAGACTTCGGTCCTATTTGCAATTGAAGAAGAAAAACTCAACCGTCTCGAAGATACCCTCGAAATCCCTCGCCTGGCCCTGGCCCGCTGCCTCGGGGATAATCAGCTCCAGCTTTCTGATTGCCGGGCGATCGCGGTCGCGGTCGCGGTGCAGTCATCTCGGAACTCAAGTTCACCCCCCGACCGAAAACGCCGCCTTCCCACGGCCGCGCAGGAGCATCTACGCAGCCTCCTCCGCGGCGGCCCTCGCCCGGTGCAGTTCGATCATCATCTCTGCCACGCGGCCAGCGCCTATTACACTTCCGGGTTTGATAGCGCTCTGATTCTCTCGCTCGATCATGGAAACTCCGCGCAATCCGGCCTGATTGCGTTCGGCGAGGGAGGTGAGATTCACTCGCGACACGCGCTGAACTTTCCGGATTCCCTCGGCTGGTTTTATTCGCGCGTCACAGAACTTGCGGGCCTCCGGCCGAACCGCGATGAACACAAGCTCCAGTGGCTCAGCAAGGACGGCGAGCCCGAATTTCTCGCCTCTTTCCGTAAACTCTTTTCCTGGCGCCCCAGCGGCCTCCCTGCCCTCAATCGTCGTTATTTCGCGCCCGGCCCTGACCGCCGCGGTATCTTTTCTCCACAGTTTTATCGTGAACTCGGGCTGTCCTCGCGGAACCTCACTCTTACCCCCACACTGAGAGCCAATCTCGCCCGCAGCGCCCAGGATTTTCTGGAAGAAACTGTGTTGCAGCTTGCCGCGAATTCACAGCAGTCTTCAGCCGCCCGTTCCTTGTGCTTGGCCGGCGGGGTTTTCCTGAACGCCTTGCTGGTTCGTGCCCTTGAGGCGCGCGGCTCGTTCGATCGTGTCTACGTTCAGCCTGTGGCGGGGAACGCCGGCACGGCGCTCGGTGCAGCGTATCTCTCGCGCAAGAAAATCACCGGCCACTCGGGGCGTGGCCCGCTCCCGAGCCTGGCAGTAGGCGTCCACTCCAGCTCCCAGGAAATCAAGGCCGTCCTCGATAACTGCAAAATCTCCTATCGCTACCTCTCCGGAGAAGACCAGACCGTCCTGGAAGCCGCCACTCTTCTGCACCGCGATAAAATCGTCGCCTGGTGCCAGGGCCGCTCCGAATTCGGCCACCGGGCCTTGGGCAATCGCAGCATCCTGGCCTCGCCATTTTCCGAATATGTTATTGAAAACGTGAATCAGTTCATCAAACACCGGGAGGGCTTTCATCCATTTGCCCTCTCCGTGCCCGCCGAACGAGCATCCGAGTATTTCGACGCCTCGCCAAACTGCCTGACGATGTCCTCGCTCGCCGCGCTCAGCAAACCCGTCGCTGGTCTCGAACGCTTCGCCTTCCACGGCAGGGATGTGCGCGTTCACACTATCGAAAAATCAGCAAACCCCCTCTTTTGGAAGCTCCTCCACAAATTCGGCGAGTTCGCGGCGGCCCCGATTCTCGTCAACACCTCGTTCAATCTATTTGGCGAACCTCTCGTCACCGATCCTCGCGGCGCCGTCCGCAGCTTCTACTGTGCCGGCATTGACGCCCTCGCTCTCGGCCCTTTCCTGCTTGTTAAGTAATTATTTTCGGGCTCAGAACACCCGCTCCCAAATCCTCATCCCGAGCCCACGCATTTTGCGGGCGAAAGATCTCAAACTGAAATGTTTGGAAAACTGAAGCCCCAGGCAGCTTCGATTCTTCTCGGTGACCTCTGCGGAGCCTTTGCATTTTCTGCGTTAAATCTTTCTCTCAGCCCTCGAAAATCACGTGTGCGATCGCCTGCTCCGACGTATGCGTTATGCTGACCACAATGTTCTGCACTCCCAGCGCATCCGCAATCTTCTTAGCCTCGCCTTTCAGCGCCAGGCTTGGCCGCCCGCCACGTTGTCTCACCACTTCCACGTCCACCCAACGCACGCCGCGGCTCCAGCCCGTCCCCAGCGCCTTCATTGCCGCCTCTTTCACCGCAAATCGCCCCGCATACCGCTCATATTTGTTCTTGAACTGTTCGCAATACGCCACTTCATCCAGCGTAAACACCCGCCGCAGAAACCTGTCCCTCTGCGACTCAATCACCGCCTGAATCCGAGGTACTTCCGCCACGTCAATGCCCATGCCGACAATCATTGGCTCCCCTGTGCGGCCGATTCTGCCCGGTTGCCACCCTTGCGATTTTTCCGTTCGTGCTGTTGCGATTATACTGGTCTGATTGTGGCTACCAGAAAAACTTACAAGCGTCGTCGCCCCGGTCAACCTGCGCCCCCGACGCCTCCCATTCCCCGCATTGCTGCCCCGTGGCGCCTCCGCAAATCCCGCGGTCTCCAGATTCTTGAACTCTCCCCTCTCCTAAAGGTTCCCTGGCTGGTTCACGGCTTCAGCACCCGCCCGGGTGGCGTCAGCCCTCTCGAATCCGAAAAAGTCCTCAACCTCGGCTTCATGGAATGGGACGCCCGTGAAAACGTTCTCGAGAATCGTCGCCGCTTCCAATCCGCTCTGAGTGTCGCCGATCTCGATCTCGTTCCCCTCAAGCAGATCCACTCGGACGTAATTCGCGTGTTCCCGGGGCCGGCCACGGAACCCTGCAAAGGCGATGCTTCCTCCACGAATCACCCTGGACTGCTCTTGGCCATCCAGACCGCCGATTGCGTACCCATTCTTCTAGTCGATCCAAAAAAACGAGCCGTAGCCGCGATTCACGCCGGCTGGCGTGGCACTCTAGCCCGCATCACTCAGAAAACCGCTGGCCAAATGCAATTCGAATTTGGCAGCAAGCCGTCCGATCTCCTCGCCGCAATCGGTCCTTCCATCGGCCCCTGCTGCTACGAAGTGGCCGCCGACTTCGTCACCAAATTCACCGCGCAATTCGCCGATGCCGCCGACTATTTCGATGAACCCCGCTCCGGCGAAGAACCCAATCCGCTCCAGTGGCTCAACATGAAGCCTCCCGGCCATCAGCCGCCCCCGAAAAACGTCCATCTCGATCTTCGCAAGGCCAACCGTTCGCAGCTCGTGTCCGCGGGTCTTCTCTCGAAAAATATCCACGTCAGCGACCTTTGCACCGCCTGCCACACTAGCCTGCTCTTCAGCCACCGCCGCGAAGGCCCCCTCTCCGGCCGCCTGATGTCCGCCATCGGCCTCCGCCCCACCCGCAAAAATTAGCAGTTGTCTCCCTGAGGCTATCCGACGAGGATAGCCGAAGGACCTCAACGCAAAATTTTTCCGAAAACTTTTGCCTGCACCCGTTTGCTCCGTCCCCTACCCCAAAACCGTCAGCGCCCCTCCCGCACCCTGCACCTCCTTCAACGCCAGCTGCCCGCAAGCCGCCATCACATCCCGCCCCCGCGAATACCGCACAAACGCGGGCACTCCTTTCTCCACCAAAATCCGCCGGAACTCCTCAATCGTTTCCGCGCTCGATTCCTTGTACGGCAATTCCCCCGGATTCCACGGAATCAGATTCACTTTCACGCGCGTCAGCGGCGCCACCAAGCGCACCACTCTCCGCGCATCCTCCGCCGCATCATTCAGGCCGCCAAGCATCACGTACTCAAACGTCAAATGCTCCCAGTTCCGCAGCGGGTAATTCCGGCAGGCCTCCATCAACGCCTTCAGGGGATATTTTTTGTTGATCGGCATCAACACTTCCCGCTGCTCGTCGCACGAAGCATTCAGAGAAATCGCCAGCTTCGGCCGCACTTCTTCTTTCCCCAGCCGCTCAATTCCCGGCACAATCCCGCTCGTCGAAAGCGTCACATGCTTCGGCGAGAGCCCCACGCCCTCCGCATCCAGCAGAATCCGTAGCGTCCCCATCACGTTCTCAAAATTCAGCAGCGGCTCGCCCTGCCCCATCAAAACCACATTCGTCCTCGCCGCTAATCCACTCGAAGAATCCTCCGAGATGTAGGGCCCGCCTTCCGCTTGCCCTAACAAGGGAAGGGAGGCGGGCCGTTTATCCGCGGCACCGCTCTGACCGCCCGCTTCTTTCTGCTCCATCTCCTTCAACGGCATCAAAACCTGCGCCACCATCTCTCCCGCCGTCAGATTCCGGATCAATCCCAATTGCGCCGTCAAACAAAACTGGCAATCCACCGCGCAACCCGCCTGCGTCGAAATGCAGATCGTCTGCCGCCCCTCACTCGGCATGAACACCGCTTCCACCGCCGCCGGCTTCCTCAGCAATTTTTCTTCCTGCGCCGCCAGCCCAAACAGATACCGCACCGATCCATCCGACGATACATACCTCTGCCGCACCGAGGGCAACGTGACCGCCACCTCCCGCGTCAGCTTTTCCCGCAGCGCCGCCGGCAGATTGCTCCACCTCTCAACGGAAAACTCCCGCTCTGCGTACAACCAGTGATAAATCTGGTCCGCGCGATAAGCCGGTTCACCCAACCCAGCGCAGTACGCCTTCAGTTCTTCCCGGCTTTTCCCCAGCAATTCCAAGCTCTTTCCCCTCGCTCCCTTTATTCTCTCACCCGGGCCCGGGTTTCGCCCATTTCCTGCCCGTGGGTAGCACTCCTCCAAATTGCAGAAAATAGTGAATTTGTCCTTTCCGCTCGCTACTCGTCACTCCACACTCGCCACTTACTCCACCCTATGCCACAATACCTGCATGGCCACTATGGTCTCCAACGCGCGCGATATCCAACGTCACGCACTTCCCAACGGCCTCGTCGTTATCACTGAGACCATGCAACACGTCCGTTCCGTCTCCGTCGGCATCTGGGTTCGCCACGGCTCCCGCCGCGAAACCCCCGCCGAAAATGGCACCGCCCATTTCCTCGAGCACATGGTCTTCAAGGGCACCGAACGCCGTTCCGCCGAAGACATCGCCCGCGAAATGGATTCCGTCGGCGGCATGCTCGATGCCTTCACCTCCAAGGAACAGATCTGTTTCAACGCCAAGGTCCTCGACGCGCATCTCCCCATCGCCTTCGACGTCCTCTCCGATCTTGTCCTTCGCCCCAAATTCGATTCCGAAGACGTAAAGAAAGAGCGGCAGGTCGTCCTTGAAGAAATCAAGATGGACATGGACAACCCGGAATACCTTCTCCATGACATCTTCACCCGCGGCTTCTGGCCAGAGCATTCCCTCGGCCGTCCCATCCTCGGCACCCCGGACACCGTCCGTAAATTCGAGCGCGAACCCCTGCGCACCCGTTTCCAGGACTGGTTCGCCCCCGATCATCTTCTTGTCACCGCCGCCGGCCACATCACTCACCAGGAAGTTCTCGACCTTGTCGAAAAGGAATTCGGGAAACTTCCGCCGTCGCGTTACAACCCCGACGATCCCATTCCTTCCACGGCTGCGCCCATCGTTCTTGAAACCAAGCGCGACCTCGAACAGGTTCACGTCTGCATCGGCGTTCCTTCCATCGCCCTTGCCGACGAACGCCGCTTTGCTGCGGCCGTCCTCAATAACCTTCTCGGCGGCGGCATGTCCTCCCGTCTCTTCCAGAATATTCGCGAAAAGCAGGGCCTCGCTTATGCCGTCTTCAGCGAACTCACCCCCTATTCCGACGCGGGCATCCTCAGCGTTTACGCCGGCACCGCCAAGGAAACCGTTGGCCAGGTCGTTGATATGACCATCAAGGAATTCCGCTCCATGAAGGAATCCCCGGTCACCGAGGAAGAACTCCTGCGCGCCAAGAACCACCTCAAGGGCTCGCTCATGCTCTCGCTCGAATCCACCAGTTCCCGCATGTCGAACCTAGCCCGCCAGGAACTCTACTTCGGCCGCTTCTCCACGCTCGACGAAATCCTCGCTGCTATCGAAGCCGTCACCCGCGATCAGCTCCAGGCCCTCGCCAACCAGTTCTTTCAACCCGAAAAAATCGCCGTCACCGTCCTCGGTCCCACCAACGGCTTCAAGCTCGACCGTGCCCGCCTCGCCTGCTAAGTTTTGAATATTCCCTAGGCTTGAAACTAGGCAATTGCGAGCGTCATGCCTGGCAGGATTTCTTTCTCGCTTACATATTCAATGTGGAGCACTCGCCGTGGATCATCACTCGTGGATTTTGAAGACGCATGCACTATAAGAGGGCACATGAGAATTGCTCCGCCTAGCGGAACCGGGCATTCCACCGCTTGAATCTTTCCCGATAGTTCGTGAATCTCGTCGTCCGTCAGTACTCCTGCATTGTGGGTTCCCGGCAGGATTCGCAGAGGTCCGTTTCGCAGATTTGAATCGTCGAGATGCAGGCGAACCGCTAGCACCTTTTCCAAAGCTTTCGCTGGTGCGTGAGCGTAGGTTACGCCATCCTTCACCGACCACGGCCCCCACCCTTCCGATTCCTTTTTGCCGAGCAAGGGGAGAGCGGTGTCCTGATGCCACATAACAAGCCAGTTTGATGCGGGGGACTTGTCAAACAGAGTTGCGCGAAAGGGAATCGCCCTTTCCCCCAGAATTCCCTTAACTGTAGCGAGCACGTTTTCCGAATGGGCAATCCGAGAAACTGCCGGGTGACTCATAAGATGCCGAATGCCAGCCCGGCTCCTTGGCAAACCCGATCCGTCTAAATCCCAGAGAAGACTTCGTGTCTCCGATTCGCCTACGATGCTGGGTATGATTCCGTATCCGGCTCGTCTAACTTGTGCGCTCACGTCCATTTCCCACCCATTCGAATTGCGTCCGCTCGAATTATCCTACTTTGTCAGTTTTTACGCATTTGGGGACGCAGGGCGCTCTAACCCGCTGTGCTTGTGAAATACTCTCTCCTCGATTAACGCATCCACCCTTCGCTTTTGCATTTTCTGTTGTTCTGTTAGTATCGTCCCTCCGAATTTGCCGAACCCCATGAACTGCCACCAGTGCGCAAAAGTCATTCCCGACGGCTTCATCGATTGCCCCTGGTGCGGCAACGCACGACGCACGCCTCCCCCAAATCCCGCAACTTCCGTTCCAACCGATTGGCTGACCGCATCCGCTCTATCTTTGTCAATGCTCTGCCTCTTCGGTTTTAGTTCTCTTTCGATTTCAAGGGACAAAGCCGCCAACCCGCTGGCAAGTCCCGCCTACTTCAGCGGCGAGTGGATGAGCACATATTTCTGGGCGGTCGTAATCTTGATAATCTTCGCCGTGATTCACAAAAAACGGGTGAGATCGTCCGTCAAATTCCTCGCGATAGTTGGACCCGGCTTCCTGCTTGGGCTCATGAGTCTCTCAAAACCGACGCCTCACCTCAAACCGGACCCTGCCCGAATCCAAAGCCTTACACAGGTGATCAAGAATCCCTCGACGGCCAATCTCGACAAGTGGGACTTGGCCCTCCGTCCCTTCTACACGGAGGTGATTTCCCGCAACCGTCAGTACATCGACGACGTTTCAAAACTGGACAATGACCTCCAACCGCTTTACTCCCCCGCTTCTTTTCGAGACGCCCAATCGATCCAAGCGATGCTGAATGCCCTGGACCAGCGCCTTGCCATCGCCGACAAATACGCCGATATCCAACCGGTCTTCGCCAAAGTGCCCGGCTATGTGGCCCAGGTTGATGCGACCGATCGCGAGAAGCGGGAATTCCTGGCTGGATTTAACGACACCGCGCCCAAAAATCTAACCGCGAAGAATTCAGTTTCGTCACTGGAGCACAAGTGGGTGTTCAGCGCCATCGATCTCTACAAATTTTCCCTCGCGCACCAGGGCTCCTATTCCTACAACCCCGGCAATGTCACGTTCAAGGATTCCGTGAACTTCGCTGTTTTCAAGGGAAAACTGTATAAGTCTCGCGAAAATTATTCGCAATTCCTCAAGGCCTACAGCGCCACCCGCCGTGCCCAGGACGCTTTTCTGGCGCAAGCGGGTCTTCAGCCTTCCGACATCGGCCTCGACAATCCAAAATGATTTCATAGTCCTGCCCGCGGTTACCTCGCTCACCGAAATCTTCCACACCGCCTCGCCGAAAAATCTCGTTCGCCGTTGACGCGCTCCTTCCCCTCTGCCATTATTTGCAAGGTTTCACTGGGAGAATCTCCGATCGGTCTGCGTGTCTCCATCCTCGCCTCTGGCAGTTCGGGCAATTTAACTCTGCTCGAAACAGAAACAACCCGCATCCTCGTTGACGCCGGCCTCGGAAAACGCGAAACCCTGGCCCGCCTCGCCGCCATCGGCTGCGATTTCGATCGTCTCGACGCCGTCCTCATCACCCACGAACACACCGATCACTGCAACGGCCTCCCGCAAGTCCTCGGCCTCTGGAAACCCCCGCTCTACGTCACCCAGCCCACCATGGACGCCCTCCAGCGCATCCTCCCCGACACTTTCCGCAAACGCCTCCGCGGCGTCGAGTCCATCCAAGCCGGCCAGAGTTTCACCATCGGCAACATCGACGTCCATGCCTTCGCCATCCCTCACGACGCCGCCGATCCCGTCGGTTTCACCTTCCGCACCAACGGCACCAAGGTCGCTATCTGCACCGATCTCGGCTACCTGCCAAACCACGTCCGAGTCCATCTCCGCCAGACCGATTGCCTCATCCTCGAGTCCAATCACGATCTCGACATGCTCAAGGTCGGCCCATATCCCTGGGTCGTCAAGCAGCGCGTTCTCTCGCGCACCGGCCATCTCTCCAATCACGCCGTCAGCGAATTTCTCGCCGACCCCGAAGGCCTCGATTCCTGCGTCCGCCACCTCGTCCTCGCCCACGTCTCCCAGGAAAACAACAATCCCGACCTCGTCCTCCTCTCTGCCGAAGAAGCCCTCCGCCGCCGTCCCTCCGAATCCCCCTTCACCGGTGAACTCCTAGTCGCCTCTCAACACATCCCCCTCAAATCCCTCGAACTATAGGTTGCCTTTATCTTTTAGCGCCAGAGGCGCGGCAGAAGTTAGCCCAGTGCGTAAGCGCTGGGTAAAGGCATTGATATTCGAGCGCCGTAGGCGCGGCACATTCTCTCCGCTTCCGCTCGAGAATCCCGATTGTCCTCTTCTGCATTCCCCAAAAATTCGCATGGCACCCTTCCCCTTTTTCCTTTACTCTTTTATCGTTCTTGGTAGAGGTGCGGCGGCCATGAGTAACCGGGTGCGATGTCCCAGTTCGGTTTGGGGCACTCCGGAGAAAGGGGCCAGGTTTCAAAGTCCGCCGAAATCGCTGCGGTTTCCGATCTCCCAGCGGTTGGGGAACACGGTCTAAGGCCGGTTCACTGTCATCCGTATTTTCGGGTGGAGCGCTATCGAGAGGTGGCTGCCACGGGTTTTGCTCGCGGTTTCTTCCTTTCTGAATGCTTCCTCCCACTTGCTCAAACGACCATGCACCTTTTTGAATTAACGCGCGCGTTGGTGGACATCGACTCCACGACAGGTCAAGAAAAGTCGGTGGCTGACTATCTCTACGCTTACCTCTCTCGTTTGGAAACAAAATACAATGCGCGCCTCGATCGCCTCGCTGCCGAGCCCTATCGCGACAACCTTTTCATCTCCTTCGGAGAACCCCACGTCACTCTCTCCACACACATGGACACGGTCCCGCCGTTCTTCCCTTCGCGCGAAGACGCCACCCACATTCACGGCCGCGGCTCCTGCGACGCTAAAGGCATCATCGCCGCCATGATCACCGCCGCCGAATCGCTTCTCGCCGCCGGCACCCGCAATTTCGCGCTCCTCTTCGTCGTCGGCGAAGAGCGCAGCAGCATCGGCGCCATCACCGCCGCCGCCTCTCCCCGCGGCTCGCGCTTCCTCATCAACGGCGAACCCACCGAAAATCATCTAGCCCTCGGCTCCAAAGGCGCTCTCCGCTACGAGCTCATCTCGCGCGGAAAACTTGCCCATTCGGCATATCCTCATCTGGGCCACTCGGCAATCCACTCTCTACTCGATGCGCTGCAGGAAATCCGTGCGTTTCCCTTGCCGACCGATTCTGTACTCGGCCCGTCCACGCTAAACATCGGCACTATATCCGGCGGCCGCGCCCCCAATGTCATCGCCGACGAAGCCCGCTCTGAAATCATGTTTCGCCTTGTCGGCGATCCCGCTTCCACTCGCGCCGCCGTCACACGCATCGCCGCAGCATGCAAAATCGAAGCCCGCGAATCCCTCTTCACTCCCGCAATTCATCTTTCACCGCTTCTCGATCTCCCCACAACAGTCGTCGCCTTCACCACTGATATCCCCAGCTTCGATGGCTCCTGGGGCCAGCCCTTTCTCATCGGCCCGGGCAGCATCCACGTCGCCCACACCGCCGAAGAACGCATCCCAAAATCCGAGCTCACCAGTTCCGTGGATATTTACGCCCGCATGGTTCGCCAACTTCTCACCACCGGAGCCCCGCCCGCATGAGTATCCCCCTAGCTATCGTCGGCCACGGCAAAATGGGACGCTTAGTCGAGCAGCTCGCCCCGCAGCACGGCTTTCATGTCGTCGCCCGTTTCACCAGCGCCAACGTTTCCTCGCTTTCCCGCGAATCGCTCGCCGGTGCCACAA